>Ga0105239_10000277_pt1 | contig 75496 bp, 73 predicted proteins | sample KBSC44metaG_FD_92761 | JGI IMG/M metagenome (GOLD analysis project Ga0105239, IMG submission 92761) | Corn rhizosphere microbial communities from Kellogg Biological Station, Michigan, USA - KBS C4-4 metaG | ecosystem: Host-associated > Plants > Roots > Rhizosphere > Soil | place: Michigan, USA...
CGTCCTGTGGCGGCCATGGCCAGCACATTTTTACGGTTGGCTTCCAGCATGGCCAGCGCATGCGCGTAGGGTAGGGGCGTTATGGTATGCGCGACTACCAGGTCGTCGCAGCAGTGCTCACGCTCCCTTCGTATCAGCGAGGAAATAAGCCATGCGAATGGATTGAAGAACAGGATTGTCTCTACAACCGTTTGTAAAATATTCAGCAGATAATCATGACGTTTTATGTGTGCCAGCTCATGCAGCAATATCGCTTCCAGTTGCTCGGTACTTAGATGATTAATGGTAGCCACGGGTATAAGTATCACCGGCCTTATAATACCCATCATCATAGGTATTGTTACTTTGTCCGATAGGTACAGTGCCACAGGTCTTAGTATATTGAAGTGTTTCTTCCATTGCTGCACGTAGTCGCTCCATTCCTTTTCCGGCGCAGATATCCCTTGTGTCTTTAACCTTGTTACCCGCCACAGATTTACTGCAAATCGTACCGCCATCAGCAGCAACCCTGCCACATATACGCTCACTATATACGGCATATACTGCTCCAGTTGATATAACATGGTATGCAGCCAGTCGCTATGTACCGCTTCCTGTGGTATAGTATGTATAGCGTATGTCTTGCCCGATAGTATGCCCGTCCCTTCCTGGGTTACGAATACCGTCACACCCTTCAGTGTTTGCCACTGGCTGTACCATGTCCCCGCGAACCAGCCAAATAATCCCAGCATGGCCGTTGATGATACATAATACTTCGTTCTTGAATTAGCGTTTGGGAGCAGTTTTAGCAATATGCTTAGCGCACCATAGATAAGCACACCCTGCCACAGGGAGTAGATAAGCGCCCACCCGAAGGAATGTATGAGCAATGATGCGGATGACAGTGTAGTATTCATAAAATGGTTTTATGATGTAGTGAGTTTATTAAAACAATTACTTACCCTTTCTTTCCATCTCTTCCAGGTACTTTTTTATCTTGTCCAGTTCTGTAGCATCAGCTTTGTGGCTACCCAGCGCCTGCATTACTAATTGCGATGCGGATCCATTAAATACATTCTCTATCATCCGTTGCAGCAGTTGTCCCTGTGTTTTTTCCTGCGATACATTTGCCTCGTACACATGACTCCTGTTCGTAGGATCGCGCTTTACAAGGCCCTTTTCGTTCATTATCTGCATCAGCTTCAGCGTGGTGGTATAGCCGGCATCCTTGGTTCGTTCCAGCACTTCATGTATTTCGCGCACCGTGCTCGGCCCTTTTTCCCAGAGTATGTTCAGTATCTCCAGTTCACTGTCGGTCGGCTTTATTGTATTGTTCATTGTATCGTTTGTTTTTTCAGGAGCCATTCGTTTTGATAGGGTATATAGATTCATGATTACCTACGAATGATTTCGTATGCAAACGTACGAATATTTTCGTAAGTACAAAGCTGATTTCCTGTTTTTTAATTTATTTAACAACTACACACGAAAAAAGCCCCGCAATTGCGGGGCTCTCAAAATATATTGAAGTAGGAATTACGCCAGTGCGTTAACCCTCTTTACGATACCGGATTTCAGGTTGCTTGCCTTGTTCTTGTGTATTACATTACGCTTAGCCAGCTTATCTATCATAGATATAACCTTCTTAAGATCTTCCTGTGATGCTGCTTTATCAGTAGATGCTAACAGTGTGCGCATTGCATTACGGGTCGTTTTACCATAATAACGGTTACGATCGCGACGCTTTTCACTTTGACGAACATCTTTTTTGGTTGCTTTATGATTTGCCATTTATTGCATTGTTTTTAAGGACTGCAAAGGTAATTTAAAATATTTATTCAGCAAAAAACTTTTTTACATTAATAACATTGCCTATTACATATTCATGTTATTGTAGATAGTATGCGACTTTTTGGTCAGATAATCCTTCTTCTGCATAAAGACTTCCAGCTTATCTTTTGGTATACGCAGACTGTAATACTTGGTAGGGTAGGTGTTATAGACGAATAGTTCATAGTCAGGATTCCACTTCTTCAGGAGCGACTTATCTATGCCTAATTCAGAGCATAAAAGGTCAGGGTGCAATGGCTCAGAGATACGTACGATCGACATACTCTTTAACTCGTCATCCGTAAACTGCGGTTTTGCTATTGCTACCGCTTTACCGTTCACCGTTTTTACCGGCTCTTCATCTTTATTGAATTGAAAATCCAGTGGTATACTGCCGAGGCCAATAAATTTGCTGAGATTCTCGAAAATGCTTGCGGTAGCTACGAAGGCTAATACGTGCCCCTGCGTTTCTCGTGGCAGGTAAGGCTTTATCGTCCAGAAGTTGCGGCTGCCGGTACGCTCTATGGCGCGTTGTACAGGCACGGGGCCGCTATTGTATGCAGCTACTACCAGCAGCCAGTCGTTGAACTGACCATAAAGCATGGTAAGGTATTTTGCAGCAGCATTAGTAGATTTATACCAATCTGTACGGTCATCCCTGTGACGACTTACCGATAGGCCCATCATACGTGCTGTCGACTCCATAAGCTGCCATGGTCCTATTGCACCTGCATGCGATACCGCGTTATGGTTGAGCGCAGATTCTATTACTGCAAGATATTTAAGCTGTTTGGGAATGTTATTCTTCTCCAGCACATTATCTATCAGGCTGAACGGCGTAGCGCTCTTATCCTGTACAACATTGAGTGTGGAATTATGAAGTTGTAGGTACTTGCGCACAAAGTCGTTCATATAATCGTTCATATCACCGAAGTACGACTTTTCCCCTGCCAGTGGCACGGGTTTGTACTTCACCTTGCCATCTGTACCTATAGCCGCGCTGCCCTTCGTTGCATTAGCGGATGGGGTATAGCAAGCCAATGTATGGGAAGGCTCTGCAGACTTACCAACATATATGATCGTAGTATCAGACTTTATTCTGCGCGATGAACCCTTCATAGAAAAATCCTGGTACTTCTGTGCCATAGAAGGCACAGAGATTGCAAGAAGGGGCACCAGTAAAAGAACTTTATATTGCATGTTTTATCGTTGTTTAAGCGGTGAAGCATGCAACCCTGTTAAGGGAAGCTTTAGTTAAAAAAAGACCGTCGCCGCGGGCGTGTGCGGCAAGGACGTTTATGCGTTTGTTGTAGTAGTATTTACAGGAGGCGGAGTAGCTGTAGTACTTGTAGACTCTGTATTCTGTATTTTCTCCTGGTCCTTGATACCAGCCTGTATATCACTCTTTATGCCTTCTTTAGCGTGGTTAAATTCACGTATACCCTTACCCAGGCCTTTCGCCAGTTCAGGTATTTTCTTACCGCCAAAAAATATTACAACGATAAGTACGATCCATATCCACTGGTCGCCGCCTGGCATGTGAAACAGCAATTGGGGGGTGATATTCAGTATTGACATATAAAAAAGTTTAAATTTAATTCAAAAACAAAGATAGTAAAAATTCCCGAAACGGCACCCCTACAGGGGCTGCCCGATTGTTAATTTAACAACTGATAGTTAATAAATACTTCATTATCAGTTGTTATCAAGTTTCTCTCGCAGTTGCTTCGTCATTCCGCCGGTATAGCTGCGCCATTTCTCTATTACCTCCTGCATATCTGCCGGCAGGTCGCTGTTAAAGCGCATTTCTTCACCCGTTACAGGGTGCACTATGCCTATCTCTTTTGCATGCAGCGCCTGCCTTGTCAGTATCTTAAAACAGTTATCGATGAATTGCTTGTATTTGTTGAACACCGTACCCTTCACTATAAAATTGCCGCCATAAGTAGCATCGTTGAATAGCGGATGCCCTATGTGCTTCATGTGCACGCGTATCTGGTGGGTGCGGCCTGTTTCCAGCCTTAGCTCTACCAGCGTGGCATAGTTAAATCGCTCCAGTACCTTATAGTGCGTTATCGCCTCCTTGCCATAATCACCTTCAGGGAAGGCATCCATTATCTTTCTGAAACGCAGGTTACGGCCTATATGGGCTATAATGGTTCCTTCATCTTCTTCAAGGTCGCCCCAGGCCAGCGCCACATAACGGCGGTACACGGTATGTTTTTTAAACTGAGCCGCCAGGTCGGCCATGGCCTTTTCCTTTTTGGCAATCACTACGAGACCTGTAGTATCCTTATCTATGCGATGCACAAGCCCTACGCGGTTCAGATTCACAGTGTCGATCTCTTCTTTTTGCAGGTAGTATGCCAGCGCATTTACGAGCGTGCCTGTATAGTTGCCACAGCCGGGATGCACCACCATGCCCGCCTTTTTGTTTACGATCATAAGGTCATCATCCTCATACACAACATCAAGAGGTATGTCCTGTGGTATTACTTCACTACTCTCGGGGTGGCGTGTTTCAAATACAATGATCTCGTCATTGGGCTTTACTTTGTAGTTGCTCTTTACTATGGCATTATTCACCAGTATAAAGCCCTCGTCAATGGCCTGCTGCACCTTATTACGGGTAGCGCCTTCCAGCCTTATCATCAGAAATTTATCTATACGCAGGGGTACGATGCCTTTTTCAGCCGTATAGCGCAGCCGCTCTACGGGTACGTCATTTTCCTCCGTCACATCCACGTCCGGGTCTTCATCATCCCACACATCTTCTGCTATATACTCATCTGCCATGCCGCAAAAGTAATCAAAACAATTGTAGCACTAAAAAGCAACGATATCCTTGCGAGAAACGAAGCGATCTAACGTAACACGATTTAATCGACTAAATAGATTGCTTTGTCGTAGCCCACACAATGTCTTTGCGCTCCTCGCAAAGACATTGTGTGGGAAAAGGAATAGCAAGTGCCACTCAATTCTGCTTCCAATCACTGCCCTAAACAAGATATACATAGCTGCATCCTGCACCTGCAGATGTCCCTATACAAGAGATGCAAGCAGCCTCTTATTTAAGAGCCTTCCCGGCCATCCAATCCTCCATCACCTTAGGATCCAGTTGGTAATATGCATTCACACTTTTGTACTCGATGCTATCACCTTCCATCCAGTATACAGATGGTACCGAGCTTCCCGCCAATTGCAGAAAGTCCTCAGAATGACGATAGATAAGATGTGGCACATCTTGAGCGTGTGTCTCGTCCCAGAAAGCCTCTTCGTGTGCTTCGGCACCGTCCAGTACCATGTATAGCGGCAGGGTAGGGTGGCTCTTATGTATAATGCCCATCAAATAGGCAGCCTTCTTACAATGAGGGCAGGTAAGGCTCATAAAGGCTACTATATGCTTGCCATGTCTTAGATCGGTATCTGGCCCGGGTGTGTAGTTATATAACAGTCCCAGATTTATCTTCGAGTGCTGCGGCTCCGGTGCTGTGCCCATATCCAGCGGCTGTATTATAAACGGAATCACAAGGCACGCCATAGTCAGTGCCATTCCCACCCATTCCTGATTTTTATACGGTTTTATGGGGTATATATACATCAGTAACACGGTGGCTGCGATCATCAGTATATTCTTGTAAATGGCCGCCAGTGGCTTCATAGCCAGCTTGTCGCCAAAACAGCCGCAGTTGCCGGTATTGCCCTGCTTTATAATTACGAAAATAAGGTACACAATAAATATGGCCAGCAATGCTATTACCGCCTTATAAGTAAACTCTTTAAGATAGATATGGAAGATAAGCAGCAATCCCAATGCGAACTCCAGTCCTATCATCACCCGTGCTATAATGCCGGCAAGCGTCACACTGCTGATGCCAAGATCCAGGAATGTCCATTGAAAATTATCAAACGAACTTTGAGAATATATCTTGCTGTATCCCGAAAAAAGAAACAGCCCACCCATGGCTATTAGCAAAACGATGCCTATAGTGCGTGCTAAGTAAAAATATTTGTCTTTGCGGGTAAGCGATAAACTGTTCATCATTACCGCTCAAAAATAACAGATAAAAGAAAAGGGATTTGCTAAACCTTTATTAATATATATAGCAGTGTTCATCGGTCATGATACCGTTATTATTGTACGTGCCGGATTCACTGCTGCACTTGCTCTTCGCGCCGGATTTTGTATCCTTTACCGTATACTCTTTTATTACTGTATCCGGCAAGCCAGGCGTACCGCTATAAGATATTACACAATGGCAGGTGTAGCTTTTAACACAAGAACTCATAGATAGGATGCCTGTAACCGCCAATGCCAGTAAGAATAATATGCGAAATTTCATGAACGCTGCTCTATTTGCGGATGAAGATAGTGATAGGAAGTTAAAATGCAAAATTTATAGCCGAAATGAGCTATCATTATTATTATTTATTTTTAGATAAAATACCCAACAATCTCATTATATTACTTATTATATTTTTGTATATTGTACCTTTACAAAACTCACAATAAACTCTACCCCATGAGAAAATTGTTTTATTCATTTATTTTTTTTACTCTCATTGTTTTTTTTGCATCTACAGCACATGCACAATATGGCAGAGTATACGGGGTTGCTGGAGAGAGTTATGGTAGTTATGGAGTCGATGGTATAGGAGATGGTTGCCACGCAGATAGCGCATTTCTTTCGGATACTTATGGCATTACCGTTGATGCTTCCGGAAATGTGTATATATCTGACGAGGGGCATAATCTTATAAGAAAGGTCGATGCAACTACTGGTATCATAACCGTATTTGCAGGAACAGGTACGATCGGATTTTCCGGAGATGGAGGCCTCGCTGTATTAGCAGATATAGAAGCAATAGGCCCTATATGCAAGGATGCAGCAAATAATATTTATATAATTGATGTCAATCGTATTCGCGAAATAAACGCAACAACCGGTATTATTAATACTGTTGCTGGAACTGGTGATGGTTATTATTCTGGAGATGGAGGCCTTGCAACTGATGCTGGAATAGGTATTCCACTTTCTGTGTATGTAGATCTATCAGGTAATATTTTTATTGGAAGTGCTGATGCAAGAATCAGAAAAGTGGATGTAGCTACAGGCATCATTAATACGATAGCTGGCGACGGAACACCGGGGTTCTTTGGCGATGGTGGAGCCGCAACTTCTGCAGAAATTTACTTCCCAAGGTGCATTACGGGGGATACATCTGGTAATATTTACTTTTCTGATGAGTCTAATAATAGAATTAGGAAAATAAGTGCTACAGGCATCATTACAACCATAGCGGGTACGGGTCCAGCTTTGGCTGCCGATGGAGGCTATACAGGAGATGGTGGACCGGCAGTAGCAGCGGAACTTGAAATCCCTTGTGATATATCTATCGATGTTTCGGGTAATGTATACTTCTCCGATCAGAGAAATTCAATAATTCGAAAAATTGATGCAGTTACCGGTATTATTACAAAGGTAGCTGGGGTAACTGACGATGGAAGTTTTGACGCATTTAGTGGACTTTGGACAACGGGTGTATCTGCAGATAGTGATGAGTTAACAGTAAGTGGGCTTGTAGTTGTTCCTTCTGGCGATATTTATTATACATCAGATGAAGCTGCTTTTAAGATCACTGGCGCATCTTCTGCGATCAATACTTTATCGGTAACAGATAGTCTGGGCACCACTTCATGTACTTTGCCGGCTGTAGTAAGTATTGGTATTTCAGGTACTGTTAACGGAATACCATCAGGTATAGATTCAGTTCACATTACAGTTGACTATGGAGAGTTTGCTTCCAATTCAATAAAGCAATACACGCTTCCATACTGGTATACTTCTGTTTATGGGTTTGGTAGCATATTTAGTAATCTCGGCAGTTATACATATACGCTACCAGGTACTTACACGCCAAAGGTGACTATATCTACGTTGGGTGGATTTTCTGATATTGGTTATGCATCTACAATTATTGTTGGCAGTATATGCGACAGTGCAATAACTTCTATTCATATAGACTCCATTAGAGATAGTATTACTACTTTGCCTTGTGATTTTCCTGCTGCAGTTGTTTTTAAAATTTGGGGTGATATCCCCGATGCCCCGCTGATAGGGGATTCTATATACATTGCCTATCAATATGGACCTACTGACACGTTTTCTCGTCTCCATATTGTTCCGATAGTTTTATCGGGTGGCATTTATAATTTTACAGATACGCTTCATGCTATTTTTGATACAGGATATTATGATGCCCCCCTTGTTCAATGTATATCGTCATCTGGAAGAGCGTTGATGAATGTTAGTTTTTCCGACTTTACAGTTAATAGTTGTACATCTGGCTCTTCAGTTGTTTATGTATATGATACCGCATCTACAGCTGATATTTGCACGCTCCCATATGCGGATCAGTTCAACATCTCAGGTAATCTTTATGGCGCTGCTACAGCAAGCACTTCAGTATCCTTGTATGTAAACTTCGGAGATGGTTCAGATACTACTTTAACTGCTCCGGTACATACAAGCGGAGTTGGCGATTTTAAATTTGGGAATTACGACCCAAGTTTGCTTGTTACACCTATAGTCCTCTCTCATATTTTCACTGCTCCTGGTATTTATGCCACTGCGGTTACTGCCACGGCAGGAATATATAGTGGAACAGGTAGTGCTACAACGTTATCAATAGGTAGTTCATGTTCCCCTTTATCCGGCATTCTTTATCTCGATGTTAACGGGGATTGTATTCACGAGACTTCGGAGCCTGCACTTAATTATTGGCCGTACGCCCTCATTAATACTACCTTAAACGATACATCTTATGGTTGGTGCAATGATAGTGGATATTACTCACTCGAACTTATTGATGGAGATACCTATACAATGGTTGTTGATCCGTTCCATTATTTTGGCTTGTCAAGTTCCGGAGAGGACTCTATATACGCTTCGTGCCCTTTACTCGGGACCTATTCAGTTACAGCAACTTTGGGTAGTAGCTATTTGGAAAATTTTGCTTTCTCTTGCGCGCCACCCGATAATATGGATATGAAAGTTGCAGGATGGGGTTGGGGCTTTGTTCCAGGCGACACAGGTATCATTGGCGTGTGGTCGAGTGATGCGTTTGGTTACATTTGTGATTCTCTTTGGTCAACAATTACACTTACTATCGATCCGCATCTTACTTATGCCGGTATGTGGGATGGCCCATTGCCAACCACTATTTTAGGCAGCACGTTATCATGGATATTTAGTACAGATAGCGCCGACCTATTCGATTTCTATGCTGATGTGAAAGTGATTTGTGATACCACCGTTGCTATGGGTACGCCGATATGTAATATATTATACGTAGCACCATCTTCTTTACCCGACCTTGACCTTGCTAACAATACCTATAATTGGTGCGAGCCGGTTATGTCGTCTTGGGATCCTAATGAAAAACAAGTATCTCCACAAGGTCTAGGAGAGCAGGGTTATATTGCCAATGGTACAGAGTTAAGCTATCTCATTCACTTCCAGAATACGGGTACCGCAATGGCGCGTAACATTACAGTTATAGATACTATAAGCAGTTATCTTGATATTGGCACATTGCAGGTATTGAATTCTAGTTCTCCGGTATTAGTTTATCAGGATGAAGGTACAAACGTTGTTAGGTTCAGGTTTAATGATATCGATCTTCCCGATAGTCTTTCTAATCCTATTGGTAGCATTGGCTATATTGGTTATAGCATTTCTCCAAAGCCAGACCTCGCGCAAGGCACTCAGATAACTAACAAGGCTGATATCTACTTCGATTATAATCATGCTGTTGTTACCAACGCCACATTGAATACGATAGACACCGGGGTAACTGAGTCCGTGAAGAATATCGTAAAGTTCGTTAGCGCCACTATCTACCCTAATCCCGCTAACGATATCCTGACTATAAAAATGGATCAGGGAGCTTACAACTCATTTACTATTGCGAACGGGTTAGGGCAGGTAATGCAACAGAAAGCATTGACTGCGACACTGACGAATATTGACATAAAATCTTTCGCCCCAGGGATATATTACATAACATTAAAGGGTGACAACGGTACAAAGGTTCAGAAATTCGTAAAAATGTAATTACAAAACGACAACAACTCGTCACCCTCAACCAAATCACATTAAATTAGCTATATCCGCTAAATCTGTAGTCAGATTTGCAGATGACAATACTATTTGTGAACTTTGGAGCACAACTTGGTGTATATTCCTTTCAAAAGGAATAAAACCACGACAGTATCGCTAAAGTGTAGTCTTTTGTCGAATTTTTGTAGCAGATTTTATCGCTAATTATTTGATGATCAATGATTATATGTCGAAATATTTTTTGAGTGTAGTTAACAAAAATGATACTAAAACAACCCATATCAGATAATTTAGAGCTTATAGCACGGCAAGTGGTAGAAGGATTCATTATAGGCCTGCACAAGAGCCCCTTTCATGGGTTTTCTGTGGAGTTTGCCGAGCACCGCCTCTACAATCCCGGCGACCCACTTCGTTATATCGATTGGCGCGTCTATGGCCGTACCGATAAGTTGTTTATAAAGCGCTTTGAAGAGGAAACTAATCTGCGTTGCTGCCTGGTTGTTGATACTTCATCCTCCATGCAGTTCCCTAAAGATGAGAAAAAGGCTAGTAAACTGCAGTTTTCATGCGTTGCTGCTGCAAGTCTGCTGCAACTGCTCAAAAGACAGCTTGATGCTGCATCCCTTGCCTTATTCGATCATGAAGTAAATTTCCTGTCCGATTGTCGCTCTACCAATAGCCATTACAGATTGTTGATGAATGAGTTGCAGCGCACCATCGACCTCAACAGCGAAAATAAAGTGACCAACGCAGCAAAAGCCCTGCACCTCATTGCCGAGCAGATGCACAAACGTTCACTCATAGTCATATTCAGTGATATGATGGACGATGCTGATAATATCGATGAACTTTTTTCTGCCTTGCAACACCTTCGCTATAATAAGCATGAAGTTATTTTATTTCATGTAATGGATGGCGCTATGGAAATGGATTTTGAGTTCGAGAATCGCCCTTATGAGTTTGTGGATATGGAGAGCGGAGAGCGTATAAAACTACAGCCACAACAGATAAAAGAACAATATGTAAGTAAAATGAAGGAGTTCAGGGAAACGATAGAGAGCAAATGCCACCAGTATCAGGTCGATCGTATACCGGTAGACCTTTCACAGCCAGTGGAGGAAGTACTGCATGCATTTTTAGTAAAGAGAAATAAATTGATGTAATTCAGGTATTTTTTCCTACATTTGCAGCCCGTTTGGAGTTGAGGAATGGCAGTAAATGGTTATTTTAAATAAATAATTTTTTACTTTTTGAACTGGAACTGTAAACTGGTATTGACCAAATGAAGCACAACCGGGAATATGAAATAGCCTGGCAGGGATTAAAACCGGGGCCACATAAGTTTGTATACGACATCGATGATCGTTTTATGCAGGCACATGAGGCGGATGAAAGTTTTAAAGACTGGAGCGCACGCATAACGCTTGATTTTGATAAGAAGAGCAACTTTTTCATGTTGCATTTTGACATTGATGGCAGCGTAGTAGCCCCGTGCGACAGGTGTGGAGATGATTTTAAGCTGAGGCTGTGGGATGAATTCAATCTTATCATTAAACTGATGGGTGAGGATTCTGACGAAATAGAAGATGAGGATGATGTTATCTTCATTCCGCGCAGCGAAACGGTGATAGATATAAGCAATTGGTTGTACGAGTATATAATGCTTAGCATACCTTTGCAGCACATTCACCCCGATAAGGAAGATGGTACCCCGGGTTGTAATGCACAAGCGCTTAACCTGCTCGATCAGTTAGCAGAGCATATAGAAGAGCCGGTAGCCAATCCAATATGGAAAGGGCTGGAGCAACTGAAAGAAAAGAAAGGGCCTAAGGCAAAGCCCGGCGATAAATTAAAGAAGTAAGTTTTTAAGATAGTATATCACAATTTGTTAATAATAAATAAGAAGTAAAATGCCTAATCCTAAAAGACGTCACTCACAACAACGCGGTGCTAAGCGTCGTACGCACTACAAGGCTGAAGCTGCTACATGGACAATTGATCCGGTAACAGGCGAAAGCCATCTGCGCCATCGCGCTCACTGGGTAGAAGGAAAGCTCTACTATCGTGGTAAAGTTGTAGTAGACAAAGCGCCTGCCGCTGAGAGTGAAAAAACACAATAATAATATTATTTTCAGTTAATGAAGATAGGGCTTGACATCATGGGCGGGGATTACGCCCCGGCCGAAGCTATTAAGGGCGTACAATTATTTTTTGAGCAGATGCCTGACCCTTCAGTGCATCTTTTGCTCATTGGCGATGCCGATGCTGCCGCGCCCTATCTTTCATTATTGGAACCATACCAGTACCGCTACACATTCGTAGAGGCCGCCGATGTAATAGGCATGCATGAGCATCCTACCAAGGCGCTCAAGGAAAAACCTAACTCCAGTATCTCTATTGGTTTTGGTTTGCTGGTAAAGGGTAAGGCCGATGCATTTATCAGTGCAGGTAATACCGGCGCTATGTTGGTAGGGTCTATGTACTCGGTAAAAGCTATCGAAGGCGTATTACGCCCCACAATTGCTTCTCCAATACCACGTATAGATGGTAAGCACAACTTCCTGCTTGATGTAGGTGCCAACGCTGATTGTAAACCGGAACATCTTGTTCAGTTCGCATATTTGGGTGCATTGTACGCAAAGCATATATTCGATCTGGAAACACCCCGTGTAGCCTTACTGAATATTGGTGAAGAAGAAGGCAAGGGCAACATACTTGCACAAGCTACCTATCCATTACTTAAAGAACAGGCAGACATCAATTTCGTTGGTAACATCGAAGGCAGGGATATCTTCCTCGATAAGGCTGAAGTAATGGTTTGCGAGGGTTTTGTAGGTAATGTGGCTCTTAAAATGGCTGAATCTATCTACGACATCTTTATAAAAAGAGGTGTAAAGGATACATTCCTCGATGCCTTCAATTTTGAAGGCTATGGCGGCACACCGATCCTCGGTATCAACAGCCCCGTTATCATCGGCCATGGCATCTCTCATGCGCTTGCATTCAAGAACATGATCGGTGTGGCACAGAAAATGGTCGGTTCACATCTAATAGATCTGTTCAAAGATCATTTCAAAGAAACACAAGCTTAGTTTTCGCTTTCGTTCGTATATTATTTGTAGCTTTAAATAGTGGCTTATAGCTATGCTTAGTCCACAATTTAACGGTATAGGATGAAACGGATCTATTGTATCAGTGGGCTGGGTGCGGATGAAAGAGCTTTTCAAAAGCTATCGGTAAAAGGGGCGGAGATAGTGCCGGTAAAATGGTGCCCCTTCGATAAGCACGACGACCTGCAGTGCTATGCGCAAAAGATGTCATCAACAATAAAGGAGGACAAACCCATTATACTCGGCCTTTCCTTTGGCGGTATGCTTGCAACAGAGATATCAAAGATGCGGGAGACCACAAAAGTATTCCTGATATCCAGCGCTAAGACAAGTGATGAGTTACCAGAGAGTAGTGGATTATTAAAGTTCATCGTAAATACAAAGGTGTTACCGGACTGGCTGCTTACTAAGCCAAACAATGTAATGTTGGATATGCTGGGCGCACAAACGGAAGATGAAAAAATGTTGCTCTCTAATATTATCAAAGACTCTGATCCCGCACTGATGAAATGGGCGCTGAAAGCAATATTGCATTGGGAGAATGATACCTATCCACCCATCATTACGCATATACATGGTACTGCAGACAAAGTAATACCACCTGAAAATGTAAATGCGAATCATTGGATAGATGACGGACAGCACATGATGGTATATAGCAGGGGAGCGGAAATAAGTGCCATTATTGAAAAATACATCTAGCAAGCATGATAACAGTTACATACATAGATACACCTGTTGGTAAAATGCGTGCGGCCGCTACGGATGCGGGTATTTGCGTATTCGATTTTGAATACAGGCGTAGTGGGGATACTCTTTTGAGTCGGATAGAGACAATCAAGGGAGATAAATTTGAAGTAGGTGAGCATTCGTATTTTGAGCCGTTAAGGACGCAGGTAGATGAGTATTTTTCGGGTAAAAGAACAGAGTTTGATCTACCGTTGGATATGGTTGGTACGGCATTTCAGCAGCGTGTATGGAATGCCCTTTTACAAATCCCTTATGCCGAAACAAGAAGTTATAAACAGCAATCTATCTTCCTGGGTGATGAGAAGGCGATACGCGCGGTAGCTAGTGCCAATGGTGATAACAGCATTGCCATCATAGTACCGTGCCATAGAGTAATAGGCTCTAATGGCAGCCTGGTAGGCTTTGGCGGTGGTTTGCAAAACAAGAAGTGGCTGCTGGATCATGAATGGAAACATTCAGGAAAAGCAGGACAAGCAGAATTATTTTAAAAGACACTACAAACACTTCATTATGAAATACAGAAAACTAGGAAACACAAACGAGTCATTATCGGCGATAGGTTTAGGATGTATGGGTATGAGCCATGCTTATGGATTAAGAGATGACGCGGAATCAATAGCCACACTACACAAAGCATTAGAACTGGGTATCAATTTCTGGGATACGGCAGATGTGTATGGCAACGGTGATAATGAAAAACTAATATCGCAGGTACTAAAGCCGAACCGTGATAAAATATTTATTGCTACAAAATTTGGTTTTACTACAGATGAAGGTGCACGATTAACAGGGTTTGATGGCTCACCAAAATATATGAAGACCGCAGTGGAGGCAAGCCTGAAGCGGCTGCAGGTGGATGTAATAGATCTGTATTATGCACACAGAGTAGACCAGAATATTCCTATAGAAGAAACAGTAGGCGCTATGGCCGGTCTTGTAAAAGAAGGTAAAGTAAAATACCTTGGGCTATCAGAAGCATCGCCCAATAGTATACGTAAAGCACATGCAGTGCATCCTATATCTGCATTGCAAAGTGAGTATTCATTACTTACCCGCGACGTAGAGACCGAGATACTACCGCTCTGTAAAGAGTTGAACATATCATTTATTCCATTTAGCCCACTGGCGCGTGGATTAGTAACCAATACACTCGATATAACAGCGCTGCCTGAAAACGATTTCAGAAGATCACTGCCGCGTTATCAGCAGCAGTATGCTGATAACAATACAAGTCTTGCACATGGATTCGCGGCAATAGCCACGCAGGTAGGCTGCACACCGGCGCAACTTGCCATTGCATGGGTGTTGCAGAAGGGTGATAATATCATCCCGATACCAGGCACCAAAAAAAGAAATTACCTACAGGAGAATGCAGGAAGTGTAGATGTATCACTATCCGCACAAAACCTGCAAGACGTAGAAGCTTTATTGAAAAAATACCCTGAAACAGGTGACAGATATAGCGCTGGTAATTTGAAATTCGTGGATAAGAATTAGCATCGTTAGAACAACCTCAACTGCGTATCTGTTTTAATTGTCTTTGGTGGTTGTGCTTTCCCCATTACAGTTCGTCCGCCATACTTCCATGAGTCGTTGCGTTCACGTTCTATAAGTTGTTCGAAGTTATTGTTTGGCTTAAAATCTTTTTCGAGGTGTTGGGCTACTTTAGTGAGGTTTTTAAGTGCATCATTTTTGTCACTGTTACCGAGTTTGGCGCGATGCACAGCCTTCTCTAATGTTTGTATGGCTTCATCATACACCATAGTCGGCACTGGGAAAGGATGACCATCCTTGCCACCATGCGCAAATGAAAAACGTGCCGGGTCTGTGAAGCGCGAAGGAGTACCATGTATGACCTCACTTACCAGTACCAGCGACTGTAAGGTACGCGGACCAAGCCCTTCAAGCAGTAAAAGGGATTCAACATCAAGATGCTCTTTTTCGTAGGCTACAGCAAGTACACTGCCCAGCCGCTTCAGGTCTATATCCTTCGCCTTCACATCGTGGTGCGATGGCATAACGAGCTTCTTTATTTCGGGTAGTAGTCTTGCGGGGTCTTCTTTTGCGAGTTGTAGTATACCGTCGCGTGTGGTATTAGCCAGTTTATCGGTGATGTTGATGATCTGCCCCTGGTTAGCGCCGTAGATGAACGTGTGTGGTTCCTCAACGAAAGAGGTAAGGGTAGGCGAGTGCCAATGATAACGCCGCGCCATGCCATTGCTATCATTCATACCCTGCTGTACCACCGCCCACTCACCATCACTACTAACTATAAACGAGTGGAGATACAGTTGGTAGCCGTCTTGTATAGCCGTGTTATCGACCTTGGCAGATAGCTTACTGCTACGTACGAGGCCAAGACCGTCGAGGCCGGTTGTTTCCGCGATACGTAATAGTTCGTTCGGGGTTTCTTTAGAGAACTTGCCTTTACCACCGCAGATGTAAATACCCAGTTCTTTTGAGCGTTCATTGACCGAGCGTTTGAGTGCACCCATTACAGAGGTGGTAATGCCGGATGAATGCCAGTCCATGCCTAACACACAACCCAGTGCCTGAAACCAGCAAGGATCACTAAGGCGCTGTAGAACGGCGTTCCTGCCATAGTCGAGTATAATAGCCTCTACAATGGCAACGCCAAGCTTGCTCATGCGCTGATATAGCCACGGTGGTACTTGTCCGTAATGGAGTGGAAGATCGGCATAGGCGCGACTCATAGTATGGCTAAGTTACGCCGGAATAATGTTATTTTTTCTCTAAAGCTGTGAGGTAGTTCTTCAGCGAAATTATGCGGGCTTTAACGATTTCAAGGCGATCGTATTGCCTTATACCACACCATTTATCGCCGGGCAGATTGAACATTACATCGTATGTTTTGAACTCTGCATCTCTATAAGCCATCCATGCGGTTTGCGACTGTTGCAGGACGGTCTTTTCTTTTGGCAGTTTTAACGACTTGAGGAGTTTTTTATATGTTTTGTTCATCTGCTCATTATACTTGGCATAAGCTATGTAAGCACAGGTACAGATATTGCCCGAAGTTGAATCGATCTTGATACATTCTCTGTATTGCTCATCTACAGGGTCATCATTGACCTGTTGTGCATTGCAAGGTAATGTAATGAACAAAGCGCATATAAGACTTAATAAATAAGAGTATTGTTTCATTTCAACTAAGGAGCTTAAATAAATAAAATACAGAAATCATGCCAATTTGTTTGGTTGAGTTATTGGTTAATAGGGTAATAGGATAATTTGTTAAAAGGTTAATAAGCTGATTTATCAGGCTAATTATGAGCTGGCTTTATCTATCTTTTCAATGGAAGCAGCATCGAGGGTTATTTGAGTTGCTTTTATCAGATCGGTGAGTTGTTCTGTTTTTGTGGCGCTGGCTATGGGTGCAGTAATGGATGGGCGAGCTATGAGCCATGCAAGCGCTATGGTAGCAGGAACGACATTATATTGCATGGCCACTTCATCGAGTGCATCGAGTACTCGGTTACCTTGTTCGGTCATGTATTTAGTGATACCACCACCACGTACGCTTTTTGAAAGGTCATTATTCGTGCGATACTTACCGGTAAGGAAACCGCTCGCCAGGCCGAAATATGGAAACACACTGATGTGGTTCTCGAGGCAGAGCGCTTCATATTCTTCTTCATACTTTTTGCGCTCCATGAGGTTGTATAATGGCTGCAGTGATTCGTATGCAGGGTAGTTGTTCTGCCTGCTGACATCGAGCGACTGTTGTACACGTTCTTTACTCATATTGGAAGTGCCGACGGCGATCACTTTGCCTGCCTTCATCAGTTGAAAATATGCCTCCATCATCTCCCCAACAGGTGTGATGTTATCGTCGAAGTGAGACTGATACAGGTCTATATGATCTGTGTGTAAACGTTTTAATGAATCCTCAACCGCTTGTAAAATATATTTCTTCGAAAGGCCTTTTTTGCCATCACCCATATCTGAGCCTACTTTAGTGGCCAGTACTATCTTGCTACGGTTATTGCCTCGCTTTATCCAGTTGCCTATGATGGTTTCTGACTCGCCACCTTTGTTGTTAGCTCCCCAGCGGCTGTATACATCGGCCGTGTCGACCATGTTCATACCTGCATCTGTGAAGGCATCAAGTATCTTAAATGACTGCTGCTCATCGATCGTCCAGCCAAATATATTTGTGCCTAATGCAAGTGGTGCTACCTCTATACCCGTGCTACCTATCTTTCTTTTTTCCATGATGGTTCGTTTCCTTATTCAAATATAAGGTAAGGGCTATCGAAATGTGATGGTGATTATTACATTTGAGTAAACTATAACAATCCGTAAAACTAAACCCTCACCGCCGCTGCGTACATCTGTTCTATGATACGGACGACATCGCGGCCTTCTTCGGGACTGGTCATTACTGACTTGCCATGGTGGAGTACATCAACTACATTCTGTATCACCCGGTCATGGTTGCTCATAGAGCCTTGATAAAGGCCGTAATCGTTGGCCTTGGCAGAGATATTTATATTGGGTAGAGCTGCAGCTGCAAGCTGTTGATACTCGATTGTGTTGAGGTATTGACCGCCAATCTTTACTGTTCCTTTTTCAGCGAAGATGGTTATAGAGCCTTCCATATTGCGCTCATAAGCACAGGTAGTGAAGTTGAAATTGATAATGGCGTCATTGGCCGCTTTCAATACAAAGCTGCCGGTATCTTCTACCTCTGTATTATGTTGATGCGCGAAGTTGTGTATCCATCCCTGAGCGTTTTTTACAGGGCCATTGAGGTAGTACATAATATCTACAAAATGGCTGAACTGGGTGAAAAGGCAACCGCCGTCTTTTAGTTTGCTGCCACGCCAGTCGCTTTCCTTGTAGTAGGCATCGCCACGGTTCCAGAAGCAATTGACTTGTATCATGTATATGTTGCCGAGCTCATGGGCCGCCATTAATTTCTTTACTTCCTGTACCGGTGGGTTGTAGCGATTTTGTTTTACGGCAAATATGGTCTTGCCCGTTTCGTTAGCGGCAGCTATCATGTTGTTGCACTCAGCAACACTCATGGCCATGGGTTTTTCAACGACAGTGTGCATGCCAGCTTTAAGTCCTGCAATAGTATGTGGCTCATGCAGATAATTTGGAGTGCATATACATAGCACATCGGCCTGTGCGTGCTGCAACATCTCTTCGAGGCTTGTATAAAAATCTACCCCCTGTGGCACCTTGTCTCGCAATGACACATTAGTATCACATACCGCTACGAGCGTGGTATCGGCATTGTGCAGAATATGCTCGGCATGGCGGCTGCCTATATTACCAAAGCCAACAATAAGGAAGCGGGTGTTGTTCAAAGCGTTTTGAAATTCAAAGGGTAAAAGTAAAAATTTAAAAGTTAGTTGTCAGTATTTAATGACAATGTATATAGCCAGTATCTTTTACCAAACCTCAGTGGTATCTCTTTCAGTTGTGTAAAACCCATTTTCTCATAGATATGTCTGGCCGCATCCATAAATTCAGAGGTATGGAGGGCTATTATACTTTCGCGTGTGCGAGCCGCTTTGTCAATACACATTTGTGTTAGCTGTTTTGCAATGCCCCGACCAGCGTAAGCAGGATGAATAGCGACGAAACGAATATAAGACCAGCCCGTCTCATATATATCGGTTGGGTTGCCAGCCGGTACGTAGAATGCCATACCAACTATCATATTACCTGTGCTGCATATAAAGACTGTGGAAATATTCATCAATTCGCGATAGGTGGATTGTTTGGTGATATTGTCGAGTAGTTTACTCCTGCCTTCCTCATCAAGCACAGGTAAATATTGACTGTATGCTAATTCATCGAGTTTTTGCAGTTGCGGCAAGTCATCATCGTTTGCTATACTGTAAACCAAGTTATGCTCCATTCAATAACTACCTTTTAAAGCTTAAACAATTTTCTTTTATTAACAACACTCCATCATCTATTAGCTCACGAAGTAACGACATTGCCTGCTCTTTTATTGCAGTAGGGTAGGGTGCTACAAGCATTTGCACCGGTATGCTCTGTGCCTGCTGTATTGTGTCGAGCAGCTGGGCCTTCAGGTCTTTATCAGTGATTTGGTGGTGCTGACGGTCGTAACACACATCGCAATGGCCGCAATCTTTTGTGGGATGCTCGCCAAAATAGGTAAGCAGCAGCCGCTCGCGGCAGGCTATCTTATTCTCGAGGAACGATATCATGGCAGTGGTGCGTGCCTCATGTTGCTTGCGGAGCAGGTTTATCCTGTTGAGGTCTATAATAAGATGGCGGCTATCGACCCGGTAATGATGAAAGAATAGCTGCGGCCCTTCACCGGGCTTATTATATTCCAGTATACCCATCCCGTGCAGTTGCTGTAAGGCCTGCTCTATATCGTCTTGCTGCAAGCGTAGCTGTTTGGCAATTGGGAACAGGCGAATGGACGTAGGGAAGTGGAACACTGTGCCATACATACGCAGCAGGCCTACGGTTATATAGCCCAGCCTTGGGTTGGTAACTTGCAGGTCATCGAGCGTATGACGATCTGTAACAAACTGTATGGTAGCAGGGTGATAAACGGCATCGCTGATCGTCCACAGACCCTCCCTCTCCAATAGCTTTAAGGCGTATACCGCCTGATTAGGCATAAGGTCGAACTTCTGGCAAAAGTCATTCAGCTCGAAAGGGTAGTAGTGATCGGGTTCTGTAGCAATGGGGACCTGCAGGTATTCTACTACTGCCTGATACACCTCCCGCAGATATGCCTCCGGTGGGTATTGCAACGCAGTACTTTCCTCAAGACGCTTTATATCCATGCTATTGTATAGTGCTAAAGCTTTTGACGGTGCGCCGTCGCGACCAGCACGGCCGGCTTCCTGATAGTATGCTTCCAGATGTTCGGGCGCATCGTAATGTAGCACCATGCGGACATCGGGCTTATCTATACCCATACCAAAAGCGGTAGTGGCAGCCATTACCGGCACTTCGTTCTGCATCCATTCATTCTGTGCACTTTCGCGTTTATCTTTATTCATACCGGCATGATAAGCAGTGGCTGCTATACCTGACTGGCTAAGGAATTTACTGATAGCCTCGGTTTGCTTACGGCTGCGGCAGTATATGATGCTACAGCTACCGTTGATATTTGCCACTACGCCGGCATTCTTATTCTCGGTATAGTTGATGCTGTAAAAGATATTGCTCCGCTCGAATGACTGACGAAAGACCGCGGTATCTTTTAATTGCAATTGCTTTATGATATCCTTCTGCACTTCAGTGGTGGCAGAGGCGGTGAGGGCTAGTATCGGCACATCAGGGAATATCTCCTTTACTTCGGCTATTTTTAAATAGGCAGGGCGGAAATCATGGCCCCACTGTGATATACAGTGCGCCTCATCGACGGCTATCATCGTTACATTGAGGTCAAGCAGATAATCTTTGAATAATTGTGTCTGCAAACGCTCGGGAGAAATATATAATAGTTTGTACGCGTCATTGAGGGTATTATCTAGTACCTGCTTCACGTTGCTGTAATGCATACCCGCATGCAGGCAAGCAGCAGGTATATTAAGCTCCCTGAGGCGTTGTACCTGATCCTGCATCAAGGCTATAAGTGGTGAAATAACAAGACACAGCCCATCGTTGATAAGCGCAGGTACCTGGTAGCAAACCGACTTACCGCCACCCGTAGGCAGTAAAGCAAGGGTATCTTTACCATCACGTATGCTGGTGATAATATCGTGTTGCAGGGGGCGGAATTTATCGTACCCCCAATATTGCTTTAATATCTGCGCTGGTGATTGTGACACTTAGGTGAGTCCTCCCAGTGTTTTATCAACGAAGATGGGCTTCATGCCACTCGACCACAGGAATTTCTTAAGCTCCGGATTCTGGTCTATCTCGGCTACGGATACTGTGATAAGCCAGGTGCGGTCATTAAAATTATTGGGTTCGTGCTGAAAGAACATAGCTGAAACACCCAGTTGTGAAGGTGTAACATCAATGAGAAAAAGAACCTTGGGATTTAACTTGTCGCGGAGTTGATGCCATGCTACTTTTTGCTCTGTTGTTAGTTTTAGCAGATTGTAGGTACCCGGCATAAGCTTGCAAACCTCCATCATCTTCATCAGCCTGTCGTTATCGGATGCAGCATTTGCGATCACTAATACTTCAGCATTGGCAATAGGATTTGGTATAACAGCAGATATATCTTCCCAAAAAACATCCCAATCGTTACTTACAATATCGGTCTTAATTATATCCACGTATCCCGTCATATAGAGTATTTATTGCAAGAAACGGCGCATTGCAGAACTCCCCGAAAAAAATCGTTTCTTTGCACGAAAATAACCACTATTTCAATAAGTTCATTATGAGTGTTTCCACTACAGATATACGTGTTACTAAAACAGAGAATAGCCGCATAAAGCAAATGGACCCTGCAAATATACATTTTGGAAAATTATATTCAGACCATATGCTGGTTGCAGAATACGAGAATGGCGAGTGGAAACAACCTGAAATAATGCCCTTTCGCGACCTGTCGCTGAGCCCTGCTACTACATTCTTTCATTACGGACAGGCAATATTTGAAGGTGTAAAAGCATATAAAGACCCACAAGGCAACCCAACAATATTTCGCCCATATGACAACTGGAAGCGTATGAACCGCTCTGCGGAACGTATGGCTATGCCTGATGTACCGGAAGAGATATTTATTGGCGGCATGAAAAAGCTGATAGACATAGACCGCGACTGGATACCCGTGGCAGAAGACGCATCGCTGTACATCCGTCCATTCATGGTGGCTACCGATGAATTTATAGGTGTGCGCCCGGCAGAGAAGTTCTTATTTATCATTATCACCAGCCCTGCAGGGCCATATTATAGCAAGCCGGTATCAATTTATGTACAAGACCAGTATGTGCGCGCCTTTCCGGGTGGTATAGGTTTCACAAAGGCCGCAGGTAACTACGGTATGAGTATGTACCCTACACAACAGATAAAGAAAATGGGCTACGACCAGATACTGTGGACAGACGGCTTTGAACATAAGTATGTGCAGGAGATAGGTACCATGAACGTATTTTTCGTGATAGGTGATAAAGTAATAACACCGGATATAACACATGACACGATACTGGAAGGTGTAACAAGGGACAGCGTGATAACACTACTACGCGAAAAAGGCATAACAGTAGAAGAGCGCCCGATAAGCATTGACGAAATAGAAGCAGCACATAAAGAGGGGCAATTGAAAGAGGCCTTTGGTACAGGTACCGCGGCATCGATAGCTCCGATATCAGCACTTACTTATCATGATGACAAGATGGAATTGCCATCTATGGATAAGTGGGAGATAGCTAACTGGCTTAAGAAAGAGCTTGGCGATATTCGCTATGGCGTAAAGGCCGATAACCACGGATGGGTGGAGAAAGTGTAGCATGATTCTATATAATATTGAAAGCTCCTTGCTATTGCAAGGAGCTTTTTTTGTTGAGAAGGCGGAGAGAACTTAACCTGAATTGTAAAAGAATTTAGGTTAAATTATTAGCTTTGCTCATCCATGAAGAAAGGCTTACGCATCCCCTTATCAATTCGTTATATCTTTTCTGTTTTTGTAACGGGTATTTTATTTTTTACATTTTTCAGGTGCGTACTGTTTTTTACAAACAGGCCGCTGCTGGATGGTATACCTAACCTTACCGGTAACTTGCTGTATTCATTTTTGATGGGGCTGCGGTTTGATATGGTTATCAGCGGATACTTACTGATACTACCTTTATTCATCTTAATAGTGGCGGATAACTTTAAGATATTATCGCGCCGATTGTTGTTTTGGGTGCAGGCGTTCATTTGTGTGGTTTACTCGATAGCGTTCTTTGCCTGTGCAGCAGATATTCCCTTCTTTAAAAATTATAATACCCGCCTTAATGTTACCATTCTCAACTGGACTGACTCACCGGTGTTTATGATGAAGATGGTGTGGCAGGACAATATATTCCTTACTTACTTTTTTGTGTTCATAGTTGTGTCTGTTCTTTTTATACTGCTATTACGAAGAATATACAGAAGGTATGGAGCTATAATGGCGGAGAAGGCATATAATGTAAGGCTTGGCTTTAAGATAACAGCATCGGTATTTGCTCTGGGGCTTATGATGCTGGGAATAAGGGGACGTACAGATGAAAAAGCGCCTATAATGGTGGGCACAGCCTACTTTAGTCAGTATGATATGCTGAACCAGGCAGGGCTGAACCCGGTGTACACATTGATGCAAAGCTGGATGGATGGTATGAAGGATGAGAATAAGCAACTGCAGCTGATGGATGATGCAAAAGCCATACAACTTGCACAGCAATATCTGCATATAAACCCATCAGAAGCGAATAAGGATTTCCCTGTGTACCGGAAAATAATATCGGATGAGCCGGAGCGTAAGTATAATGTGGTGCTGATAACAATGGAGAGTATGAGTGCCTACTATATGGCACGCTACGGTAATAAAGATAACCTGACACCTAATCTTGATAGCCTGGCCGACAGGGGGTATGCATTCGACAATTTTTACTCGGCGGGTATGCATACATTTAATGGCATCTTTGCTACGCTATATTCTTATCCTGCACTGATGGCGAAACACAACCTGGAAGTAGTAGCAATACCAAAATATACCGGCCTACCGTATTTTATGAAGCAGCGCAATTATAAAACGATATATTTTATAACGCACGACGATCAGTTTGATAATATAGGTGGTTTCCTGACGGCAAATAATATAGAACGGGTTATCAGTAAAAAGGATTATCCATCAGACCAGGTAAAAAGTACACTGGGAGTACCCGATCATAATATGTTCGACTATTCAATACCTGTGCTCAATGAATATTATAAAGCGGGTAAGCCATTTTTCGCAGGATATATGACCACTAGCAATCATGGGCCATACGTAATACCGGAGGGTATACCTTTTACGCCAAAGCATACAGATGTGCGCGGAGGGTGTGTAGAATATGCCGACTGGGCGATAGGACACTATATGCAGGAGGCGGCCAAGCAGCCGTGGTTCAACAATACCATATTTGTATTTGTGGCAGACCATGGCGCTACTGAAGGCACAACTTACGGCGACATGCCACTTACATATAATCACATCCCTTGCATTATATATTGTCCATCGCTGAACATTACGCACAGAGCGTTTAAAAACCCCGGTGGACAGATAGATATATTCCCGACGATAGCGGGATTGCTGGGGGGGAATTATGATAACAATACACTAGGTATGGATCTGCTGCACGACTCGCGGCCGTGGATGTACTTTAGTCAGGATGATAAGGTGGGCGTTGCGGATTCATCATTGCTATACGAATGGCATCAGCGTGGGGGGGAGAATATGTACACTATAAGTGATAGAAAGGAACATCCTGAACTGATAAAACAACCCGGTGACAGCATGAAACAATATGCGCTAAGCATGATACAAAGTGCGCAGTGGCTACTGAATAATCACAAAACGGGAGCCGTGAAGTAAGTTAAGTTATCTTTTTGCCTTCATAATATATTCAGACATTCCTTTAGTTAACTTTGAAGAGCAACACAACTTTTCAAAAAATGCGATTGCTGTATTTTATTATATACCTGGCGACATTCTATCCGTTTGAGAACGCTTATGGGCAATCCTCTCAAGTAACAAAAGAGGCATTAATAAAAGATATTGATTTCTATAAAGAGGGCATTATTCAGAAACATGTCAATCCCTTTAAAAATATCTCTAAAGAAGATTTTCTTAATGGTATAGAGAAGGTAAAGGAAGATGCGGTACATCAAAATGCGGACGAGATTATCATATCACTTAGGCGCCTGAATGCAAAACTACTCGACGAGCATTCAAATATTGGCGGTTTTAGCAAAGCGAAATTTTTCCCTTTAATATTTTATTGGTTTGACGAAGGCATATATATTATACAAACAGACCAGGCGAACAGCAGATTGTTATACTCAAAATTGGTAGCAATTAACAATATGCCTGTAGAAAAGATTGTAAAAGAGATGACAGACATCTTCCCAGATAAGAATGAATTTTCTATTAGGGAAAATGTACAAGCACGTTTACCATCTACACTCGTGTTACACGGATTGGATATCATCGATAATATTGATGCTGCAAATTTTACACTCTTCAATCCTAATGGTGACACAATTGTTGCAACTTTGAAATCGAAGAATAATAATGAGATAAGGTTTTTTGATGATCAGATAGCGCATAGTTTTCTGCGTTCAAGTCAAAAAGGAAATTATTGGTATCGTTATGATGAAAGCAAAAATTATATCTATTTCAACTATGCGGAATGTACAAATGATGCAGCATATCCTTTCAGTCAGTTCCAGGAAGATTTCTTTAAAGTATTAAAAAATAAACGACCATCAAAAGTAATAATAGACCTGAGAGATAATAGCGGCGGGGTACGGAAGCTTTTACAACCTTTTATATTTGAACTAAGTGAAACCAATTTTAGTACAGGTGGTGTATATGTATTGACCGGGAGAAAAACTTTTTCTGCCGGCCTTAATAATGTATACGACCTCACAAAGCTTATACATATAACAACGGTAGGAGAGCCGACGGGTGGTAATATTAATCATTTTGGTCAACCGAAAAACTTCAGGTTACCTAATTCAGAATTAACTGTTGTTTATTCCACTAATTATATTGTAAATGATCCGACAAAAAACGGCTCTTATGTACCGCAGACGGTTATAAAAGAATCTTTAGCAGACTACCTGAATGGTAAAGATGCTGCATTAAACTATGCTATCGAGCATTAATGCCTTTCCTTCATCGCAGCTATGTACATCCTGGCCCGTGCTACATTGTAATTCCGATTGTTTCCGTTCATTAATAAAAGATAAGTGGCAAGGTCAGATAGCAGCCAATCGGTGATAAGGTCGTGGTTGGCGTAGAGGTATACTCTCTTAAAATGATCGGAGATGGATATGTTCATGATGAGGCATACCTCGAATGTGCGCTGTAATGAGTCATTCAACTCTGCTATATTAGCAAAGCCGAAATCTTTCATTAGCTCGCTGGCCATGTGGCGGAGCGGTATGTTATACAATGGTCTTTCAAATACGTCTTCATACGGATCATAGATGCTTAGCATAGTGTTTATTTTTTTGCGTTAGCTAATCTGGTAAGCGTTTCCTTTTCGTCTTCGGTAAGCTCTTTTGGTACTTTTATCATTACACGTACATAGCCGTCACCGCGTTGGGCAGCATCGTTATAAAGTGGCATACCCATGCCCTTCAGCCTGAAAACCTTATCGCTATCAGTACCGGCGGGTATGCTTATGTTCAGGGTTTTGTCTATCGTATGCACGGCAAGCTTGCCACCAAGTATGGCTGTGTATACATCGAGTGGCTGGTCGAAATAAAGGTCGTTGCCTTTGCGCTCGTAGAGTGTATCTTTTTGTACGTGAATAGTAATAAGCAGGTCGCCAGCAGGGCCACCATTACCACCCGGGCCACCTTTACCCTTCATGCGCAATATCTGCCCGTCTTCTATGCCCGGTTTTAATTTCAGGTTCAGCTTCTGTGTTTGCAGGTTTATTTGTCGTGTGGTGCCGTGGAAAGAATCGTAGAGGCTTATCGTTGCTTCGGCGCTATAATCTTCACCCTTCATCTGCCTGGTGCTGCGCTGGCGCGAATTGCCAAACCCACCACCGCCATGGCCAAATATGGATTCGAAGAAATCAGAGAATTGGCTCTCGTCGCCACCCTGATAGTATTGTTGCTGCCCCTGCTGTCGGCCAGCACCTTGCTGCCGCGCCCACTGCTCGTAATTAAAATCGCCACCACCGCCATGTTGCTGTTGGGCATATTTCCAGTTTTCGCCCATCTCGTCATACTTCTTACGCTTGGTAGCATCGCTCAGTACATCGTAAGCCTCATTTATTTCTTTGAATTTATCTTCTGCTTTTTTATCGTTTGGGTTCTTGTCAGGATGGTACTTTACAGCAAGCTTGCGATATGCCTTCTTGATGACATCCGCCGTAGCTGATTTTTCTACACCCAGTATTTTGTAATAATCCTTATAATCCATGGTTGTTGTTATTATACACTAATTGTATGCCACTAAAGTAGCAATACAAAATTAACAACCGCTCATGAATTATTGTATTCTGAAAGAATCAAAGAACGCATTTATCTGCGGCTCATTAGAAAACGATTTGAGCGCTATGGCTGTGAGCTCATATTTCTTACCATTTGCTATGCATTCCTTGCAGACGGTTATGGTATTTTCCTTACCTATATCCAATATAAAGGCACGACCGGGATGCCCGGCAAATTCTATCTGGTCGATCTCTACCGGATTATCTGTAAAATCATGTATGCGTAAGTGTATACTGCTGTCAAGGGCTGCAGACATCCCTATAGAATCGGTTGGGGATACGCTGCAATTTGTGTAAGATACCTGGAACAACTTAAAACGGACAAAACTCATAGTGGCAGGTTTCCATGATACAGTATGTACCAGTTGTGTGCCAAAGGCAGTTTTCTCTTGTTTCTCTGTTTCCTTAAAGCCCGATGGCATATTTACGACAAACCCACCATTAGCAGATGTGTACGATACCCACTTTTCGTCGTTTGAAGATCCACAGGAAACTGCGAATACAGTTATAAAAGCGAGTAATAATAAAAGAAAGTTTGAGCGCATATCAATCTGTTTAAAAATGCAATAAAAAATGTCGTGCCTTAGAAGGTAAAGTTAGAATGTATTAGTGATGGCTATTATAAGTGTTTGTTAAACTATTTGCTGATACACATTTAGAGAAAGGTAACAATTGCAAAAAAATAAGCCCCGCAAATGCGGAGCTTAGCAATTAAATTATCAATGAAGAAATTAAATTATTTCTTTTGTGTAGTGCTTGGTGTTGCAGCCTTGTTAGCTTTATAGCGCATATCCGGTGTACCGTCTTTTTTCATTGGCCCTGCAGCTGGTTTTGTCGTTGCCGCAGCTTTGTTAGCCTTAGTACGCATATCAGGTGTACCATCTTTCTTCAGTTTTGTGGCCGGAGCTGTCGGTGTAGCAGTCTTGGCAGGTGCCACTTGTGTGGTTTTGGCTTTGGGTGCAGCCTTGGTTGCGGTTTTATCCTGTGCGAAAGAAACAGTATGCATTACCACGAATGCTGCCAGGATACAAATCAATTTTCTCATGTTCTTATTTTTTTCACTAAATTATGTAATACCACTGAAAAACAATAGCATGCTGTGTTATTTTTTATAATTGCCAAAGATTTCCTAAAGCCAACAAAGGCTGGGGAGTGTTTTGTTACTTTGCTACATGAAAAATTATTTATCAGCATTCGTGTGCTTGCTGTTGTCCTTTCATAGTGCGCTAGCGCAGGAAAACTGGGACGCCTACACAACCAAATTTGGTGATAAGCGCGGCTCCGTGATGTTAGACATGAACGCGATAGAACGCGCACCTGATAAAAATTATCCATACCTCGTTATTACCGGACCACGGGCAAAGAACTGTGATAAGGATGGCTTTCCGGCAAATGATGAGATAGACAAGCTGGAAGAAGTACTGGATGGTGCCAATAATTTTCTTACCGGTGTTACCGCCAAAGTGCTGGTAGCCACATTTACTTATAACTGTGAGCGGCTCAACTACTACTATGTAAAAGACACGATGAATGCGCGCAACGCCCTGCAGCGTATGTATAAACGCAATTTCGGCGATTACGATTTTGCTATAAACATGAAATATGAGCCCGACTGGAGCACGTATCGTAATTTTCTGTACCCTGATGATACAACTATTACCTGGATGGAGAATGCACGCATCATTGTAAAGCTGCGTAACCAAGGGATCGATGACAGCAAGGAAACTACCATAACTTTCCTTACCTACTTTAAAACAGAGGCTGACAGAAAGAATATGGCAGACTATGCTCTGGGCAAGGATTTTAAAGTTGATATGTTTAAAATGAAGGAAGGCAACAACCCCTACATTCTGAAACTATCGAAGGCGATATTTATTAAAGCTACGGTCATAAACCCAATAGCTGTAGATATAATAGCACAGGTACGAAAGTATAATGGCGTATATGATGCATGGGATGCCATCAACGCAAAATAACTATTACACTTTCCCGTTTTCCTGCTCTGATAAGTGATGTGCTTTTAGCGACCGGATAGCAAACAATATAGAGCCAACTACCAACACTGCCCCCAGAACAAAAGGCGCACCTGGAAATTCAATAGGCGCGTTTTTGCCGGTAAAATAAGCAAACGTATTGTTCATAATCAACGGGCCGAGAAACGATGTAACACTTATAAGGCTGGTAAGCGCTCCCTGTAACTCGCCCTGCTCATTGTTAGGTACCTGGTTAGATATGATGCCTTGAAGTGCTGGTCCGCATATACCACCAAGGCAGTAAGGCACAAGAAATACATACATCATCCATCCCTTAGTGGCGAAGGCGAATAACAACATACCGATCGCATACAATATAAGGCCGATGTAAACGGAATTCTTTGCCCCGAATTTCGGCATGGTAACGCGTATCAATCCGCCCTGCACACCGGCTATCAACACACCAACAGCTGATAAAGAGATACCCACATCAAACTCATCCCAGTTAAAGCGATACATGGTATAATATGTCCAGTTTGACTGGACAGCATGAGCTGCGATGTATAATAAGAAGAATGAAATGGTAAGCCCTGAAATGATAGGGTATTTTCGCAGGTGCATTAATGAGCCTACAGGGTTTGCCCGCTTCCATTGTATCTTTCGCCTGTTTTCTTTTAGCAAAGATTCAGGTAGTACAAAATAGCCGTATAACATATTGAGCAAACTGAATACTGCGGCAACAATAAATGGCAGGCGCACCTTCCAGTTAACAAGATAGCTCCCTAATAAATGTGGGTCCATCTGTGCACCTATCTTGCTACTAAGTGCACCAATGGCAGGACCTATTATAAAACCTACCCCGAACGCAACTCCGATCAGCCCAAAATTCTGTGCTCTTTTTTCGGGTGTACTGATATCTGCGATGTACGCGGTGGCGGTGGTGAAGCTGGCACCTGTGATGCCCGCAATAATACGGCCAACAAACAGCAAAGTGATAGTAGGGGAGAATGCCTGAAAAACATAATCGAGCCCGAGACCAAACAACGCGAACAGCAATACCGGACGCCTGCCAAAACGATCGCTGAAGGCGCCGACCAATGGCGAGAACAGGAACTGCATAACGGCATAAGCAAATGTGAGCCAGCTACCATATCGTGCTGCCTGTGAAATATTACCGCCTGTAAGGTCTTTGATGAGCGAAGGCAGTACAGGTATGATAATACCAAAGCCTATCACATCGATAAGGATGGTGATGAATATAAAGCCAAGCGCTGCGTTGCGTTTTACGGTCATTTGTTAAGTAAAAATGTAAAAGTGAAAAGCTAAAAGTTACATGAACAGTGTACGGCAAAACTATAAAAACTATACTCGGGTAGGAAATGATTTACCGACAGGTATCGGCAGTTCGCCGAAAATATGTTTTAGCCGGTACTAACCTGAGGTAATTTTACTATCAAATAAAACACAGTCGCAGAACAGACTTACGACCTACGACTAAAATAATATGGCCAGACCAAGACAAAATACTGAAGACCTGCCAAAGGCAAAACTTACCAAAGAATCGCTGCGCGAAGGATTAAAAATATTCCGTTATATACATCCGTACAGAAAGCAGTTTATAACAGGGATGATTTTCATAGCCCTCTCGAGCGCTACTATGATGGCCGTTCCTTATCTGTTAAAAACCCTTGTGGATAGTGCTAATGGATTAGGTAAGGGTAAATTTAATTACCCGCCGAGTACTATAGCATTAATAATGATAAGCGTACTGGCGGTGCAGATGATATTCTCGTTTATGCGGATATACCTGTTCACCTCCGTGGGCGAGAATGCAGTGGCCGATATGCGCAAGGATATTTACAACCGCATCATCACTATGCCTATGGATTTCTTTTCGCAACGCAGGGTGGGGGAACTATCGAGCAGAATAACGGCAGATATATCACAAATACAGGATGCCGTGACTACAGGATTAGCCGAACTGTTGCGTGGCATTCTTACTCTTATTATAGGGATAGGGCTTATATTATATATCAGCCCAAAGATGACCTTGATTATGCTATCGGTAATACCGATCATTATTGTTATCGCAGTTGTGTTCGGGAAGAAGATAAGAAAGCTGTCGCGACAGGCGCAGGATCAGTTGGCAGATTCGGGTACAATTGTGCAGGAAACGCTGCAGGGTATCGCTAATGTTAAGGCTTTCTCTAATGAGTGGTATGAGGCTGGCCGTTATAAAAAGAGCATTGATACGGTGGTAAAAATGTCCATACGAAATGGTGCTTTCAGAGGTATTTTTATTTCTTTCATGCTTTTTAGTGTATTCGGTGCCATAGTATTGGTGGTGTGGTATGGAGCAGGATTGATGCAGGCAGGCCTTTTATCGTATGGCGACCTTACCGCATTTGTGCTTTATACCGCATTTGTGGGTGGTACAATGGCAGGCTTTGCGGATATTTATAGCCAGCTTCAAAAAACGGTTGGCGCTACACAAAGGGTACGTGAATTAATGAATGAACAAGCTGAAAATGTGCAACTTAAAGAAATTCAGTTAGAAAATGAGTTTAAGCTATATGGAGCCGTAGAGTTTCATCATGTAGGCTTCAGCTACCCCACACGCAGAGAAGTAAATGTAATAAAAGACATTAGCCTTCAGGCGGAGCGCGGCCAGCAGATAGCCATCGTAGGGCCAAGCGGGGCGGGGAAAAGTACGCTCGTTTCCCTGTTACTCAGGTTTTACGAGCCGGATAAAGGAAAAATACTATTTGATGGTAAAGAGGCTGCATCTATACCGATAGCCCAATTGCGTAAACAGATGGCCATAGTGCCGCAGGATGTGCTGCTATTTGGTGGGACCATTTATGAAAATATTGCATACGGAAGACCGGGGGCAACAAGGGAGGATGTGATATCCGCAGCAAAACAGGCCAATGCGCATGACTATATATCCGGGTTTCCTGAAGGATATGAAACAATAGTAGGAGAGCGAGGTATAAAATTATCGGGCGGGCAGAGGCAGCGTATAGCCATAGCGCGCGCTATACTTAAAGACCCTACCATACTTATACTTGATGAAGCTACCAGCTCACTCGACTCAGAATCTGAATCGCTGGTACAGGAAGCGCTCTTTAACCTAATGAAGAACCGTACCTCATTCGTAATAGCACACAGATTATCTACTATACGCAATGCCGATAAGATAATAGTGATGGAAGGTGGGGTAGTAAAAGAAAGCGGCACCCATGCCGAGCTATTGGGTATTGAGGAAGGGTTATACCGAAATCTCAATGAGCTGCAACTGAGATAATGTCAAATTTTTGTAGGTTTGGCAAATATATAAACCCAATGAAGAGACAATATTTTTACTTTGCATTTTTTTTATTCCCAATCCTTTTTGCCTCCTGCAAAAAAGATTCATCCACCACTCCTTTCACGACGGCGGGTAGTGTATTAACAAACCCTCATCCTATTGAATATTGGCCGAGTACAGTATGGGGTACATTTGAAGCCGACCTCATGTTAACTCAGACGGGTACAATTTCATTTGATACAGCTTACCAATTACTTGCAAAATTTGTGAATGCAAGCGGTAATGATACTTATGCTGGCGAGGTTAGAGTAAATGAGATAAAACTAGACACAACTAGCTCTACTACCGCTGTTGATAATTATACCAAGTTTCTGGCGTCAATGAATTTATTTAGTGGCATTATCTGGAACTTATCTGGGTTTGATAGTATTCCAAGTATAAATTATACTATACCTAGGCCGCTACCGAATTTTACTGGTACAATCCCTTTAGTGATACACCGTAGCTCAGGCTATTCAATTGCATTAGGTGCAAATGTCATTGGTGCTGATTCGGTAGCGTTATACCTAGGTACGGTCGGTTCTACAACACTTGTTATCAGGGTAGCTGCATCATCCCCCTCTATAGGCTTTACTCCGGCTCAATTAAGTGTTTTTGATTCAGGAAGCTATGTCCCTGTTTTGGCGATATTCTTTGACCAAAACATTCAAACATTTGGCAATAAAAACTATGGATTCTATACAGGGCGCCAGATATATGCAGGAGCAACCGTTGAATAGTTTTAATATTTGCAAAAATGATTCATAATAATATTTGGTAACATTCATTTAAAATAAGCCATAGAAAATTTATTTTATTTTAATCATCCCTTAACATCATTGTGGTACCTTTACCTCAATGGAATCTGCGGAAATTAAGCAAGTTATAATTGATAAAATAAAAAACGGTACACGGTTCGGCTTGTTCGAAAGCGGTAAGAAATGCTTTTTTGAAGATGGCAGGCAGGTAGGGTATAGCGACCTATGGGCAGCAGTGCGCCAGATGCACGGCCTCGATGAAACAAATAAAAAATCCCTCCTCACACTTTGCCCCGATACATATATAGGCTCTTTCGGATATAAATTCTCTAAACATAACTGGAAGAAATAAAGAATTGATAGGTTGAATAGTTGATATGTTAATAAGGTCGTTTTTCTCCTTCCTTTCTCTTTATGTATCTGTGCCTTCTTATAAAATATACCGCAAGCAGTATAAAGTATAACACCATAGCCCACATAGTATTGTGGTGTACCTTTTTATGCAAAAACCACCTCGTATGCAAGTAATAATGTTGCTGCAACATATATTAACCCAATATAGATCCACTTATTCTTCATAACTATTACAAGATACAAACTGCTACATAAAAAAGCCCCAACATTCGTTGGGGCTGTAACTAAGGAAATTAATAGAATATTATTGTATTGAAAGGCCGCCACTTACGTAGCCGTTAACTGTATTTGACAGACTAAGTCCGGTAGCATTAATTGAATATACCATCATTAATCGTGTCTGTGCTGTAACAGGTATCGACAAACCAGTTGTTAGACCATTTGAAACAGTACCAATTGAAACAATGCCAGTTAAACTTGGTGCTAATGTAACAGTTGCGCCGGGAATGGGGGTGAAAGTATTGTCAGGAGTTGTTGATGAATATAATTGGCCGGTAACTGTTACTGTAGTACCGATCAAGCTTAAAGACGATGATAAGCTAAAAAAGCCTGATATCGATGTGATAGTACCGTTCTTAGGCATTATGAACGCCTGGCAGTTTATGCTGGTAGCATCTATATTGCCACCTATAGGAGTTATACTATTGGTAGCGTTGCCAAAACCTATCGCCGACACACCAACAGGGTTTCCTGAACCATCAGATGATAAACTAACTGGCGCACCTGATGCAAAAGGAATAATTGCACCACCACCACTGCTTGCAGGCAAGTTTGTGAGCTGAGAACCATCAACAGCAGGTAGCTTGCTGCTACCATCCAGTTGCACCAGTTGGTTAGCGCCATTGAAGGTATTGCCCTGTGTAGTTACATTTGCCGGGCTGCTAAGCGATGTCCAACCACCACTACTGTAATAATAAAAACCCTGTGTTACACCGTCTGTCTGGTAAACCAGCAAACCAATAGCCGGTGTAGCAATACCTACACGGTGCAGGGAATCCATACGTGGTACCAACATACCGCGGGTAGTAGAGCTAACGTCGAGCATGGCAGATGGATCTGCCACAGAGCCGGATGTATTAACGGCAACTCCTTGAGCGCCAGCCATATAAGAGCCGCACAGCATAGCTGCCACGAGTGTTGTTTGTAGTGCTTTTTTCATTTAAAGATCTTTTAGAGCACTAATATACTGTTATTGTTCAGTTAATGAAAGGTTCGCTAACACTTATTTTAAAAAAGCCCCAGCAAAATTGTTGGGGCTGTATAAATTTAAGTGAAGGAAACTATTGTATTTGTATAATATTCCAATAAACACCTTGACCAGAACCCAAGGGCTGCACATATCCTGTCGCTCCGTCTGACTCGAATTGAAGATTGAAATAATCACCGGCTGAGCAGGGCATTACAAAGTCGCCGGATATTGTTGCATAATTGCCATTAGCACAAGTTGCCACAGCATAAAAATCGGTAGCATATCCGTTTCGGATAATGTTGGCATTGAATGTGGTAGCCGCAGGCGCACTAACATCTGTGTGCACAGTGGCGGTAAATGTAATATGATAAACACCTGCAGCAGTTGTGATTACAGTACCACTTGCAGAGTCTACTGACAGGTTGCTCATACGTATAGTAGAAAGGTTACGAATCGTATCATATACATTAGGGCCAAATATGGTCATGCCATAATTGAAAAAGGCGCCAAATGCCGGAGCCGTATAGGATATAGCCCATACGGGTATAGATGGTACTCCGTTATTTACATACAGCCCCGGTGTGCTATCTGTCTGATAAATTACCAAGCCTGTTGCAGGGAGTATTATTGCATCACGCTGCGACTTCGACATGCGGGGTGGCAGCAGACCTTGCGTTGTAGAGCTAACATCGAGTATCGCGCTGGTATCGGCACGCGTGCCTGTAGTGTTAACAGCTACACCCTGTCCATAAGAAGCATTGACGCAAAATATCAATGCTGAAATAACAATAACGTTAAGAAATTTCATAAAGAACAGTTTGTATAAGTCTGCAAAATAGGTATTATATAAAAGATAATAACTACCGAATATTAGGGATAGGGAAAGTGCTGTTCATCAGTTATATGATTCGGGTATTTATTTTAACTGCACTACGTTTATTGTTGCATATGTAAGAGAAGCTGTACCTGAGCCGGTAACATTCCAAAGCGCTACAGATATAGCATTACCTGCCGATAACGAATATATACCTTCATCTGATTGAGTAAAGTAGGCTGTGCTTGCCGCGCTATTACTTATACTTTTTGTATTAGCAATCTTTGGCACGCCATTTACCTCAATGGCAGTTTTGATCGAAACCCTAGCGCCCAAAAAATATACGAATGAGTAGAATACTTTATAAATACCGGTAGTTAATACCATAATTTGGGTTTCTGTATTGTAGGTCAGTTGGTTGGCACCAGCACTTACCAGCATTGCATCTGAGTAAAAAGTTGTACTTATGGCCTGGGTTGAAGGAATATAAAATTCTCCGTAAGCCAGGTTAGGCAGTTGTGCAGCAGGTAATGTGCCGGTAGTGATAAAGGATGCGCTTACATTGATACCTGTAAGTTGCGAGCCATCTATTGCCGGTAGTTTTCCTGAGCCATCGAGTTGTGTTAGTTGATTAGCGCCATTGAACGTATTACCTTGTGTAGTAGTATTTGCGGAGCTGCTTAAAGATTGCCATCCACCGGCAGCATGCTACGTTACTTTCATTAACGTTATGCCCATTACGGTTACAATGGATCATTCCTTTACAAATTTTCTTACTTCTGTACCATTGACCTTTACAAAGTATGTGCCTGCTGGGAGGTATGCTACATCAACCTGTACCTGTTTAGAGTCAAACTGTTCGCTATATATCAACTGCCCTAGCAAGTTGCTAAATGCTATTGTATTTATTCTATCTGAGGCTGATATCGTTATTTTACTGGTAACAGGGTTAGGGAAGATGGATAATTGCAATAAGGAAGTTAAATTGTTTACTTCTGTTGTACCACTACTTATTTTTCTTATTCGGTAATTGTAAGCATCAACAATGTATACATTGCCACTGTTATCAACAGCTACATCTACTGGATAGTTTAGTTCAGCATCAGTTGCTAATCCCCCATCACCCCCGTACCCTTCTGTTCCATTTCCTGCTACTGTACTGATGATACCAGAGGAGGTGACTTTCCTTATCACTGCGTTATTTTCATCTGCAAAATAAATATCTACACCATGATTTTCACCTCCTTTGTTAAAAATTGCTAATCCACTCGGGCCATTCAGTTCAGCAGCAATTGCAGAACCTCCGTCTCCACTATAACCCGCTATTCCATTCCCTGCTATTGTGCTAATAATACCAGAAGAACTTACTTTCCTTATTACGTTATTATTATAGTCGCTTATATAAATATTTCCATAGTTGTCAAAGGCAGCACCTCGGGGATAATCTAATTCAGCGTAAGCAGCTAAACCACCATCACCCGTGTACCCACCAGTGCCATTTCCTGCAAATGTGCTGATAATGCCTACTGAATTGACTTTTCTTATGCTGTTGTTGACTTCGTCACAAATATAAATGTTTCCACTATCGTCAACAGTGCTTAATCCTTCTGGGCCATTCAGTTCAGCAGCAATTGCAGAACCTCCATCTCCACTATAACCTGCTGTTCCATTCCCTGCTATTGTGCTGATAATACCCGTAGTATTGATTTTTCTAATTCTATTATTGCCCCAATCAGCAACATAGATGTTCCCACTGTTATCAACATCTACTTTACATGGTAAACTCAATTCAGCCGAAGTTGCCCCTCCGCCATCTCCACTGTAACCACATGTGCCATTACCAGCAACTATACTTATAATACCTGATGTGTTGATCTTCCATAATTGGCCATTATGATAGTCTGAAAAATATACATTTCCGCTGTCGTCAACGGCGATCCCATCTGGATAATTAAATTCAGCCGCTGTTGCCAAACCTCCGTTCCCGCTGTTGCCACTTGTTCCATTTCCTGCTATCGTCGAAATTATTTGTGCGCTTCCAAGAAATGGACAAACAAGAAGGGCTAAGATCAATTTTTTCATAAAACGTTACTTTTATTACTAATAAAGATACACACTTATTCAACTTTACCACTCAGTATAAATACTGATTTTTGGCGTTTACCATTGGTAGTTAGTGGCTTAGAAATGAAAACATTGTAGTCATATATAATCCCTTAATTGGTGGTGATGAAGTCGTCTTTGTAGGAGAATTTACAGAAAATCAGAACTACACACTAGCTGATATTCTTGCAGAATTAAACCAACGTAGAGAACAATGGTAGATATTACCTCACAAAAAAGAAGCCCAGCATCAAGCTGGGCTTCTTTTTTAGAACACCTAATACTACTTTCCTACATGTGCACAGTCAGTTAATATTTAATAAAGGCAATCAATTGAGTTGTTAACATTGCTTATTATACAGATGCACTCTTGCGCTTCATGATTATGATACAGTAAATCATCATGGCCATACCAATACCTACAAACAACCCCCTGAAAAAATCGGGGATGTGTATGTGTTCTTTAAGCACATTTGGCAATACTACGAGTAGTAGACCTACAGAAGTAAGGATGCGTAGTCGTTTATCTTTTACCATTTGAAAAGCAATTTACGAAAAGATAATTAATAAAAATGCCTTTGATGAGGACACGTCAAAATAGACTCCTGATTTTTATTACCGTCAGGCAAGCAAACTGCATATAGAAAAGATCACTTATCAGCATATCTTTCTGCATTACCGTCTATTAATCATTAAACTTTAGTTATTAACTTACGTCAAACACACAAATCTTCGCACATGAAAAAATTAATAAACGTAGCCTTTGTAGCAGTAGCAGCTATTTGCTGCATGTATGTAAGCTGTAAGAAAGATAGCGCCAAAACAACATCGACAACCAGTACCAGCACATGGACGTGCGATAGCGCTTATGCCGTAAGAGATACTACCAGTATCGTATCATCGGGTTTTTATTACAATGTTGCAATGCCTACCGCGTTCACACCAAATGGTGATGGAGTGAATGATCTATTTCGCGTGCTTAGCGACAGCATTACCGATGCAAGCTTCCTGCTAACCATATACCGGCCAAACGGTACCATCATTTTTGAAACAAATAATTATAACACGGGATGGGATGGCCGCGATAGCTCCGGCACATTAGAAACCGACTATCAATATGGCGTATCGCTACGCTATACAAATTTGCATGGAGTAGTAGTAGATACCTGCTCGCGTGTATTCTTGTTACATACCAATGCTGCCCTGGGTTGCATTATAGATACAGTGGCAGACAAGCCATACTATAAGTTCGAAGATATGTATGACCTGGCTACTGGCAAGTTCGACTATGCAAGCGAAGAAGAAGGTTATTGCTATTGATTACCGGTAAAGTTTTTATCCGTAACGCTATACACTACACAATGATGTGCAGTGCCGGTAATGTTAGTGAGCTTTACTACAGTATCCTTATTATCAATGGTAATGTAAAGGTTGTAACTGTTTGTATCGGCCAGGTATACATTATTAATTCCAAAGTCAGCCATGAAAGGGAACGCTTTGGGCGCTAAAGATATTTTAATATTACCAGCCTGCTGCATTGCTGAGAGCTTACCCTGCGCATCGTAATAATATACGTTAAAGCTATCTCGCCCTTGCGTAGTAAGGTGGTACTGCACAGTGTGCTGCATTTGAGTTACCGGAGTAGCCGGAAGATCATTTTTGGCCTTTGTGCATGAGGCCACTGTGATAATAACACAGGCAAAAAAGAGTATGCTTTTCATAATTCAGATAAATGCTGCGATTCAAAAATGTAATGCATTGAACGCAGGGGGTTAACACTTTCTCCGTAAAACTACTTGCATATACTTTGGTATAATGTTTATGATTGGTTAATGATAATGCATTAACTAACAGATAACGAAGTGATTACAAGGCAAAACCAGGGGATGAGACTTCTATGGGCTAGTAAAACATTATTTTTCCTTTATCAATATAAATATGCCCAGATTCAACGCACACATTAGATGTGGTGTATTACCTTCGCCGCTGTAAACAATATCGATGAGTATCAGGGAACAACAGAAAAGTTTTATGGAAAATGTGTCGGCCAGCATTACTAAGTGGGTAGGTTCAGCAACTTCTGTCATCCTGCATAGTTTGCTATTCATCGTTTCTTTTACGCTGCCATACCTGGGCATTGTAAGTTTTGAGCGGATGCTGCTGGTGCTCACCACCATCGTATCGCTCGAGGCCATATACCTCTCCATATTTATACAAATGTCCATCAATATAAATAACCAGAGCATAGAGATCATACAGGAAGATATCGAAGAACTGGGTGAAGAAATTGAAGAAATAAGTGGCGATATCGAAGAGATAAGCGAAGACATTGAGGAGATGCAAAAAGATGTGGATGAGCTGGGAGAAGATATTGAAGAGATAGGGGAGGATATAGAAGAAATGCAGAAAGATGTAGATGAGATAGTGGACGAGATACAGGAAGATGAGGATGAGCCTGAAACGCCACACGATACAAATACAATAACTGACACTGACAAGAAGGAGCACGACCTGTTACTATCTATACAAGCCACACTACTGCACCTGCAAAAGGAAATAGAGTTACTGAAGAATAAGAATTAAGGTCACTATTTTATTCGCTTCATTTGGCCATTGAGCCGCGACTCTTCTATATCCAGCTCAAACTCTATTTCGCGTAGTATATTGTTATCTGCCGCATCGTCTTTGTGCATTTGTATCAGCAATCCACGCTCATAGTCGAGCACATCGCGCTGCGCCTGCAGATAGGCTGCGAAGATAGAATCGGCCGCCTTACCTGCAGCCACGCTGCGTTTGCCATCCCTTGTTTCCACCAGTTTTAGCTGTGTCTCGTACTTGCTTCTTATCCGCTGCGCTACGTGCTCGTTCACATTTTCATCGTTAAAATTGTCTTCGATAAATAGCAGGCATCTTTCTGCAAGCAGTTTCCTTACACGGTTCTCTTCTGCAATATCGCGCGTGCCATCGTTCTTTATTTTCAGCAGGCGAATGATGAACGGAAGCGACAAGCCCTGGAATACCAGCGTGCAGAAAATAGCACAAAAGGTGATGAACAATATAAGCTCGCGCTGCGGAAAATCCTGTCCGTTAGATAGTGTAAGCGGTATGGCCAGCGCCGATGCCAGCGATACTACGCCCCGCATACCCGTCCACGATATTATGGCCACATTGCGCCAGCCAAGTGTTTTAAATTTCGTTGGCCTGCTGAGCAGCCGGGGCAGGTAGGCGCCGGGAAACACCCATAGTATGCGCACCACTATAGCGACCAGTGTTATGAGCAGCCCATAACCAATAGCCTGTAGCAGTGAACCTTTTTCTATATCGTCCACTATCTGTGGCAGTTGCATGCCTATCAGTATGAATACAAAACCATTCAGCAAAAACTCTATAATGTCCCAGAAAGAATTGGCTTGCAACCGTGTACGGAAATTAAATGTTTCGGGTGAGCGGAATGATATGAACAACCCCGCCGACACTACCGCCAGTACGCCTGATAAATGAAAATGCTCTGCAAGCAGGTATGCAGCATAGGGGGTGAGCAAGGTAAGCGAAACCTCAAGCGTAGAATTATCGCGTATCTTTTTATGCCCCCACGATAGCACCAAGCCTATCAGTAAACCGACGGCTACACCACCCAGCGCCAGCCAAAAAAATTGCAGGCTCGCCTGCCACAATACAAAGCCACCGGTTACCACTGCAGCAATAGCATAGCGGTAGGCCACCAGTGCCGATGCATCATTTAGCAGGCTCTCGCCCTCGAGTATGGTAAGCACACGCTTATTTAGGTTCAGCCCCCTGGTGACCGATGTTGCCGCAACAGCATCGGACGGGGATATGATAGCGCCCAGCACAAAACCAAGCTGCCATGAAAAGCCGGGGATAAAATAATGCGCCACAGCAGCTATGGCAATAGTAGTAAAGAACACAAGCCCCGTGGACAAAGAAATGATAGAGCGGCCCTGCGCCTTGAACTCGTGCCACGATAATTTTATAGATGTAGCAAAGAGTAGGGGAGGCAGAAAAATAAGAAATACCGTATCGGGCTGCAGTATCACATCGGGCAGTTTAGGTGTGAACCCTATTGCCAGCCCTGCCAATACAAGCAATATAGGCTGCGGTATATGCAGCTTATCGACAAAGGCAGATAATACTACCAATACCACCAGCAGGAACAATACGATCTCAATGATAGGCATATACCCGAAGATAAGCCTTATGACGAAAAATAGGATAATAATCAGGCAATACGTCTTTGCGATGACGCTGCAGTAGCTGCAGAAGAAGTAATCTTATATGTAGCAGTCGCGAAAGGGGAGTGGTTTACATAGACTCCAGATCTTTTATCATCGCCTCCTTGGTAGCATTGAACTTTTCCGCTGTCATACGCTCGGTGAGATGATCGTAGCGGTTCTTGAACTCATTCTTAAATGGCCTGAATTCGCTGTACTCTTCCTGCTTGCTGAGTATTATAAGATCGTTTATGAACGTACCCAACTCGTAATAAGAAAAGCTTTTCTTGTAGTTGATATTATTAAGCTCAGTAAGGAATTCTTGTTTCTTTTTAGCGGTCATGGTAAATTTGGTTACAGTTGTACAAAGATAAAAAGGTTATTCAGTAGATTTAGATTGAATAAGCTTTGGATTTTATCATTTTGGAAAATAATATCCGTTTATAGCAAATGTGGTACTCCGTATAGCCGTAATACCCACATGATTCCCAGTAGTATTCCTATAATATTGACCACCAATTGCAGCCTGTTTTGTGCAAAGTATTGCCGGAAAAGAATGATCATAAATGGCGCAAACTGGAACACATAATTAGAGGAAAAATAAGGGCCGATCTTGATATTGGAAACAATTAAAAACAGCATGGTAAACAACAGAAAGATATACGCCCCGTTCTTTTCTTTTTTTATGCTGATGAACGTCGCGATGACAAATAAAGATGAGGATAGTGCATACAATATAAGTAGTATGTACTTAGCAATGGGGTTTGCAAATAAAGCCGGGGGTACAGCTTGTATAAACGGTAGCAGGTGGATGTGAAATCTATACAGGGCTATAAAAAAAACGATTGTCAGGGCTATAAAAGATAGCCGGTACAGGCGCACAATTCTTATAGCGTTAGGAAATAAAATAAACAGGCAGAATCCGCTATATACAATCCCAGCCATTAAATGGCTCCAGCTTAGCCCGCTGAAGGTAGTATATGCCTGTGCCGGGGGCACCAGTCCATGCCACATACCAAATAGCCATGCGGGCAGCAGCAAAGATAAAAGTACTACCAACCAAAGACGAAGATTACTTATTTGTTTCGTCATGTACATAGCACATAAAAGAGCAGGAGTAGCTACAAGATATGTGCTTCTTGATGTGGGCGCCAGCGATAGCAGTAACCCCGCAAGAACAAGCATAAACATATTTGTTCGCTTGCCATTCAGCTCATCAGAAAGGAAGAGGCAGGCCAATAACAAGCAGAGTAGTGCCGACGCTTCGGTAAGGGCTGTACCTGCATTAGACCATGTTAGCGGCAGGCATATATACAGCAGGCTAAGCAGTGTGGCATGCTCTACACGATTTTTCTTCATTATAGCCCTGATCACCGCCATGCAGCAGAGCAGCAAAAACAGGTTATCCAGCCTTATAAAAACGATACCTTTTACTGCCGTATTTGTGAGATAATGCACAAACTCATACAATGGCCCCGGCGTTTGCTGTGTATAGGTATTTATAAACGTGATGGGCGTAACGGTATGGGCGTACAAAATATTTTTATACAGGTATATCTCGTCTACGATAAGCCGGTTGGGAGAAAAGATGACAAGCCCGATGAGTATCAGCAAGCCCGACAGACACATCCATGTAAGCTTCCGATCGAACGAAGAGATCATTTTATTCTGTAATGCAGATATTCTTTTCATTAGCCGTACGAATGTAATAGATACAACGCATAATCGAACGGTTGATAGGGATATTGTTATATATTGCCCCTTGTTATTAAAATAGAAAATGCGAGGGTAGTGCTATAAAAGAATTTTTACCAATGATAAAATTTAATCAGAATATTCATCCCATATTTTTTCTTATAGTGGCAACGCTGCTTGAGGTATGTGGCGATGCCATAATAAGAGCATCCATTTACAATAATACAGGAATAGCCCGTATAGCTCTTATGATCGCCGGCGCCTTACTGTTGTTCGGTTATGGTTTTTCACTCAACCTGGCTCCGGTAGAATTTGGTAAGGTAGTAGGGCTTTATATTGCTACGTTGTTTGTGGTGTGGCAAGTGATCAATTATATTGCTTTTCGTACACTCCCGTCAACGCCGATACTTGTAGGCGGCACACTCATTGTTGCCGGCGGGTTACTGATAACCTTCTGGGAAGTGGGTTAATAATAAGCCAAGCTGAATAAGGGAAAGACCTAAATTTGGGGTATGACTGATATTGAATTTATTAAGAATTGTAATAGAACGGTTGTGACTATACCGCATCAGAGTATTCAAATTATTACTGAAAGAGACGGAGAGAAACGAACCTTTTCTATAACCAGATATTTAGAGACCCTAATTGCAATGTATTACAGTATTATTGACGAAGAAAGGGGGAATATTTCTAAACTAAATAAATGCGCGGAAGCTAAAAGGGAGATTAAGCACCATATAAGAGAGTATAAGGCTGATAGTAAAATGCTACCCGAAAGTTATAAGAATATAGATTATTCAGAATACCTGGCTGACCTTGATGATACTTATGAGTTACTGCTTGCAAGAGTAGCAAACGAAAAGATGGAAGCTGAAATAAAAAATCTAAAAAGAGAAAGGCTTAAATTTTGGTTAGGGGTAATAGCTGGAATGTCAGCAGCCACGCTTGGCTGGGTTGGTCTTTATATTACCTACCTCCACAAATAACATAAATAAAGAACAATCCTACTTAACTATAATATTTATTATCAACAATCAAAAGACCTTTTTGTTCTATAATTTTTGATTATGTTACCGAAGGGCATGAATAGGGAGAGAGGGACATTTTTTCTGTCCTCTCGTACTATTTAACGATAATCAAATTATGGAACAAAACTTCCGACAGTAGCAGCGTGAGCCCACCTTACGGGCGTTGAAATGCTGGCGTCGAGGTTTTATTCTAGATATGGTTATTCCTATTCCTTTTTCCCTAATAGTTGTCTTATTATTTGGTATATTATTAGCCCTGAAATTACCCCGAAAAGAAAAACAAAAGAGAAAGTCGCTAACTCAATCGATATTACCCATTTCCAGTGTTTTATTACCTCAACGGCACACAATCCAATCGCCCCAATGCCTGCCGCCCAAGTCCCGACAATCAAAAGCCAGTCCTTAACGATTTGGGTTCTCATTTTCTTTCGGTCTATTTCGGCGTTAGCTTTATATCCTCCCTTTTTCCAGAATTTTTTCCCTTGGTAGGTGATTGAATACATGGGTTGCCAAGAATCTCTTGTGTTTTTATATACGTACCCATCTATTGCCAATTGGTCTAAAATAAGGTCAAGATTTATTAGAAAATCTACATTGTTTAACTGCTTAAAGTAAAACTCAACGATATTTTCACCGACTGTAGATGCGGCTACATTTATTCTAGGGATAATAAGGCCGCCTTTATAATTATCGGGGTCAAGCGCAAACCAACAAAGCACCATATCCATAATCTCATCAGCATCTAAGCCGCTATATTCTCGCTCTGCTGCACTAAATAAATTTTCCCTCTTCACTAATTCACCGGCGTATAGAACGGCTTTTGATGTGGCTGAATACCATCTTAGAGTGCGTCCATTTTCCTCCCTGTCCTGATATGAAAGATAACCTTCCGTAAAAGCCCTATCTATAAGTCTATGAAGTCCCCAATCACCGGAAGGTGTATTTAATTCAGGATATATTTCTTTCATTTTTTTATCTATCCACCCGTCTGTATTATCGGGAGCTTGTGCCATTTCGTCAAGTGCAAGCCACCTTATTAGGGCCTCATATTTTTTCCTTTCAGTCATTGCATAAACATACAAAAAGTTAAATCCTTTGTAGAAGTATGAATAAATATAGTATTTTTGTAAAATGCGAAATGCCACCTTGCAGGGTGGCATTCAAATATTTTCCGTTACTTTCTATAACTACCTCTCGGCAGCATAAAGTTAAAACACTTTAGGTTGTCGAGCAAAATTTGTTTTGCTTAACTAACTATAAAAAATGTTTTAACAATGTCAACCATTAAAAAAGATGTAACAGTAAAAGTTGTAAAAGAAAAAAAAGCAAAAGAACATGTAGTAAAAAAGAATAAAACAATTCACTTGAATTATTATCAGCTAGAATTAGATAAAATTGGCGACAAGGAAGGAGATGACAAAAGAATTTCTGATGCATTTAAGTCGCCACCAGATAAATTTAAAAATCTAGTTAGGGTAGAAGATGATGGCAAAATCAGCTTATATAGTAAGGGGTTAGTGGTAAGGAATGTCAATCTAATTTATGGTACGCTAATACATACTCAACATAAAGATTTGCCATTTACCTACAATGCGGATTTGCAGATGTCAGAGGAGTTGAAAATTGAGGAAGAAGCAGGGCTGGGAACTCCAACTTCATTTCTTTTTGATCCTGAGGTAAATATAGTAATGATAGAATCAGTAAAAAATGGAGTTGGCATAGGGTCTTTTTGCGACTTTTTTAAATTAAATTTTTCGTTAGAAGCATTAAGTCATCAAATAGTGATAAATCCAGCGGAATATGAAAAACTAGATAAGTTTTCCACTATCACTAAGGTTCATTTTAAAATAGCTAGATTGAGAGGGGCATCTCCATTTAAAAAAACGCCTGGCTCGATTAAGTGGTTAATAGATGGCGCAGATACGACTGGTGCCAATATTATGGAAATGACAATAGGGGTGGGTAGGTCAACTAAGTTAGCTTTAGTATTAAGTAATACAAGGAGCCTTATTAATGAATTACTGGGGAATGCAGGGCACGATAGTAAGGACGTAAAGATGCTAACAGTTACAGGGAATGCAGACGGATTTTCCGATGAGGTTGATTTAATAAAACAACGGGTAAAAAGTGAAATAAGTGTAGAATTACTGCGTAAGAACAGCTTAGGCGCAATTGATGATAGATATAATGAGTTATACAGTGCATACGTGGAGAATAAAAAATCCCTACATGACGCATACAAAGCAAAACAAAAAACGGAATGAACTTTTATAAACAACTTCTTGCGTGGAAAGAAAAATTTTGGCCTTTATTGCTTACAATAATTGCGCTTATAATTTTTTATAAATATCAGGATAAAATAAAAGACTTAGATAAGACTATTGATAAGTTATTAGAAACGTCACTTGCAGTTAGCGGTGCTCTTCTGGGTTTCCTATTGACGATATTAACCATAATAAATAGTATTTCAACAAGACGGATGCATTTTGTAAAAACTGGGGGTGGATTTCCGCTACTTAACCATTATTTAAAAATGGCGATTTGGTTTGACTTAATTAATATTTCCACATTTTTTATTTACCCATTGATGGCTTCATATAATTTTATTATTAATTACATTTCATACATTAAAATAGGAGTAGTCGGAATAATAATTTTCACATGGTTATTAAATATTAGGTTTTCTCTGATTTTTATTAAATTACTTACTGACCCTACAACAAAAGAATAGTTTATAAAACCTATTGTAGAACGAATATAAGCAAAAAGCCTCACGAGAGTGGGGCTTTATAATTTAATTATTTATATAAAATAAACTATCTAGGAAGATGTTTTAGATAGTTTTCAAATCTATCGTCAGTACTTCTTGCATAATTATTTTTAATTTCACTATGTAGGGTATTCAAGTAATTAAAATCAGATATTGAATCACCATCATTACACGCCACGAAATCGCTAGTGACAATACTCATTTCTTCAATTGCCAACTCACAGCATTGAAAGACATTATTATCCACTTCTGATGCCCATCCATTTGATATATATCTAACCCCTTCTGATACCCATGCATAGGAATTGGGAGTATTGTATTTAACCCAATTAATCTTATTAGATTTTGTTAATTGAGTTAAGGCATTAATAAATTCTATTTGCTTGTCTGTTAGCATTTTAAATACCTGTATTAATGTTGTGTTCTGTATCTATTATTGATTGTAAGATTTTATTTATTCTGCTATTGTATAAGGTCATTCTAAATGTTTTTAATGCTTTATTTTCAATTTCCTTATTTAAATCTTCAATTATTGATAGGATATTATCATTTAAAAAATCACAATTAATGTGTTTGCAATTTTCAACTCTTAAATAATCTACACCCTTCTGAACTTTATATAAATTGTCGATGTGTTTATTTATAAGTAAAACATTTACTTTTTCAGCACCACTTAACCTTGTTATACATTCTATTAGTAATTCTTTTATGGTATTAATTTTAGCTAGTATATTGGTAGTGTAAATTATATCTTTTTCGTTTCTTAAGCGGGCTATTTGAACAAGAGCAATAATCAAGCCTATAATAGTAACTATTATACCAAAAACAGAGAAAAGGTCTTTAGCGTTTTGGTTATTATAATAACAACACCAAAAAATGCCAGTAAATGCTACTGATAACGCTAGTACAATTGCAGACCAATCTATAATCTGATCTTTAAAACTTTGGTTTTGCATTATTTATTGTAAAGTTATTCTAAAATGATAAGTGAAATTGTAAAGATAAAATCTTTACAAAATATTTACATGTTTTATTACTTTTGTTTTTAAATCAAATGGACTTCATGGATAGATAAAGGATAGAGTACAATAGCCAGCGTTGCTTCTCAAAATGTCGAAACTTTAGTAAGCACCTGGTGCGTATTATTTTGTTTATATTTGATATATGGATAATGAGTACGATGACATTTTGCGTGTTATAGAAAGTGCGGGTGCCGAAGGCGCCCATCCAGATACTATAAGGCAGCAGATAGTGCTTAAATGGGGTCCGGATGTCATGGGTAGTATCATGGATCTCGTCAATCAAGGTTATATTTTCAATACTCAGGGCAACTTTGCTTTAAAGGCAAAGGGGAGAGATATGCTTAAAAGTGGTGGCTTTGCCAAAGTAGCGAAAAGAGAAAAATGGGGCTATCGCTTCAATCGGGGAACATTTTATATGACTATTGTCATTTTAGTATTTACGGGAATGGGGACGTGTATTTCTATCAAGGAGGATAGCTGCAATAAAGTTTCCAATAAATCTGTAGACACAACATTACCAAAATCGCCACATAGCTCAAAATAGTTAACCACATGTATATCGTAGCTTTCCAGTTAATGGGATTTATTCGAGGCATTGAACTATCCCATTCGTAAACAAACACGACCAAGCGATGCCATTTGGAAAAGTAGAATTTGCTGTAGAAAGGAGTGCGATTATACATGATATTCTGCTTAATCGACCATTCTGCCGGTAATCGTTTTGATCCTTAGCAAAACCGCAAGCCCGAAAGTAGCGTGAGCCTTAAAACAGAACTTGATAGCTAAATATTATGTTGAGCAAGGATTGCGACGAGGTGGATAAAACAATCCTGCTTAACTATAATATTTATTATCAACTTCCTAAAGGAGCCTGTGCGCCAGCCGTAGGGCTTTAGAAGCCTAGCCAAAACCAAAAGACCTTTTTGTTCTATAATTTACATTATGTTAAGTAGTATTACTGTAAAATAGAGGAGTCTATAATCATAGCTCGGTTTCTATTACTTTAGAGCCAATAATACCAGCACACATGAATAAGCTCGTTTTAGTCTTTCTATTGACTACCCTTTCTTTCTCTGCTTTTGCACAAAATCATGATGCAGACTCCATTTATGTAATGGAGCATTACACCAAAACAGAATCGTACATACCCATGCGCGATGGTGAGAAGCTGTACACCGCGGTATATGCACCTAAGGATTATAAAAAAGAAAAACACCCTATTCTCATCAACCGCACGCCATACAGCATAGCACCTTATGGCGCGGCATTTCGTCCGTTCTGGTACACCTACTGGATGAATTATTTAAAGGAAGGCTACATCATAGTATTACAAGATGTGCGTGGCCGGTATATGAGCGAAGGCGAATTTGAGGATGTGCGCCCATATATAGAGCACAAAAACAAAAAAGAGACGGATGAGGCTTCTGATACCTACGATACTATCGACTGGCTGCTAAAGAATGTAAAGGGCAACAATGGTAAGGTGGGTGTATTTGGTATCTCGTATCCCGGCTTTTACAGTACCGAGGCTGCCCTTTGCGGCCACCCTGCGCTCAAAGCCGTTAGTCCACAAGCGCCTGTTACAGACTGGTTCATGGGCGATGACTTTCATCATAACGGCGCATTTATGGAGATGGACGCATTCAGCTTCTATAATTTTTTCGGTAAGCCCCGCCGCAAGCCTACTACGGTTAACGCTACAGAGTTTAGTTATCCGAACAAGGATAATTATAAGTTCTACCTGGATGCAGGTCCGTTGCAGAACATAGCCCGCCTGGTTGGCGACAGCGTAAAGTTCTGGAAACAGATCTACGACCACCCTAACTATGATGACTTCTGGAAGGCGCGCAATACCCGCAACTATGTGCAGCATATTCCCGGCCACACGGCTACCCTTGTCGTTGGCGGATTGTTTGATGCCGAGGATTGTTTTGGCGCATGGAACCTGTACAAGGCTATTGAAAAAGCAAAAGTGAATAACAACAAACTGGTGATGGGCCCGTGGTTCCACGGTGGCTGGTCGCGCTCCGCCGGCGATTATATGGGCAATGTACGCTTCGGCAGCAAGACCGCTGAATGGTATCAGCAACATATAGAGATACCCTATTTCGACTACTACCTGCTGGGCAAGGGCGATATCAATAAGATAAAGGAAGCCAATATATTTTTCAGCGGTGCTAATGAATGGCGCACCTTTGATACCTGGCCGCCAAAAGAAGTTACCAACGAGCAACTGTACCTGAAGATGGATGGCAGCCTGTCTTACATAGCGCCGCAAACAACCGACGCTAAAAGCTATAAACAATACACCAGCGACCCTGCGCACCCTGTACCATATACCGAAGATGTGCACTTCAAACGCACCCGTGAATATATGACTGATGACCAGCGTTTTGCCTCCCGTCGGCCTGATGTACTCACCTACCAGACAGACACGCTCACAAACGACGTGACGCTTGCAGGCCCCGTAATAGCTGACCTCTACACCGCCATATCTACTACCGATGCTGATTTTGTAGTGAAGATCATAGATGTGTTCCCTGATAATTTTACGTACGATGAAACTATTTATGGCAAAGGGAACGGCAAGGACTACCCTATGGGCGGCTACGAAATGCTGGTGCGCGGCGAGGTGATGCGTGGCCGCTACCGTCAGAGCTTTACAACACCGGAAGCGTTTATACCTAGAAAGGTGACCGAAGTGAAATACAAAATGCCGGATATAGCACACACATTTAAAAAAGGCCACCGCATTATGGTGCAGATACAAAGCTCATGGTTCCCGCTTGTAGACCGTAACCCGCAACAATTCGTAGACATTTACACCTGTACCGAAGCAGATTTTATACCGAGCAATGTGCAGATATTTTCAGGTAATGAACATGCATCTAATATTATATTGCCTGTGTTAAGATAAGCTTACCCTCAAATCCAAAAATATGAAAGCATTACTCACAGCGGCTTTAGCAATAATATTATGTAGTAATGTATTTGCAAAAGATAACCTGCAAGCCTGCTGGGAGCAGCAGGTAAAGCCACTTGAAGGGCAATATCTTAACCTGCATTTCCATGAAACCGATCGACAACTATGGCATCTGTTTCAGCCATGGCAAACGATGCTCAATAATGTGCATGGTGATATATCCATGAGCGAAACAGCTTTCTTTAAGAATGATACGCTCAGCAATATATACTTTACAAATTATTCAAAGACACAGCTCGATAGCAAGGAACTGCTCCTGCTCGACTATGGTGATAAAGATCTGTATGTAGTAACAAAAGATATGTTTGCCAATGCCCCTTATGAATTGGCGCGATACTCCCCTGCCATACTTATCAATTATTTTCATGTGCATGCCGGTGATGCAAAGAAGGGGAAAAGTAAGGGTGCAATAACCTATACGCTCACCATCAATAAAGCTATTGTAACACTATACATCAGTAAGAAAAGCAGTCTGCTGCTGCATGCAAGTGCAACAGTATTTGATGAGCTTTATGGCAATATGACCACTAATTATTATTATAACAATTATGGTGTTGCCAATGTACTCTCCTATCCTCAGTCGGTATTTATTGATAAGGTAAATGTCCATGTATTTGATACGGTTAGGATATCGGCTGTAGGGTTTGTGCGGACGGTGACTCCCCTGCTCACTCATCCCGAAGGTTATTTAATGGTAGATGAAAAAGTAAAACAACCAGATATATCTGTTACAAAATACGATGACCATATACACTTCATAGACATGAAGCACACAAATGGTAAAACGCTTGTAGTAGAATTCAAAGACTTTATACTGGTGGCTGAAGCGCCGCTCAATAGTGCCAATGGAGAGTTGATCATTAACGAAGTAAGAAAGATAGCGCCGGGTAAGCCAATAAGGTATTTTGTGTTTGGTCACTACCATCCCGACTACAATGGCGGCATGCGACCATTTGTACACGTGGGTGCAAAGATCATCTCTACTAAGGAGGATGTGCCTTACCTGCACTACCTCGCTACAGCCTCCCACTCCATGCAGCCTGATAGCCTGGAGCTGGAGCCTCGTCCGTTACAAATAGATGAACTGGATACTTTTAAAACGATAACCGATGGCAGCTATACAATGAATATATACTTCATTGGCAAAAAATCGGAGCATACCAATGATTATAAGGTGTATTATTTCCCTGAGGAAAAAATGCTATTTGAAGATGATCTTGTCGGCATTTCATTAAAGGGTCCATTGAAAAAAGCAGGTAAGCGACAGGCCGGACTATACAATGCATTAAAGGCACTGAATATAGAAATAGATGCTATGATACAGGGATGGCCGGTAGGTGACAGCTATGGCATGAAGACCGAATTTTCGTGGAATGAATTGGAAGAAACAGTGAATATGAAGGATACAAAAATAAAATAGCCTAACGTAAATGTCACGTTAGGCTATTTTATAATTTTAATTTATGATATTATGCTACCGGCTCGCTATACATTTCTGCACGGAGTGCTTTTACACGGTCGTTGGTCACATATTCGTCAAATCCCATTTCGCGGTCTATAAGTCCGTTAGGGGTAATTTCTAATATACGATCGGCAACCGTATTTGCCAGCTCATGGTCACGAGTTGTAAAAAGGATAGTACCCTTAAAGTCCTTCATCCCATTATTTAAAGCTGTAATACTTTCAAGATCCAGGTGATTGGTCGGCTCATCGAGGAGCAGTACATTTCCCTTAAGCATCATCATACGGCTAAGCATGCAACGCATCTTTTCGCCACCGCTTAATACGGTAGAACTTTTTAATGTTTCCTCACCTGAGAAAAGCATACGGCCCAGGAAACCACGGATAAAGGTCTCATCCTTCTCCTCAGAGAACTGGCGCAGCCAGTCGATAAGGTTGCTATCATTTGCCTGAAAGTATGCCGAATTGTCATTAGGCAGATAAGTAGGTGTTACCGTAACACCCCATTTATACTCACCATCGAATGTTTTATCTTCTCCTGCAAGTATATTATAGAATGCTGTAGTAGCCAGCGAATTAGAAGAAAGTACAGCTATCTTCTGACCACGTTTAAGATCGAAACTAATGTCTTTAAACAGCATTTCACCATGCTCGGTTTTGCCAAGTTTCTTGACTTCTAATATCTGATCGCCAGCCTCACGAACCTGGTTGTTAAACAGGATAGCAGGGTATTTCCTGTTGGACGGCTTCATGTCATCCAGCTTAATTTTATCTAATGCCTTCTTACGGCTGGTAGCCTGTTTTGACTTTGATGCGTTGGCGGAGAAACGGGCAATGAAGTCCTGAAGCTCCTTGATCTTATCCTCAGCTTTCTTATTCTGGTCACTCCTTTGCTTTAATAACAGCTGGCTCGACTCGTACCAGAAGGTATAGTTACCTGTATACAAATTAATCTTTCCAAAATCTATATCGGCAACATGCGTACATACCGTATCGAGGAAGTGACGATCATGCGATACGACCAATACAATTTTATCGTAATCTGCCAGGAAGTTCTCGAGCCACGAAATAGTTTCGAGATCAAGGTCATTGGTAGGCTCATCGAGTAGCAGAATGTCCGGGTTGCCAAACAATGCCTGTGCAAGGAGTACCCTCACCTTCTGGTTACCATCAAGCTCTTTCAGTAATTTATAATGTAAGTCCTCCTTGATACCAAGGTTACTTAAGAGGGTTGCCGCATCGCTTTCGGCATTCCAGCCTTCCATTTCGGCAAAAATACCTTCCAGTTCACCGGCTTTAAGACCATCTTCTTCGGTAAAGTCTTCCTTAGCATAGATGGCATCCTTCTGCTTCATTACATCATATAACACAGTATTACCACGTATCACTGTTTCCAGTACCGGTATCTCGTCAAATTCGTAGTGATTCTGTTTCAGCACACTCATACGCTGGCCCTTAGATATTTCTATCTTGCCCGTCGTTTGGTCTATCTCACCTGATATTATCTTTAAAAATGTAGACTTACCTGCACCGTTTGCACCAATGATGCCATAACAGTTACCTTCTGTGAAACGTATGTTCACATCCTCAAACAGCACGCGCTTCCCGTAGCGAAGCGATAAATTATTAATTGAAATCATGTATCGTAATTATAAATAGAAGTAAAAATTCAAAAAATTAAAAGCTATAGATCATAGCTTTTAGCGGGTGCAAAGTTACGAAATTTTAGGTGTTCTTTAGTGATGTATTTGCACAATAGTTAAATAAAAACAATTATTTGACAGAGCTGAATTCATCAAGATGTGCCAATGCATAATTGATGATGAGCTGAATTGTGGGTTCGTTGAGGCGCATAAATTCTTCGTCTATCATTTCAAACTCTTTCAGCTCACTATAGAGTTTTGCAAACTCCTCAACAGTTGTTTGCTTTTCCAGCAACTCTCTATTTAGCACATATACTTTTAATGCGTCATCGAGCACCTTTGCCATATCATTTGCACCAAACTTATATAGGTGTTCTATCATAGAGGGCAGCAGGCCTACATAACCATTTTGTATAAACTGTATAAAGCCACCCTGTCCTGCCTGCATGTAGAGATAGTCGTAAGTAAGCAATAATTGTTGCCCCTCAGATAAGTCGTCAAGCAGATCAAATGTTTGGCGCTTATATAATTCCTCATGCAGCGGCTGTACCAGCAGGTCATATATTGCGCCGTAATCTTTCGCATCCTTTGCATGCTGCAAAGCATCATTATTTATATGGGGTAGAAATTTGCTGATCATAATACTATCTTTGGCAAAAATAACAACAAAATCCGCGGGAGACTATCGTGTGGCACGACCTTCTGAAAAATTTTGTCTATGAGAAACACACTAATAACCGTACCAAACCCGGTCAGGCAAGCCATTTTCATATTGTGCTTAGCAGCCTGTATCGTTTTCAAGATAGACGCACCAATCGCCCTTTTGATGGGCCTGGTGATAGCACTGGTCATAGGCCATCCGTTTATACACCTTAATAAGAAGGCCACTACCCTGCTGCTGCAGATATCGGTGGTATCCTTAGGATTTAAGATCAACTTCGATGACGCTATGAAGGCGGGCAAGGAAGGTTTTCTATTCACCATAAGCACTATTGCCGTTACACTTATTGCAGGATATTTTATAGGTAAAGCCTTGAAAATAGATAAGAAGACATCGCAGCTTATATCAAATGGTACCGCTATCTGCGGAGGCAGCGCCATCGCGGCTGTAGCACCCATTATTAAAGCTAATGACGAGCAGATAAGCGTATCACTGGGTACTATCTTTATTCTTAACTCCATTGCGCTATTCCTTTTCCCATGGATAGCAGGAAATCTGATACATTTCTCCGACCAACAGTTTGGTACATGGTGTGCTATAGCCATACACGATACAAGCTCTGTGGTGGGTGCTGCCAGTAAGTTCAGTCCTAAAGCTTTGCAGATAGCAACAACGATAAAGCTGGAACGCGCACTGTGGATAATACCTATATCACTGGCAACCGCATATTTTCAAAAAAGTACAGGTAAAATAAAGATACCTTACTTTATATTTTATTTTATCCTTGCCATATTGATATCTACCTATCTGCCACACTATATACCGGCTTTGAATAATCAGATATACGGCAAAACCATTTTTGACTACGCCTTTATGTTCGGTAAGAAAGGACTTGTGGTTACACTATTCCTGATAGGGTCAGGCTTGTCTTTAAAAACAATACGACAAGTAGGCTGGCGTCCGATATTACAAGGGGTACTGCTTTGGGTAATCATCGGCACTGTATCATTATTGGTAATAAAGAATACAATCGGCTAAAGGTTAAAAATTAGTTAGCCAAGTGAATATTGACCTGAAAAGCAAATTTCATAGAAATCGTGTTTAATTTAGCCCCATGGAAAAGAAGGAACGCCCACCGGTTTATTATAGCGAATACCTGCAACTTGATAAAATACTAAATGCCCAGGAGCCTGAAAGTGCAAAAGAAGGACTACGGGCCGATGATGAAATGTTGTTCATCATCATACACCAGACATACGAGCTTTGGTTCAAGCAGATACTGCATGAGCTACAAATAGTAAGAGACATCTTTAAGCAGGAGCATATACCTAACAGCTCTGCAGGTATATATAATAGCGTACACAGACTGAAACGTGTATGTGGCATACTGGAGATAGCTGTATTGCAGATGGGAGTACTGGAAACAATGACCCCACTCGACTTTCTCGATTTCCGCGATCTGCTAAAACCCGCATCGGGTTTCCAGAGTATTCAGTTCAAAATGATAGAAGCTACGCTGGGGCTTGAATATAACCATCGTTTTGGTAAACAATATTATCTGTCGCAGCTAACCCCTGCGGATATAGAACGAGTAAAAAAAGCAGAAAGCGAGCAATCGTTATTAGTGCTTTTCAACAACTGGCTGGAGCGTATGCCATTTGTAAAGAATGAATCTTATTGGCAAGAGGTAACGAGCGGCTCGTTCTGGAGCAAATACAGGCAAGCATATATAGATAGCCTGCAGGAGAGCGAACAGAATAATATAAAGATATTTGATACCCTGTTTATAAATGATGCTGACTATCCTAAGGAGCGCAGCTTTAGCGCAGAGGCAAGCAGGAACGCTTTGTTTATTATGTTATACAGGGATTACCCCCTGCTGCAACTGCCGTATGAGTTGCTTAATATCCTTTTGGAAATAGATGAGTCGCTATCTATGTGGCGGCACAGGCATATACACATGGTGCAGCGCACCATAGGCAAGCGTGTGGGCACAGGCGGCAGTAGCGGCGCTGATTATTTAAAAGGCGCGGCAGACAGCCATTATGTGTTTAAAGAGCTGGCAGAGCTATCCACTTTTTTATTGCCACGTACACAACTGCCTGCGTTACCTGAAAAATTGATAAAAGACATCAGTTATAATCAATAGGAGCAGCGCCTACATGCCATACGCCATAGAAATAAATGACCTGTATAAGAACTATAAAGGCGCATGGACACCCGCGCTCAATGGCTTTTCATTTACTGTAAGGAAGAATACTGTAATGGGACTGCTTGGCCCTAACGGAGCCGGTAAAACAACAAGCATCAATATAATATGCGGGCTTGTAGAGCCCGATAAGGGTAGCGCTAAAGTCTTTGGGAAAGATTGCGTAAAAGATATGTTAGCGATACGCCACATAATAGGCGTGGTGCCACAGCAGATCGCCCTATTTGGTAATCTTACCGCTACGGAAAATTTCATGTATATAGGCAGGCTGTATGGATTAAACGATGCGACGATTACTAAAAGGGCTAATAGCCTTATGGAGCGGCTGGGCCTTGAAAAGCATGCCGATAAACGCATAAAATCTTATAGCGGCGGTATGAAGCGGAGAGCTAACATCATAGCATCACTACTACATGAGCCCGAGTTGCTAATACTGGACGAACCAACTGCCGGGGTAGATGTGCAGTCTCGGGCGATGATAATGACGTTTCTGAATGACTATAAGCAGCTTGGTAAAACAATACTATATACCTCTCACCTGCTCGATGAAGCAGAACAGATATGTGATGAGGTAGTGATCATTGACGAAGGCAAGTTTGTAATAGATGGCACACCAAAAGAATTAATAACAAACACGCCGGATGCTAAAAAGCTGGAAGACGTATTCCTGCATTATACAGGACACTCCGTAAGAGATTAGAGCAATGAAAAAGATTATAGCAACGATCATAAAAGAATGGCTACTGATGAAGCGGGACTTCGCAGGGCTGTTGCTATTATTAGTAATGCCTGCCATACTTATCGTAGTAATGGCACTGATACAGGATGCTCCGTTTAAAGACTACCAGGAAGTGCGCTTTGATTTGCTACTGGCGGATAACGACCACGGCATATTGGCCACGCAAATAAAAAATGGCCTGAGGCAAAGCAAGAACTTCCATGTGACCGATAGCATAGGCGGACAAGAATTATCTGAACAGCAGTTGAAAAATATGCTACAGGATGGCAGTGGTAATTATAAAATAGGTATTGTAATACCCAAAGGGGTTACCGCAGAAGTAGTGAACTCGGCTAATATCATCGTTAACAGTATGTCGGGCAAAATGGGTATGAGTGCATCCCTGCCGGTGCGTGCTGCACGCGACCAGATATTTGTGCAGATGTATTTCGACCCAGTAAGTATGCCCTCTTTTCGGGCATCGATAAGTAATGCGCTGGATAAGTTCATCACCTATGCCTGCAGCAATGTACTCGTGGACAGGCTGTCTTTATTATCGGGGCAAAAAGCAGATACAAGCGCAAAAGCCAACCCCGACCTAAAAAAAATACTGCAAGGCGTAGGTATAAAAGAAGAGCCACTCAACGACAAGGGCAACTATAAACAACACATCAATTCCGTACAGCATAACGTGCCTGCATGGGCTATCTTCGGGATGTTTTTTATAGTCATACCATTGGCAGGGCATATGATACGTGAACGCGAAGAAGGCAGCGCATTGCGTATAGCTCTTGTACCAAACGTGTACAAGAGCGTGGCAATGGGTAAGATCATATTCTATACGCTCATCTGCACGCTGCAATTCTTTATCATGTTTGGTATAGGGTTGTGGGTAATGCCGTTGCTTGGATTGCCATCCATATACCTTGGCACTCATCCGGTACTATTATTGCCTATCGCTATTTGTATAGGATTTGCCGCTACTACTTATGGTTACCTGATAGGCGCCATATTTAAAACCGTAAACCAGGCCCTTCCATTCGGGTCTATATCTATAGTTATATTGTCAGCTATGGGCGGGGTTTGGGTGCCAATAGATCTCCTTTCTAAAACCATGCAACATGTAGCTATGGTATCGCCACTTCACTGGGGGCTTACTGCGGTAAACAATGTAATACTGCGAGATGGATCTGTAAAAGATGTCCTGCTACCCCTTACCGTATTGACATGCCTGGGTGTTGTGCTATGGCTCATCAGTATTTTTCTGAATAGCAGGCGGTACCAATCGGTACAGTAGTAAGTGAAAGTTGAAAAGGCAAAAGTGAAAAATAACAGCAACTTACCTACTTGCTTGCCAGCAAAAAATTGACAAAATCAATGTCTGCTGCTACTATCAGTAGCCAATAAGCGTACATCGCTTCTCTACTACCAGATATCCTAAATTACTCTTCACGTCTTTAAGCTCGTTATAAAGAGAGCCATTGTCCTAAAATAATAACGCCCCGCAATTAGCAGGGCGTCATTATAATTTTTTGATTAAGCTGAATTAGTGAGCCATTGGCGCTGCTGCTGGCTTAGCCATCTGCTGCTGCTGTGGTTGATGCTGCTTCATATCATCATATTTCTTGCTAAGGTCTGTACCTAAAGCTTTATGAATAGCTTCTTCCCTTGTTTTGAGAAGCGCCTGGAAACCTTCGTTTGTAGGCTTGCCTGATTTTCTCAGTTCCATTGTTGCGTTCATGTAGTTAAGGTTAGCTGCAGTAACACCATCGTGCTGTTCTTTTGTGAAAGTAGCACCGAGGCGTTTTTCTAAACCTTTAGTTTGCATGTCTGCACGTTGTTCAGCGCTTTGCGCTTGCCTTGGGGCATTCATTTGTGGCGCAGCAGTTTTAGCGTCCTGAGCAAACGATACTGTAGATGCTCCGAGCAGCAAAGTGCATGCGATGATCAATTTTTTCATACGAGTAAATTTTTTTAAATGGTTTGGATTTTAAAATACTAAAGTAAAATAAATATCAGTATAAAAGTGTTAAAAACTCATTTTTTCTTTAAAATAAAAATGAGATTCGATGTAAACTTTGTAAGGTCAAGTACTTGTAACTCCATGCTGTAGCGGCTTGCGAAATTCTCTATAAACGCGCGGTTAATAAAATGGAGATCATTTTGTGTCTTGTTGAACTTGAAAATACGTGTAGAGAACAGCTCCGTAAGCTTTGTACCCTTATGCCTGCTTGCCAGTTCGGCCACACCATCGCGTATAATAAGGCTGCCATTATTATTCAGAGCACTGTAGCAACGCTCTAATAAAGCTTCTTGCGCTACGGGTGTTAAGTAATGTAACACATCACTAATGATGATACCATCGCACGGCTTTAACTCATATTGTGTAAGGTCTCCCTGTTCAAAATGGATATTATCATCGCGTAGAAAATTGTGCTGTGCAGTCTCTATTTTTTCATCATCATGGTCTACACCTATAAATTTACGCATAGGCGATGCCCAGTGAAGCATATAGGTCATAAAGCCATAACCACAGCCAAGATCATAGAAAGTACCCTCGCGTGGTATGATCTCATGAAACTGCTCGTAATAATTTTCGAGCTTTATTTTTATACGGCAATACCATTCTAACACAGGGCTTTTGTAGAGGTACGTACGTATCAGTTGTTCTTTAAAATATCGTGGGGTTTCGTTCTTTTCTTTTATGAGCGCGTATTCATTGCGCATCCATTTTCCTATAAGCTTTGCACGCTCCGAGTAAGTCTCGCCAAACGACTTATCATCATGGCGGATGGGTGGATAAATGTATTCTGAGCAGGTACCGTCCTTCAGCAGCCAGTCGCCTTTTTGCATGGTATACTGTACACCATGTAGTATCAGCGGCACAATATCCAACCCTAATGCATCAGCAATATAGAATGCTCCCTTATGGAAGCGCTTCATTTTATCATCGTAAGAGCGGGTACCCTCGGGGAATACAACTATTGAATAGCCTCGATTCACAAGGTCTCGTAGCGGCTCTATGCTATCTGTAGCACCCTCTGCTACAGGATGATATTCTGCCATTCGCACTACCCCACCAAATACCGGTGACTTCCATACCCACTTATTTGTAAGCAGTACCAACTTGGGGTTGAGCATGGTCGTAACAAGAATATCAAGAAATGAGCCGTGATTAGAAATGTAGATAGCGGGTTTTGAAAAGTCCTGTCCGGCCAAGTTGTACACACGTTTTTTTACATTGGCCATGATATACATCATACTCCATGTGAAGCGGCTGACCCAGGCGTGGAAATAGTATTTACCTTTCTCCTTATTGAACGGCCACAACTTTGTGAAGAACACGCCCATAATAGTAAGTATCAGCGAGCCGGTAAAGAAATAAGTAAATGCGAAAACAGACTTTAAAAAACTCCACAAGGTGAATGGCAGGTACTTTTTATTCGCTCTGTTTTGTATGAACCAATTGAATAAAAATGGTTGCAGTGTCTGTGATATAAATACCACGCAGAGGATACCAGTAACAGATATTGCCGCGATAGAACGTAGTGCAGGGTGCTTAGCCAATAGTAGCACGCCAAGGCCTATAATGGTAGTAAGTGCGGATACATATACCGCCGCACGTATTGACGTGAATTTATGCGTGCCATACTTATACTTCTCCATCAACCCATCAGTAGTGAAGATACTGTAATCATCCCCAAGACCGAAGATGAGGGTGGAGATAATTACATTGACGATATTGAACTTCATACCGAATATGGACATAAGCCCCAGTATCCATATCCACGATATAGCCATTGGCAGGAATGAGATGAGCGTGAGCTCTATTCGCCCATAGCCCAACAACAGCGCGAAAAACACAATAAATGTGGAGTAAATGGCAATATTGTTATGGTCGGTATTGAGGATCTTGACAAGTTGCACAGCTCCTTGCTGCTTATCGGTAACGGTAACAGCTGTTTGTTTTCCCAGATAGTCGAATACTTGCTGTCTGTGCTCGCGCGGCACCTTGATGGCTGCGATGGCGTAATGATTTGCTTTATCGAACGTGAAGCTACCCGGGAAGAAGGTCTTTAAAATACTTACTGCGGTTGTATCAAGCGGTGTATAATTTTTATCGATCGTTTCAGGGAATGATGCAAACGCTGTTGCAGTGAATCCTGCTTTTTGCGCCGATGTATTTATAGACTGCATCACAGACTGCTTTCGTTCTGTTGTCCAGAAGTTATGCCAGCGCTCAATGCGGCGTTGCTGTTCGGCCTGCGATGGTATGAGCATTGTGGGGTTTGATGCGCTCCTCACCCACCCTCTTTCTGTCAATGTATCAAGCTGCTGCGCCAGTGCTTCGAGCTTTTGTAACGCCTGCTCTTCATTATTCTCATTTGCTACCAGGAATACTGAGCTAAGAGCGAATGCATTGGCCTTGCTTACCTCATCCTGTGCCTTTTCCATGCGCGGCGACAGGTAATTGAGGTGCATAAGGTCGCTATCGAAACCTACATTGAAGCTATAGTATAGTAGTATAGGTGTGAGTAAAAAGATGAACCACACAAGGTATTTATTACGCTCGGGTTTCCAGTGCGACCATTTATCAAATATCGTTTCGCGCACCTCCTCGTGGCGTATGCCAAGCGGGAAATGCGGCAGGAAAATGAGCGTAGATAGTGCAGCTCCTGTAAGGCTCACCGCCGCAAAAAGGCCAAGGTCTTGTAATATAGGTGTATGCACCAACCGCAATGCAAGGAAGGCCGCAATAGTAGTGAAACTACCTATGGTGAGTGGCTGGGCAAGTTCGTAAATGGTACTGCGCAGATCTTTTGCATGGCGGGCATGCGCCAGGAAATGTATAGAATAATCGATGGCCAGGCACAGTACCACAGCACCCGCGCCCAATGATATAATAGATATGCTGCCCTGCACTAAGTACACCACAGATAACCCCATGGCAGCACCATATATAACAGGCACTAACAACAATAAAGGTGTACGCTTGCGACGGAAAAAGTAATACGTAAGCGCTAATAATAAGAGAATAGTAACGGATAGCGTTACCACCGTGTCAGTGCGCATCTGCATGGCATTACCCGCGGCCACGGCAGGGCCACCAAAGTAGGTGACATGCAGGCCGGGATGCGTTGTTTCCCAGTTATCAACAATATCATTGAGGCTGCTGAAGAATTTACTGTTTACACCCGTTTCACTGGCCTTGTACTTTGGCTTCAGGAAAAAGGTGAGCTGGCGCTGGTCTTTAGAGAAGATATAGCCATTATATATTTCATAATTAGGATCGAACTGCAGATAGCGCAGCTTGCCCCAGATGATACGCGATATAGCGGCAGGATCCTGCGCCACCATTTGCTTGTACACCACGCTGGCCGGCGATAGTAATATTTTACGGCTAGCCTGCATGGTACTGTCTATCTTAGCAGGTTGCAGCAGGGTATCGAGTTGTTTATAGTCGTTCTCGGTGAGGAATAGTGGCAGGTTGTTCTGGAAGATATCCAACAATGCTTCCTCGTATCCTCCCCCTATCTGCAAATGCATGGTATCAATGTAGGGTGCGCATTTTGTCTGCACCTGCTCACCAAAACCATTTACCGCGTTTACAAGACTGTCTGGGTCGGTATGAGTAGTGTCTTTAAAGGATGCTATAAATACGATCTGCTCACCCGCCTGTGTATGGCTGATGACGTCATTCATGGCGCGTATTGCCTTGCTGTTGGGCAATATACTAGTAACGTCTTCGAGGTATTTTACTTTGAGTGCAAGGGTTACCGCGCCGCCGAGTGTTGCAAAGAACACCAGCCAAAGAAGTAGTTTCCGTTTGGTAAAGAAATCATATATGGCAACAAAAAAGTCTTGTATCATTGGTCGGGGTAAAAATAAACTTAATCTTCAAAGTCTTTGTACAACAAATACTTTTTACGGATCGTTTTAAAGGCCGTAAGGTCTGTCTGCCAGCTTGCCTTTATGGCTTCAGCCGATAGGCCATCTTCTAATTGTTTCTTTAAAGAGGCACCTGCCAGTTTAATGAACATGCCATTAAAAAACTTTGTTTTGTTGGGATAGGCATTATAGGCTTTCAGCAGCCATGTGAGGTTAACCCCATTCTTTATTTTTTCGAGCACCAGCGATTCGCTAGCGCCTATTGCCTCGCCGTGGCATGCCTTATCCTTATAAGGCGGATCTTTGGCGCCATCGGTGCTGTGGGGCGTAAAGGCATACATAAATATACCGGTAAACTCAGGACAACCCCATTGTTGAAAGGGCATATTGGTACCACGGCCTACGCTTATTTGCGTACCCTCAAACAGACACATGGAGGGATATGCATACACTGCCGCCATTGTTTTTAGATTGGGCGATGGTGATACAGGCAGCTTGTAATGTTTTTTATGGTCGTAGTTAAGGCATGGTATCACCTGTAGGTTCAGATATGCCGCACTGTCAAACCATTGCTCACCAACCAGCATTTTAGCATACTCCCCAGCCGTCATGCCATATACTATAGGTATCGACTGCATGCCCACAAACGAGCGTGATCCCTTATCCAATACCGGCCCATCTATATAAAAACCATTGGGATTTGGGCGGTCGAGCACCATGAATGGCTTATTGTTTTGAGCACATGCTTCCATTGCATATTGCAGTGTAGATATATAGGTATAGAACCGCACGCCTACATCCTGCAGGTCGTAGACCACTATATCCACATCGGCAAGGTCGGCAGTTGTGGGCTTTTTATGAGCGCCGTAAAGCGATATTACAGGCAGGCCGGTGGCACTATCGGTACTATTACCTACGGTAGCACCCGCGTCTTCGTGGCCGCGAAAGCCATGCTCCGGGGAGAAAATCTTTACTATCTGTACGTGGTTTGCCAGCAGCACATCCGGCAGTAGATTATCGCCAATTCTGGAGGTTTGGTTTACGATCACTGCCACCCTTTTCCCGGTCAATAAAGGCAGGTAAACGTTCACGGAAGCGTCGGCCGGGGCCACTGTGGTATCGTAGCCAATGCTATAGCCTGCAAGTGGCTGTAATAGCACACAAATAATTAACAACCAACGCATCATAAACCCTGCTATATTTTGCGCAAAGATAATCCTGCGGAATTGATAATATCGTGTATATTGCGCCATATTTTTTTATTAAAAACAATTAGTATGCAACAAGTAAAGAATGGTGATACCGTAAACGTACACTATCATGGCACATTATCAGACGGTACTACCTTCGATAGCTCTGAAGGCCGTGAGCCGCTGCAATTCACAGTAGGCAAAGGACAGGTGATAAAAGGTTTTGACGATGCGGTACTGGACATGAAGCCGGGCGATAAAAAAACAGTGAACATACCTGTTGCTGACGCTTATGGCGAGCGCAATGACGATATGATGATGGAATATCCTATCAGCGAATTTCCTGCTGATATGAAGCCGGAAGTAGGTATGGAACTGCAGATGGGTGATAACTCAGGCAATGTATTCCCTGTAGTAATAACAGAAGTAAACAACGAAACAGTATTGCTGGATGCGAACCATCCACTGGCCGGTCAGGATCTTACCTTCGAGCTGGAACTGGTATCGATAGGAAAGTAAGTTGACTGGGTTGAATAGTTGATTCAGTTATTCTACCAATAGTTTTCAGAAAGCAGTAGCAGGAGGCGGCGTTTAGCTGCACCTGTTACTGCTTTTTTATTTTATGCACGTCATTGCGAGAAGCGCAGAGCCTTGTGCGCGGTCGCGACGAAGCAATCCAACTCGCGCAAGGCCCTGAACCTATAACTCATGTTGCGTTAGATTGCTTCGTTCCTAGCAAGGACATAATGTAAATAAGAAAGGAGTAACAGATTTCCTGTTACTCCTTTCTGGTCATTTGTATTTTGAGTATTAATTATATCGTTTAGATTTGAAAGTACCACCTGTTACAGTCGTAGAATCATCAAGCGTAAAATTGTAAGTACCGGCTATAGTAAAAGAGTCTGAAGTAGTAATGGTCATAGTACCATGCACAACACTATGTATATCAAACATTGACCGTGCTACTATAACCTGTATATTATCGTTGTCGATAATATAATTACCTACCGTATCTGCATTCCAAAAGGTAAAAGAATATGAAGGAAATGTTGAGGTTGCGATAGTTAAACCGATAATGCTATAATCACCATTGAAACCTTCTAACAACCTTGCATGTGCAGTGCCAATCATTGTTACAGAATTATTGAGACTGAAAGCTGTGCCGCCCGATGTACCCGTCATGTAGTAAGATGATGTGGGTGATGTGGGGGTAGTGGTAGGGGTCGACGAACTGCTTTTCTTACAGCCTGTGAATGCAGCTAATCCTATGAGGATTAATGCTGAAAGGGTCAATAGTTTTTTCATATTTTTATTTTTTTGCGAAAGTAGTAAAATTAATGAAAAAATATGGCTGGATTTCCATCAACTAATTCTTTCAACTACTTTTTGTGTCAATACGTCTTTGTCAGGGCACTCCAGCTGCGACAAAGCAATCTATCGTATGCTGGTATTACGAACGACTAAATCGTGTAGCGTTAGATTGCTTCGTTCCTCGCAATGACGAAACGACAATAATAGTGCTACTCCTTTATAAACTTCTGTACATAACTATTATTTACTCGCACAAAGTACACACCAGCTGATAACATCGACACATTTAAGTCCACTTTATTTGTATTGTTATTTTGCCTGAGCAGGGCCTGCCCTACTATGTTAGTGATAACTATAGCATGAATGCCCTGCGCAGACTGTATGATAAGCGTGTTATATGCAGGATTGGGATACACCGATATGCCATTTTCCAATGCCACATTCTTTATCGCCTCTGGGTATTGATAACCACAGTACGGCAGCGTTACTTTTCTTATTACATTATTATTAGCTTCTGGTATGTATACATTACCACAAGAATCTACAGCACAACCAGTGGGATATAAAAACGTTGCTGAATCCGCCGGGCCACCATCACCGCTATACCCAGGCACTCCATTACCTGCTATTGTATGTATAATGCCATTAGTATCCACAAACCTTACCCTATAATTACCATAATATTCTGCTATATACAAATTCCCTTTGCTGTAAAACAGGTTGACAGGATCTATCTGTGCTGTAACTGCAGGAATATTATCCCCATTGTAAATATAGCCGATGCCATTACCTGCCACCGTAGTAACCATATTTGCTGTATCAATTTTAAAAACTCTTTCACAGGTGCCATCAGCAACATAAATGTTGTCCTTTTCATCGATGCACATTCCTCTTAGCAAACCGAAAGTCGACGTATCTGCTAATCCTCCATTACCATTGTTAAACCCGGCAATCCCTACACCCGCTATGGTCGAAATAATACCTGCAGCATTTATTTTTCTTATTGTTCCATTATATATAATCTTCACTTACGTATAAATTACCTTTGCTGTCAAAACACAGTCCAAATACTCCCCATAATTCAGCCTCAACTGCAGGCCCTCCGTCGCCGCCAAATCCGGGTGTTCCATTTCCTACAATAGTATTAATAATATGCGTTGTTACATCTATCTTTCTTACTCTGTTATTTTGTACATCTGAAATGTAAATATTACCTATGGAATCTAAAATGACACCAGCCGGGCCATTTAGCAAAGCTGAATCTGCTAAACCTCCATCACCACTGAATCCATTATCTGTAGAGGCAGCCCCTGCTAGTGTATAGATTATGCCTTCAGACGTAATTTTTCTTACCTTATTTCCACTCTGTTCCTCAACAAAATAATAATTACCCGAATCGTCAAAAAAGCCACCTACCGGATCTCTAAGAATTGCCGAATCTTTTGAGATACCACTGCCAAAATTATTACCATTACCAGCATAAGTACTGATAGTTTGTGTAAAGCCTTTACTAAAGCAAAAAATACAAAAGAATAAAAACAGGGCCCTTTTCATAGTTAAATAATAAACATAAATATACTACAAAAATCAGCTATTATTTTAACCTAAATTTAAAACAGGTAATCATTACATTTGAGCTACCGAAACTAAACACATGTCCTTACTAACTATTTTGCTGCAGGCCGATACTACTATGAAGGCTGCGGCGCAAGCTACAAATGTACCGGTTGAGAAGATATCGCTGTTCCACCTGCTAAAGGAGGGAGGTATGTTGATGATACCGCTGCTGCTGTGCAGCATAGTGCTGGTATATGTATTTGTAGAGCGCCTGCTGGCCATCCGCAAGGCGGGCCAGGTAGATAATACTTTTATGGCGCGTGTACGCGACCAGGTAATGGCGGGCAACCTTACCGCTGCCAAGGCAACATGCCGTGCGGCAAATACGCCAGTAGCGCGTATTATAGAAAAAGGTGTGAACCGGATAGGCAAGCCGATAGACCTTGTAGAGAAATCGATGGAGAATACCGGCAAGCTCGAAGTATATCAGCTGGAAAAGAATGTGTCCATACTCAGCACACTCGCTGGTGTGGCACCCATGTTTGGCTTCCTCGGTACCATAGCGGGTATGATCATTTTGTTCTTTAACGTGCAGCATCAGGGTTTCTCACTCGAGACAATAGCGGGTGGTATCTATACCAAGATGGTTACCTCGGCCACAGGACTCATCATAGGCCTATTGAGCTATATGGCGTATGCCTACCTCAATGCGCAGATCAATAAAAATGTGAACCGCATGGAAGCGGCATCGGTAGAATTTTTAGATATACTGCAAGAGCCAACGCTGTAAGATGAACATAAGACGACATTTACACAAAGACGAAAGTCAGGGGCACAGCTCGGCACTGAATGATATATTGTTCATACTGCTGCTGTTTTTCCTTATCATATCCACGCTCGCCAACCCGAACGTAATAAAGCTATCGATACCCAAGGCCAAGAGCGATACGAAAGCTAAGCAGACGGTGGTAGTGTCTATCAACGATAAGCAGCAGTTTTTCGTAGGTACTACGCCTGTGGGTGTAGACTCGCTGGCGGGCTATATCAACAGGGCCGTTACGAAGGCACAAGATGCGGAGCCTACTGTGGTTATAAATGCTGATAAAGCTGCGACAGCCGACAATATCGTTGCCGTAATGCGTGCCGCCCACGAGCTAAACCTGAGAACGGTGCTGGCGGTAGAGAACAACGCACGTTGATAGGTTGAATAGTTGATAGGTTGATTTGGTCAGACGATAAGTTGTTGAACCGCTCCTCCTTCGCTGAAGCTATCGCGGATGAAGAAGACGTAGAGACGATAAGCCTGTATTAAATTGTCTGGTCAAAATTACTTATCGTATACCCCCTTTGCGTCTTAGCGCCTTTGCAGTAAAAATCTAGTGGCACTTATTAACGCTCCTAAGTACTATTTTTGATAGCGGATAACTAAATCAACTATTTAACCAATCAACCAGTCAACGTCAATATTAGAGTCACCAATAGAGTTCCTGAAGGGCGTGGGCCCGCAGCGGGGTGAATTGCTGCGCACAGAACTGGCCATTGCTACATTCGAGGATCTGTTGTATCACTACCCTTTTCGTTATTTCGACAGGACACAACTTACCCGCATTGGTGATATAGACCCTACTGCAGAATATGTACAACTGGCAGGCACACTAATAAATATTGGCGAGGAAGGCGGTTGCAAGGGAAAACGGCTAACCGCTACGCTTTGGGATGATAGCGGCCGTATAGAGCTATTGTGGTTCCAGGGTGCTCAGTGGATGAAGAAGAACCTCGTAGAGAACGAGCGTTATATTGTTTACGGTAAGCTCAACACATTTAATGGTTATTACAGCATAGCACACCCGGAGATAGATGTATGGAATGCAGAAGCTGCCACAGCAGGGATGCAGCCCGTCTACCCCACTACTGAGAAACTAAGAATACGAGGTATTACCAATCGCTCTTTTGCAAAGCTTACCTATAGCCTTTTTGAAAAAATAAAACCCGGCGACATAACTGAGTTACTGCCTGCCGACATAATACGCCAGTACAAACTCTGCAATCGCTATCACGCGTTGCGCTGGATACACTTTCCCGACACCGAAGAGCATAAGCAGGCGGGTATATACAGGATGAAGTGGGAAGAGCTGTTTGCATCGCAAATGGCCATAGCCCGTGTGCGCCTGCAACATACCATACAGCAGGGCTGGCGATTTGATAAGGTGGGCGACCATTTCAATAATTTTTTCAGAGACCATCTACCCTTCGATCTTACTAACGCACAGAAACGTGTACTTAAAGAGATACGGCAGGATACCGCCACCGGCAGGCAGATGAACCGCCTGCTGCAAGGCGATGTGGGCAGCGGTAAAACAATAGTAGCTGTAATGGCTATGCTGCTGGCGCTCGATAATGGCTTCCAGGCATGCCTGATGGCGCCTACCGAGATACTCTCACAGCAGCATTACCAGAGCATCAGCAAACTACTCGAAGAGATGGGCATACCTGTGCGCATACTCACCGGCACAACAAAAAGTAAAGAGCGCAAAGAAATATTAAAGTCGCTCGCCGATGGCTCACTGCGCGTAGTAGTAGGCACACATGCGCTCATAGAAGAAACGGTACAGTTTCAAAACCTGGGGCTGGCGGTAATAGATGAGCAGCACCGCTTCGGTGTAGAGCAGCGATCTAAGCTGTGGAAGAAAAACGAGATACCGCCGCATGTACTGGTAATGACGGCAACACCTATCCCTCGTACCCTTGCTATGACCATGTATGGTGATCTGGATGTATCGGTAATAGATGAGCTGCCACCCGGCAGGCAAGAGATAAAGACGGTACACCGCCGCGATGCTGCACGTATGGGTGTAATGGAGTTTATGCGCGCAGAGGTGGATAAAGGCAGGCAGGCGTACATCGTATATCCGCTGATACAGGAATCAGAAAAGCTCGATTATGAGAGCCTGCTAGCGGGTTATGAACAGGTGAAAATATGGTTTGACGAGAATAAGTATAAGATAGCCATGGTACATGGCAAGCAGGAGGCAGCCGAACGTGAGCGCAATATGCAGCGCTTTGTAAAGGGCGAGGCTAATGTGCTCGTAGCCACAACCGTAATAGAAGTAGGTGTAAATGTACCCAACGCATCAGTAATGCTCATAGAAAGCGCGGAACGTTTTGGACTGTCGCAGATGCACCAGTTAAGAGGCCGCGTAGGTCGCGGTGCCGAACAGTCTTATTGTATTTTATTGACGGGCAATAAAATATCAGACGATAGTTATAAGCGTATTAATATAATGGTATCTACTACTGATGGCTTTAAGATCGCCGATCAGGACCTTGCCATGCGTGGCCCCGGCGACCTGTATGGCACAAAGCAAAGCGGCGTACTGCGCTTTAAACTTGCCGATATCGTAGCGGATGCCGGAATTCTGGAAGAAACCCGGAAAGCAGCACAGGCAGTACTTGCAGAAGACCCTTCCCTCACCCACCCTAAAAATCAGCCGCTTAGATATCTACTGCGCGAAAAATCTCAGCAGTCGCATTGGAGCAAGATTAGCTAGCATTTATTAATAACCACCAACTTTCTGAATAACAATTACTTACACCTCCTCCGGCCATATTTAATTATTGGCATTGTTTTTAACTATCGACTTATCGATAAATTTTGTCAATAAAATTAATCAAACGTTTGTTTAGTTTTAAACGGTTGTTTAACTTTGCGCCGTGATAAATGATCCAATGGAATATAGTGAGAAACAACTGGCCATCATAGATGCGGCGGAAAAGCTGTTTGCTTCGGCAGGTTTCGACGGTACATCAGTAAGGGATATTGCGGCCGAAGCAAATGTTAACATCGCTATGATATCCTATTATTTCGGTTCTAAAGAGAAGCTTATAGAGGCTGTCTTTGAAAAAGGCACCCACAATATAAAGTTGAAGGTGGAGAACATGATGCAAGACAGCACCATGAGTAACCTGCAGAAAGTTAATATCCTCATTGATGATTATGTGGATAAATTCATTGACCAGCAACAGTTCCATAAAATAATGATGCGCGAGCAGCTTATAGAAAAGGACAGCGTTCTTGCGGGCCTCATACACGACCTTAAAAAACGTAACCTGCACGCTATCAAAAGCCTTATACAAAGCGGGCAGAAAAATGGCGAGTTTAGAAAAAACATAGACATAGTAATGATGATGAGCACCATGGTAGGTACTGTAAGCCAGGTAATATCATCGCAAAACTTCTATAAGCAATTAAATAACCTTGAACAGTTAACAGAAGTAGAGTTTCGCAAGTATATCAGAAAAAAAATAAGCACACATTTGAAATTACTATTTAAAGCAGCACTAACTTATGAAGCATAACACATACATCAAAACGGGCGCGCTGGCCTTGGCGCTGCTTGGTGCGATGAGCCAACCGGCAACAGCACAGACGACGAGAAATATAACACTCGACGAAGCAATACAACTGAGCATGCAAAACAATAAGCAGCTAAAACTCAGTAAGGCAAAAGTAGATGAGGCAGTTGCTAATACGCGTGACGCATGGAATAACCACCTGCCCGATGTAAAGGCAACCGGTTCATACATACGTCTTAACAATCCAAGCATAGACCTGAAAGTAAAGACAGGTAGTAGTAGCGGAGGCGGTAGTGGTAGCGGCAACAGCGAGTCATCATCTACGCCTACAGTTAATTCAGCTGCTTATGCACTTGTAAATGCAAGTATCCCATTGTTTTCCGGGTTGCGTATACATTATGGTGTAGAGTCTGCAAAATACCTGGAGCAGGCGGCAAAGCTGGATGCGGATAACGACCGTGAAGAAGTGATACAAAACACGATCTCCGCTTACAGTAATTTGTATAAGTCGCAGACATCTGTAGAACTGGTAAGGGAAGACCTGAAGCAGGAACAACAGCGTGTTACGGATTTTACTAACCTTGAAAGCAACGGATTACTGGCAAGGAACGACCTGTTAAAAGCAGAGTTGCAGGAATCTAATGTAGAGTTGTCTTTACTGGATGCAGAAAACAACCTGAAGATCACTTACATAAATATGGATCTGATGCTTGGCCTGCCGGAAGATACCCAACTGGTACCGGACACTACTTCGCTCAAAAACAATGCAGATGCAGGCAGCATCGTACAATGGGAAGAGACAGCCTTATCTAACAGAAAGGATATTAATGCATTATCATTTCGCGAGAAAGCAGCTAACTCAGCAATAAAGTCTACAAAGGGTGAATATTATCCGGGTCTGGCACTAACAGGTGGCTATATTGCTGCTGATATTCCTAACCTGCTCACGGTTACCAATGCGCTGAATGCAGGCATAGGCCTTCAATATAACTTTGGCGCACTCTGGAAAACAGGCGCTAAGGTACAGCAGGCAAAAGCACGTCTGCATGAAGTACAGGCCAACCAAAGCATGCTGGCAGATGAGGTACGTGTACAGATAAATCAGGCTTATCAGAATTATGTACTCAGCCAGAAGAAAATAGACGTGTACGCAAAAGCGGTAGAGCAAGGCAATGAGAACTATAAAATAACAAAGAACAAATACGACAACAGCCTCGTAACTACTACTGATCTTCTTGACGCGGATGTAGCACAACTACAGGCTAAGCTTAACTACGCTTATGCTAAGGCTGATGCAGCGGTTGCATATAAAAAACTGCAGCAGACAGCAGGCATACTTACAGTAACCAATTCAACAACCAATAAATAAACACCACTTACTACATAAAAATAATACTATGGCACAGGAACAAGAAATAAAGACAGCACAACATACACCGGCAATGGCCGCTGTAGAAACTGAAGCACCAAAGAAAAAAAGCAAAACCTTTATGATCGTGCTGATCCTATTGGTATTGGTAGGCGGTACTTTCGGGGTAACAAAATACATTCACGCACAGCATCACGAAGAAACAGACGATGCACAGATAGATGCTAACATAAGCCCGGTTATACCACGTATATCAGGCTACATTACTGAAGTGCGCGTAAAAGATAACCAAAAAGTACATAAAGGCGATACGCTGGTAATACTGGATAACCGTACAGAAATGATACAGGTAGCACAGGCTCAGGCAGCATTGCTTGCAGCTCAGAGCAATCTGAGCGTGGCACAGGCTAATACCGGCGCTTCTAAAGCCAGCATATCTACTTACGAAGCAAACGTATCTACTGCTGATGCACAGATAGAGGCTGCAAAGGTTACACTGTGGCGCGCTACACAAGATTACAACCGCTATGCTAACCTGATAAAGGACCATTCGGTAACACAACAGCAGTTTGAGCAGGCAGAAGCAGCAAAGCAAACAGCTGAGCGCCAACTGCAGGTATTGGTTGACCAGAAGAACGCGGCAAACCGCCAGACAAGCTTCGCAACATCGCAAAGCAATGCGACCGGCCAACAGGTAAGTGTAGCCAACGCCACAATACAGCAGCGCCAGGCCGACCTTAACAACGCACAGCTCAACCTTTCGTACACAGCTATTGTAGCTCCAGAAGATGGCCTTATATCAAAGGTTAGTGTGCAGGTAGGCCAATACTTACAGGCAGGTCAGTCGCTCTTTA
>Ga0105239_10000278_pt1 | contig 75485 bp, 68 predicted proteins | sample KBSC44metaG_FD_92761 | JGI IMG/M metagenome (GOLD analysis project Ga0105239, IMG submission 92761) | Corn rhizosphere microbial communities from Kellogg Biological Station, Michigan, USA - KBS C4-4 metaG | ecosystem: Host-associated > Plants > Roots > Rhizosphere > Soil | place: Michigan, USA...
AAGCCCGCCAGAGCCGATGGTACTGCGGTAAAACGTGGGAGAGTAGGTCGGTGCCAAATCTTATCATCCAGCAAGGATGTAAAACTTAAAGCCTCAGCATATCGCTGAGGCTTTTTTTGTGCCTTTGGGTAGATTATGATGAAAGGCTGCTATTAAGCCAGTCGTAAATTTCTTCTATAAAGGAAAGTTCTTCAGTTGTTACATAATAAGTGTGAGAGTTTTCATTCCTTATCCTATTTAGTTCAACCATCCACTTGGTTTTAGCCTCTTTTCCTCCCGATATTTTTTCTTCGCCTGGTTTAGTGTAGATGGGCTCAAATAATTTTGGCCAATTTTTCACAATTATTTCTCTGTAATCAATAAGATGTAGTTGATCCCATGGATCTTTTTCATCCTCCTCATCATCTATTTCACGATTTTTTTTCGCCGCTAACGCTAACGCGTCGGTATAGGTTTTTTCAGGAACACCCTTTTTGAACCAATTTTTGCCAAATTCATCCTCTAGTTTTTGTTTTACAACATCTTTTAAGAATGTGTTTTCAATTTCCCTTATATATTTGAACGCGGCTTCATTGTTTTCTTTTTCTTCTTTTTTCAAATACTCTGTAAGCCCTTCAAATATGATTTCGGGGAAATCTTTTTGAAGAGCTATTTGTAAAGTTCTCCAGTATTTTGCGTCCCCTGGCATCCCGTAAGCCGATTTTAATTCATTAACTTTTAATTCATCAATTTCTTTATAAAAATGTACTATAGGATCTAAGTAGATTTTTACTTCTTCGAAGATCTCTTTTGAGGAAGTATTATTATCAATCATATCATGTCGCAATAAATGATTTACACAATCATTTAGAATCATAGTTATTCCATAAAAGCCTTTGTTAATTACTATAATATTGCCTTCTTGATTCCATAACTCTTCTAGCTCATCTTTTAAATAACTAAAACATCTAATTAAGAAATCAGAAATGTTAAGGTAAGCCCTATTTAAATTCCCAGTATAAAATGTTCCTGATTTTTCAATTTCCTTAGCCTTTACTTTTCCTATAAAGTCACTTTTAGATAGTGAAATTCCAATTTGTTGAGTAGATATTGATTTCTTGTCCTCTCCTATAGATATACGATTGTAGAAGGGTGAGTTTCGATCCTCCCCTAGTTTAATCGCTATCCTAGATTTTAGCGCTCTTATTTGATCTACGTAGCTTTCGGAATCCCATAATAAATCGGCATCCAAAGTATTTCGTAAATCTTTTGAAACTGGTTTTTGATTTTCATTTATTTGCATAAATAGCCTAACCTGCTCGGAGCGTTCTAGATTTACTAAAGCTACTACTGGGATAGTATTTGTGTTTTTGTAATGAGAGTTTGAATAACCATATAAACGATGTTGGCCATCGATAATATAGGCAGATCGGTATTTTTTAGGAAGATGAAGTATCCCTATTCTAGATATTGAATCAGGAACTTGATTGCCACTTTTTTCGAAAACCAAATCCTTATTTTTATCCAAGACAATATTTATAATTATCGAATTAGGGAAATAGCCTCCTTCATCTTCAATAAAGCTATGAATTTCTTTTAATCTTGCTTTCTTTATTAATCTTTGGTATGTAGGCATCATGTTTTCGTTTGCCTTATTACGGTGAAGGACATAACCGATTTTTAATAATTTCTCTGGTTCTAACGAAAAAGAATAGTAAATATGTCCGCCCATTTTACCTTCTATTGCAGGGACTCTGTTTTCTAGATCTGGGATTTCTTGCCCTGCAAATAATGAACCTAAAAGTTGGTATCGGGCAGCTATCCCTAATTGAGAGTGCAACAAGTAATAATAATCTATAACTTCCTCCGGAAAATGAACGGCATCAATTTTACTTAGTATACTTTCTTCTTCAACGGTTATACCGATGTTTCTTGTAGCTAAAATATATTTGAATTTAGGCTTAGTATATGGATAGAGTGCAAGAATGGTATTGATGATACCTGCTTTCTTATGTTTTATTTCCTCAAGCTCATTTGCAAAGTCACAAGTTGTATTTTTTATAGAGGACCGGCATTCAATAATCAAAATGGTTTCATCATCTTTCGCAAATACATCAATTTTATGAATTAAAGATGTATCTTTTTTGTCATACGGTAGGTCAAAGGTTTCTTTATTTAAAATTTTAAAACCTAATTGAGCGAACAATGACCACACCTTATCTTTGAAAAGTATCTCATTACTCTTTAACTTGGAAACCTTTGTTTTTGATTTTAATACAGAATCTATCTCCCAACCCTCGTTTAACTTTTCTTGAAGTGCATTTGAACCATTGTTAAAACTTTCTTTATATGATTCAAGTTTTTTAGTTCGTAGCAATTTCTGTATCTCTTCTTCTGAAATAAGATTACTTAAAACTGTAGTGCGTAAGTCTTCTGTCATAACGTAATGTTTGTGAAAATGAATTCGTTGGTTGAACCCCTTTGCGCTTTGATTCCACCAATAGCATTAGCTCTGGTTAATTGCAGCCTTGTATCTCCTTTTTCAAATATTTCTTTAACTGTATCATGTGCAGCGTTAGTCAGAACATAGTAAGCGCCAATATTTTTTATTTCGTCTATCATATTGCTTAACCTATATTGATCGTCCAAAGAGAATATTTTTTCATTATATTCAATAAAGCCATTGTTATTGTGGGATACAGTATATGGTGGGTCAAGGAAAACTAAATCGTGTGAATTAAGATTGGATATTACGGAGTAAAAGTCACCGTGAAAAATTGTTGAATTTTTTAATGCGGAACTAGCGGCACGTAAAACTTCGATTTCGATAAAATCTTTCTTTCGAAACCCGAATGGTACATTATATTTCCCTTTTAAGTTAACGCGGTATATGCCATTAAATGACGTTTGATTAAGGTATATAAATTGAGCTGCCCTTTCTAATCTGTCATTAAAAATGGTTTCTCTGACTTCATAATATAATCCTTCCTCATTTTTAAAAAGTTTTAGTTTATCGATAACACCGTCAACATCATCTTTTAATACCTGATACGTTTCAATTAATTCTTTATTTAAATCTGAAAGAAAAGAATGATTACGAGGAGACAAATAAAAATAAGTTGCTCCGCCTCCGAGGAATGGCTCATGGTAATTATTAAATTGTAAATTTTTGACTCTCGTAAGATGCTTAATGAGCCATGTTTTACCGCCCGCCCATCTAAGAAATGGTCGAGTGTGGCTAATCGCGTTTAGATTTTCTCCATCCATGGGCAGAGATAAGATTGTTAAGGTTAAGGTTTTTCTTTGTAAAGCTCTAATGTAGAAATATTTATGGATAAACCAAATATTTTACTTACTCAAACAATGATGCGTATAAACAAAAAAGCCGCCATTATCAGCGATTTTTTCTTTATTATATATAATAAGAAATAAGAAAAACTATTGTGTCGAAACAATTCGATAAAGGATCCAGTTGTCGGTTTCGTAAACCCGTTGATAGTTTACACCGCTGTTCACTACCTTAATAAGCGGAATGTACCGGTTATTCAACTGGGTATAACCCGTAAATGGATTTTTGGCTGTGGCTATCAGGATATAATCGTTGTAGCGGTACGGTGTTTCTATGGCACTTAAAAACAGGTCCTGGTAGGGCAGGGTTAGTTTCTGAATATCATGTGTAAATGCCGCGATGGGGTACGATACAGCATCGTCCATCAATACCCGCGAAGTTTTAGGCAAGCTGTTGATCACATCGGCCAGTTCCATGGTTTCTTCCTGATCTGTATTTGGTTTGCGTGTGGTCAGTGTGGTTATAAAGCGCTTTTCGTCGGTTATTAATGATTGGCTTAGGAAAATATATCCGGTATACAACTGGATCAGTATCACAACAGATAATATCACTTTAAATACCATTTGCCGCTTTACCGTTTGCGCTTTAAATACCAGGCACAGTAATGACAGGATCAGGAAAATGAGATAATACTCATAGTTTAAAAATATCTTATCGTATTTAATGTGCAAAAACTCTATGAATGCAAATGGTGTTAAAATAGTTAAGGCCTGGTAGGTACTCTCCCTGAAAAGATAAATCGCTACCAATATCAACGGACAAAAATAGATCACCCTTAACGATACCATTATGGATAGCTCCGGCAATTGATAATTGGCGCTGGTTGTGGCAATATCAAAGTTAAGCTTATCAACCAGTACGTTCCAGGTGGCATAAGGGCTTTCGATAAAATAGTTGAGGTCGTTAGCATGCGTAAGGTTAAGCAGCTTATAACTGATTACCGAGGCCAGCGGTAAAATAAACAGGATAACGTATATGGCAAATGTTTTATTGATAAGCTTACGACGCAATGACGGACTATTAAAGCTCAAGAACAAACGGAAAATAGATTCCTTTTCGCCCAGGTTTAAGCTTTGTACGGTAATAGCCAGCACCAATGGCACAAAGAATAGCGTAAGCCAGATAAACTTATAATCACAAAAAATAAGTATCACCAAACAAATACTGGCCAGCGAAACGTGAAACGTAGTGTTGGAACGGTAAAATTTAAGCAGGTTAAAAAAGAACAGGAAGAAGAAGGTAAGCACCATATAGATGGATTTTCCGGAACAGGCCGTATATAGTAAACCCGGGTGCAGAAAAAACAACAATAAAAGTACGTACAGGTAAAAATCATCTTCAATACGTTTGGTTAACGTGCTGGCAATAATGTAAAATAAAACGGCTGTGCCAATGGCCGATGCTATTACAGGTGCCAGGTAGGGATTGATCCAGCTAAAAATAAAAGTGTTGTAAAAGGGCAGCAAGGGCGATGTTAAACCCATTACTTTAATACGGTTACCCAGGCCCTCGAAAACTATTTTGGTTTTTTCGATGTAAAAAATGCTTTCCTGATTATAGTAACCCAGGTGATTTAAATAAATGCCGATCACCAGGTAGTAAGTGCCAAGTATCAGGGTTAAAATAAAGAGGTATTGATTTTTTGAAAACTTCATTACAATAATCTTATTTAATAACGTTGGTTGGGTTATTAACTTTACTTAATCCGTGATTGGTTTTTTCCCAGTAAAAAGGGTTCACTATTAACTGATACAAGCCCATATACGCCGCTGCCGAGTGCATTAACCAGTAAACCGGGTTGGCAATGGCAAATAATATCAGCTCAAAATACCGGCGTTTAAATACCGCCATCATATTGATATAAATCATCAGGATGTTACCCACCATCAGGTTAAATATCGCCATAAATAATACCCAGTCGGGAAACAGCGAACGGATGGTGGAAAAATCAAATATCAGGTAACTTATAAATATGAATAACAAAAGCGGGTAAGCCAAAAATGTGGCCGATGTACCGCCTATGAAAAAGTTAAAACCCCAGAAACCCCGCCATCCAATTTTTTTAACCAGAGCTGCCGGATTGCGCATATGTACCAGGTAAGTTTGCATATACCCCTTGATCCACCGCGAACGCTGGCGTATCCAGTTAATAGGTTCGTTGTTAGCTTCCTCGTAGGTGGTGGAGTTGATGATGGATATTTTATAACCTTTGGCATAGGCACGTACGCCCAGGTCGGCATCTTCGGTTACGTTGAACGGATCCCAGGCGCCTAATTCTATCAGCGCATCCATTTTAAAGTGGTTACTGGTACCCCCCAGCGGAATAGGGATATCCAGCGTATCCAGTCCCGGCAGCATATAATCAAACCAGTAGGAGTATTCCAGCGTAAACATCCGTGTCAAAAAGTTCTCGTTACGGTTAAAGTAGTTTAGCGCGCTTTGTATACAGATGTAATTTTGCGGCAGTTTGGCAAAAAGCGCTACCACCTTTTTTAGCTGATCGGTATCGGGGATATCCTCGGCATCATAAATAGTAAGGTATTTGCCTTTTGAAAAGTGTAAGCCATAATTACAAGCCTTTGGCTTGGTTTTAGGCATGTGGAAAGGCACCACGATCACTTCAAAAACACCCGGGAAATCCAGGTTTTGAACCGCCTGCAGCGTTTTGTCGTCATCCTCTTCAATCAGCAATTTAATATCCAGCTGTTCGCGCGGGTAATCCAGGCTCTGCAGGTTCCAGATGAGTTTTTTGATCAGCTTATCTTCCTTATAAACCGGCAGCAAAATGGTATAAACCGGCAGGCTGTCTTCCATAATATTCCGTACATCGGTTTTGGTTACCGCCTGGTGCAGTTCAAAACGCGAGCCTATCAAAGCCAGGAACAGTTTAAAAATAATAGCGATCAGGAAAAACAAACTCACAATCACATTGATAATGATGGACGTATTTTTAAAATTCAACACCAGCCCTATGGCTATGATGCTGATAAGAATAAAAATAGTAACCAATTGCGGACTGGTAAAGGTGGTTGATGCCGAGCTGTCTGGATCTCGCCTTAAAAGCTCAAACACGGAGGCCTTAACATATTTTTCGCCAAGCAATTTATGGGTTAACCAGGTAATATCCAGGTCTCTGGCTACAATAATGTGCGGCTCCAGATCATAAGTGAACCTGATAAATTCAATAAACAGTTGGTTGCTCGGATCGCTCATCAGCGTTACTACCTTATTATTCTCGATGCGAAGCGGTAAGGCAATATGATCGTTAGCGAATTTCAGATCGATCTTTTTGAGTATTTCGGTATCAAAAGCTTCTTCCCTTACCGGCGCGAAGGTAAAGCCCGCGTTGGTTAATGAACGTTCGTAGTTTTTACGGGAGATATAACCAAAGTTCAAAGCGATCTTGGTATATGACATGCCCGACCGTTCCGAAAAAAGCTTGATTTTTTCCTGATCGGCTGGCGTAATGAACCCGTCGTTTACCAAAAGTTCAGGAATAGAAATACTCATTGTTTTTTGTTTTAGTATCAAGTAGTTAGTATCAAGTATCAAGTACAGATTTAAAATGTGACGGAAAAATCGTGATACCTGATCTATAGAGTATCAGGTAGTTAGTATAAGGTACCCCAAAGAGTCGTGGTACTTGATACTAACTACTTGATACTAAAGGAGCGTTAATCGTTAAATAACTCCTGTGATTTTTGAACTTTTGAACGCACATACAAGAACGATAGCAATATCAGGATCAATAAGCCCAACAGTATGTACAGGTTGTAATTGTCCCAGAAACGGGTTAAACCGCTTTTGGTATCGATATACTCCAGGTTTTCGCTCGATTTGTTGATGTTGAACAAATATTTGTTGGAGTTAATATCAGATATACAAACGTTGCTGGATAATGTTGAAAGCTGTTCGGTAATGGATTTGGATACTGCTAAAAATGCTTCAGACATGTGCTTCCCGGTTGCTGTAAGTACCAGGGTGGCATTATTGCTGCGCCCGTAAAATATCTGGGCCAGACCATTTGACACGGTATCTGACAGGGAATAAACCGGTGTATGATTATCCGTATTGTACAGGCGGAAATCACGACTAAAGGTAATCGGCGCGTCGGGGAATTCTTTCAGCAACTGATCTTCTTTGGATAGCAGGGCGATAATATTGTATTTTTTAAGCTCATCTGGCGGCATGCTGTCAGAATAAACAAACTCAGGGAAGTTATTGGCATTGATGTTATTATTCAGTTCATAAATAATTTCACCAAGGGCAGCCGCGGTATATTTCGCGTAATCCCTGCTTATTAATACGCGGGTAGTGCCGGTGTTAAAGGCTTCCGGGTACTGGTAAAAGCTCAGGTTGCTGGTGATAAATGGATTTTTTGACTCCAGGTATGATTTATCTACATCAACCTCGGCAAAGAAATTGATGAAACTATCTTTACAATGCCCGTTGGTTGGGAAAAACCTGAATTCTGCTTCCAGCGTATTGTATTTATGGTGCTGGTAACGGTTAATGGTGATAGAGGTATTCAGTTTTCCGGATGCATCCAGTTTTTCGCTGCTGATAAGCAAACCGTTTAGGTAAATATTAAAGAAACCACGGTCGCCTGGGCTTAATCCACTGTAGTTGGCTACAAAATGGATCTCCACTTCTTTTGGTGTAAAGCTAAAGTCGCTGTTTTTAAAGGAGTAGGCACTTTTGAGTGAACCTATGCCCGATAAAAAGTCGCTCACACCGCCAATTTGTTTCAGGGATAATTTAGACCGGTTTTCGTCAATACTTTTAAAGAAGGTATTTTGCGCTTTCTCAATCAGCAGGTAATCGCCGTAAGTTGAATTCAGGATATTCATGTTGCCCAGGGCGGTAATAGCTTTTTCGAAACCATTATCGTCGCCGCCGGTAACAAATAAAATCTCTTTAGAAACGTTTTCCTGGGTCACGGTTTTAACTGGAGTAAGCGTGCCGTTTGGTGCCGCAACCATCCTGGTAATGGTATCAGTAGCTACACCAGCCGATTTGTGCAGATAAAATAAACCCTGGTCACTTTGTGGAGTTACTTTTATCAGCTCGCGCTTGGTAGCAGGCAGGCTTGCTATATTGCCCACCTGTATATAGTTACGTACGCTATCGGGTACTTTACCTTCTTCAAATACCTGGATATTGCGGGTTTGTGTCTTTTTTAACCGGGAGTAGGCCCATGCTACGGCTTTCAGGTCATGCAGACTTGGGTTTGCCGGATAAACGATAGCCTTTTTTGAATCAAAACAGTTGCTGATGTTTACGCCATCGAGCAGGCCTTTACTATTTTTTAATAACGACAGGTATGAATAATTTTTGATCTTTAACCACATGGCCGGATTATCCAGATCCTTACACTCATCATCGCTGATGGTTAACAGGGTTTTTACCTGTATTTTCAGGAACTTATCGGTCGACAAATCCGCACGGCTCAGGTTCAGGGTAAGTTTTTGGATCGAATCCCTGGTTAACCGGGCGCTGTATGCAGGTTTGTTGTTGATAACCACGTTGATGTATGAACGCTCTTTGATCAAAGCCTGTGAGGGCTCAAAATACAGAACCAGCTTGCTGCCATTCATTTCGGTAAGCGGAGTTATCTTCACATAAAATGAATTGGCGCCGCTCATTCCGTATAGCACATCGTCCTCATGCCCAAGCGATTTAAAAGTTACTATACTTTGTGCTTGCGTTGTTGTATTCAATAAAAATACAAAGGCTAATAGGGCTAAAAATTTATTCATCTGGTTGTAAATATTAATTTATAACGTAAAACTCAACTCTAAAATAATTACCGTTATCGTCACTGCGATAACTTAGTTCGCCGCCCATTTCCTGGGTCATCAATTTGGCGATGGAAAGACCCAAACCAAGGCGGCTTTCATTTGTGCCTGATGTATCATTAAGCGTTTTTAGCTTGTTAAACATCATATCCAGTTCTTTTTGGCCAATGGCTATACCTTCATCAATAATTTCAAAAACAAAGCGTTGACGCTGCAGGCTGGTTACCACCCTGATATCATTATTGGTTTGCGAAAACTTAATGGCGTTTGACAATAAGTTCTGAAATACCTGACCGGCAAATACCCTGTCGAGCCTTACATTAAGAGGCAATTTCAGGATATTATCCGTAAGGTGGATGTTTTTCATCTGCGCGGTTTCATACAAGCCTCTGAAAACGTGTGCTACCTCTACGTTGGCATCAAATATTTCCAGCTTAAACTGCATCTCCGGCGATTCTATCTCCTTCACATCCATCAGCTTGTTGAGCAGGTACTGCATTTTTTCGGCCGACTCAGCTATATAACCTACATACTCCTTTTGATCACTGCTCAGACGATAATCTTCTTCCTTGATCATATTATTGCTCATCACTACAGAGCCAATAAGGTTTTTAAGGTCGTGCCCGGCTATATTGATAAAGCTGTTCTTTTGCCCGTCAATCTTACGCAGTTGTTCATATTGAGCGTCGATGAGGTTGTTTTTGGCATTGATGTCGGCATTTTGTTGTTTGAGCTGCTCGTTTGATTTTTCGATCAGTATTTGCGAGCGCACATCCCTCCGCATCACCTTGTAACGGGTACCCGGGATGATGCACGAAATAATAGCCGTTATAATAAAAAATTGCCCGCCACCCGTACCGATCACGATATCCAGATTGTAATCGCTGAACAGGTTAAAAAATATAGCCAGTAACAGCACAGCTATCAATACTTCTATAAAGGAGTTAATAGGTTCCCAAAATACCTGCAGGTTAAAAAACAATACAATGGTTGCAAAAACCAGATAGTAAATATTAAGGTTCTGGATCTTTACAATATTACATAAAAGCGCCGATGTTACCGAAAGCATAAAAAAACTGATATGCAGCAGCAAACGATAATCATAATGTTTAGCGGTAAACAAACCATGCAGACCAAATATCAGGGCACTGGTTATTAACCTTACAATAAAAAACTGTATCCAAATTTCCGGAGCGTATACGTAATCAATAATACTAAAAACCGGGTAAAGCAAAATAATGGGCCAAATGATATTATTGGTTTGGAACCACGCTTTTTTGTAGGTCTCTTTTATTAATTCGTCTTTTGCAATTTGAACAAACATTATTCGTTATCTTAAATTGTAATTTAAAATCAAGTTCCGTTTTTGTTATGGTTTTTTATCAAGCTTAGGTTTAAGAGGTGAGAGTCAGAATAATTCCTATTACGCAAATCTTAAACTATTTGTTAATACTCATAGTATCAACTGCTGGCGCTGTTGCAAAAAGCAGTCCAAAAATGCCACAGGTCCGGCAGTTAGCTTTCAAACGGGCACAAAGTCTGAACAATGGCATTAGTATTTCATGGCTGGAGCAAACATGGGTTAAACAAACGTTTGCGGAAGAAGGTTTGAAAAAAAATGATCTCGAATTATTGAAGAAACTAGGCTTTAAAAGCATCAGGTTACCCGTTGCTTTTAGCTGGTTTAAAGAGCAGCATATACCCGATGAAAAAGTGTTTCACCAGATTGACCAGGTGGTGAAACAATGTCACGAGTATGGATTTAAACTGGTAATTGATTACCATTACGGAAAGTTAAATGATACCAATTATTTGGTGGAAACACCTATAATTATTAATCACTGGTTAAAAGTGATAAAACGTTATATCCATACCAACGCTGACGATGTTTTTTTTGAACTGTATAACGAACCGCCCAGAATTGACCCCAAAGTGTGGAAAGACGCGGCCTACAACATAGTAACCGCCATTCGCAAAATTGATAAAAAGCACACCCTCATCATTGGTGCATCTAACTACAACAGTATTTATGAATTGAGCCGTTTTGTTCGCCTGGCCGACGAGAACATCATTTATACCTTTCATTTTTATGAACCCTTTCTTTTTACGCACCAGGGTGCAGCATGGGTGGGCGATCAGGTAGCAACAACCGGGGTATCATTTCCTTATAGTGCGGAAAATTTTCCAGCCCTGAGCCCAAAAGCCCGTGGAACTGCCGGCGAACTCAATTATAACAAGTACAATAAAGATGGTAACGAGCAATCCATTAACGATAAGTTACAAATTGCTAAAACATGGGCCAATAAATACGATGTCCCCATACTATGCGGCGAATACGGTGTTTATAACAAATATGCCGACCTGGACAGTCGCTGCCGCTATATCAAAGCCATGCGGGCCGCCCTTAAACGACTAAACATTCCCGGTATGCTTTGGGATTATAACGGGGCATTCTCCCTGTTTACCGGCAAACCAGCTTTAAGTACGTTGCCGGTTTGTATGAAAGAGGCTATTGGGGTTGTGAGGTAAGGGACAGAGTTTTAATTTGTTTGTCATCCTGAGCGGAGTGAAGGATCTATTCGCCGATTAGACATGGCGCATACCCGCTCTTGGCCGCGGGACGGCCAGTTACTTTGTAGCCACAAAGTAACCAAAGGGCTTTCAGCAGAAATGCTTCTTGGCTGCAGGCCTTTATCCTGCAAAGCGGACAGAACCAGGCTGCAATTATTTTGCCCTACTTCGTTCCCTCTTTCCCTCCCTTCAGCAAAAACTTGCTATGCCCCGCAACCGCACCGCCCACTATCGTTCTGTCTGCTTCCACCCGAAGCTTATCTGCTGACGGGGAAATAAATCATTAATTCTCTAAATCATTAATTCAATAATTGCCTCCCCTCTATGTGCGAAGCGGAGAGAGGGGGGACGAGCGCTGCGATGTCGGGGTGAGTCGTCTGCGACATATCTTTATATATAATAGGAACAAAGATTAAGGCGCAAAGAAAAGTCTTTGTTCCTTGCTCCCAAAATCCTTACTCCAAAAAAATCCGTGCTCCTTATTCCCCAAATCCTTGTTCCAAAAAATCATTTAACATAATTATTCATTTATTGATTACCTTTGCCAGGTAATATACTGTTATGAAATTTTTTGAAGAAAAACGTCGGGAGGTTATGGAGCATATTGAAAAATATATGCTCGAGAAGATGTTCGAATATTTGAAACCTGTTGATCATATCTGGCAACCATCTGATTTTTTACCCGACTCTACAAGAGATTCATTTTTTAGTGAGATAAAGGAACTACAGGAAAGCGCCCAGGGTTTAAGTTACGACCTGATAGCCGTTTTAATTGGCGACACCATTACCGAGGAGGCCCTGCCTACTTATGAGTCATGGCTTACCATGGTTGAAGGTGTATCCAAAGACGAAGAAGGCGGCTGGATGAAATGGACCCGCCACTGGACAGCCGAAGAAAATCGTCATGGCGATCTGCTCAACAAATACCTTTATCTATCTGGCCGGGTTAATATGCGCATGATGGAGGTATCTACCCAGTACCTGATTGCCGATGGTTTTGATATCGGTACCGGAACCGATCCGTACCGTAACTTTATATACACCTCGTTTCAGGAACTGGCGACAAACGTATCGCACAGACGTGTAGCCTCACAGGCTAAAAAGGATGGTGATACCCTGCTGTCAAAAATGTGTGGTACCATTGCCGGCGATGAAGCCCGCCACGCCAAAGCTTATAAATACTTTATCGAAAAAATATTTGAGGTTGATCCGAGCGAAGCCATGATCGCTTTTGAGGACATGATGCGCAAAAAGATCGTGATGCCTGCCCACTTCCTGCGCGAAGTAGGTTTAAAAGTTGGTCAAACTTTTGGTCACTTTACCGATGCTGCGCAGCGCCTGGGTATATACACCGCTATTGATTATGTGGATATACTGAAAGAGCTGATTGAAGACTGGCATATTGAAAGCACTATCGACCTGAATGAAGCCGGCGAAAAAGCCCGCGATTATATCACGAACCTGCCATCGCGCCTGCTGCGCGTTGCCGAACGCATGAAAAACCCCATGCTGGAATACAAATTCAGCTGGATAAACGGATAATTTTCCTTATCAGAAAATATTAAAAGAGGCACCCACTGGGTGCCTCTTTTGTTTGGATGAGTATACTAAAATTTTGTCATCCTGAGAGTAGCGAAGGATCTGTTATAGAACCATGCATATCGGTTAATAGATGCTTCACTGCGTTCAGCATGACAAACTTTTTGAGGTTGTGGTTTTAAATCTACTTGCGCTCGTTTGCAACGAGTGCTTATTATGGACTGGCGATTGCATCGCCATAGCGTTTAAAACGCTAACCCGCATTAAGCACTCGTTGCAAACGAGCGCAAGGGGCGATTTTTTATATTCGATAATCATTTTTGTCATCCTGAACGGAGTGAAGGATCTATTTAATATTTGAAAAGTTCAACAGTAGATACTTCGTGCCTCAGCATGACAAGCTTTCTTATTAATTTTTCTCTCCATCCACCTTAAACCCCGGCTTACTATACCCTTCCGGTACATAACCATCCGGGATCTGGATATGGTTACCATCGCGCAGGGCGAAATAGTTCGGCGACATGATCTCGACCCCGGCTTCATTAAACTTATCCTGTATATTCTGGTGCAGCCGGGAATAGATCACCGCCATTTGGTTGGAGAGTTCGGTATAAGCGTTGAGCTGATAAGCCACGTTAAAATCATTCAGTCCGGTTTGCAATACAAAGGGTTGATGATCGGTAAGGAGAATCCCTTCGGTAGCTTCGGCCGCGCCGATGAGCAGGTTGTGCACCGTTTGCCAGGGCACATCGTAACCAATAGTTATAGTAGTGTTGAGTATCAGGCCCATGGTTTTTGCTACGGTGCTGTAATTGGTGGTATGCCCGCTTAGTATAGTAGCGTTGGGTATGGTGATATCCTCGTTTTTAATGGTGCGTAGGCGGGTTACCAGCAGATTTTTTTCTACCACATCGCCGGTTACATCGCCCACTTTAATACGGTCGCCAATTTTATAGGGACGCATATAGGTGAGCACAATGCCCGATACCATATTGGATATGGCCGATGATGAACCCAGCGAAAACAGGATGCCCAGAAATACGGTAACCCCCTGAAATACTTTCGAGTCCGATCCCGGCAGATACGGAAATATCACCACAAACATAAACGCGAACAACAGCACCCGGATAATATTATAGGTAGGCATGGCCCATTCAGGGTAAAAACCGTTGATGGTGATGGCGCCCTGCGCAATTTCGTTGGCGATGAATTTCACCAGCTTAACGATATACCGGGTAACCACATAAATCACCACGATGGTAAGCAGGTTGGGAATGTAATGCACAATGGATAGTACAATACTTTTAAAAGGATCAACAATATAGCTGAGCAGCTGCACTGCGATAGGTTTTGACGCCGGAAAAATAAAAAACAACACCGGCAGCGCCAGGTAAACCAGCAAAATGATGAGTATAAAACGCCCGATGCGCAGCAGGCCGGTAACCAGTGGCAATAAACGTTTGGCGTAGGCAACGGGGGCGCCTTGTGCCGCCAGTTTATCCATCCGGTTTTCCCAGGCTTTTAAAGTTTTGAGTTTTACCCAGCGCGAACCTTTGTTAAGTGCCCATATTAAAACAATAAGCAGCAGTACCACCGCTACCGCTTCCAGGATATTGATAACCACCTGTTTGGTGCTGCTGTTAGTAAAATAATTACCCAGTTTCTTTTTCAAAATGGCCAGGTAACTGGCTGCCAGCTGCGGGCGGTTAAGCTCAGAATAGGTAGCATCCTTATTGTTAATAGCCAGGATAATTTGCGAATTATAGGCGATCACCGAAACCGAGGTGTCGTTTTTTAACGTGAGCGAATCGGCATTAAAATCGATGCGGTTAACCAGTGCCTCTATACGTTTGGTAACCACTTCGGCCCGCTCCGCAGGTTCAAACAAGCCCTGGCCAGTATAAAATGTAAATAGCGTATCGCGGTTGATGATAACGGGGTAACCTTTGGCATCAGGCACCTTTTGGGCCCGGGCAGTAAAGGCTGCAAATAAAAATACGATGAACAGGTAATAACTTTTAGGCATAACAGGCAGATTTTCTGTTAAATCTAAAAATTATATTTCAATTCTTTTTAGCCTTCCTGTACCAGGTCGGTGCCATTCTCGCCCGATAAATCATTGAACAGATCATTCAGTATCGATTCAATAGTTAATGAATTTACATCATCTACATAATGTTCAGACCGGGTTATCCATAGCTCGGTGCCATTTATGGTGAGGTTGAACAGGAAACCTTCGTATACTTTAGGTCCGTTTATTTCGATGGAGCCGTTTTTTTGTTCGACAGTAAAATCAATATCGCTTTGCCTGCGTTCATGAAAAAGGGGGTTAAGTTTTTGCAGCAACAGGTCGTGCAGCTCCTGTATTTTGATGGGTTTATGTAGGGTGATGATCTTCATGGCAATAGATTTATATTTAAAGTACAAGTCGGCATCGCTTATTGTTTGTTGTAATATTAAAGCGATATTTAAAGCGCGGGAGACGACTTACCCTGGCGTTGCTTCGCTCACCATCCCTCTCTTCGCCTGCGGCGGAAAGAAGGAATTTGAAAAATGATAAAAAACGCGTCATTGCGAGCGCAGCGTGGCAATCCCCGATGGGCAGAGCCGCTCTGTAAGCAGGGGATTGCCACGTCGTTCCTCCTCGCAATGACGGGTGGGGAAACTTCGCCGCAGGCGGGGTGAGTCGTTTCGGCGTTAATAAAAACGAATAAAAACACACACCATGAATTACAAATTACTGGGCCGTTCGGGCCTTAAAGTTTCAGAATTATGTTTGGGCACCATGGGGTTTGGCACCGAAGCCGGCTGGGGTGCTGATAAAGGCACCAGCTTTGCCATTATGGATGCCTACGCCAATGCCGGCGGCAACTTTTTGGATACAGCCAATATTTACAAACTGGGCACCAGCGAAAAGATCATTGGCGACTACATGAGTCACCACGACCGAGATTACTTTGTGCTGGCTACCAAGTATACGCTTAAAGATAATACCACCAACCCCAATGCATCGGGCAATAGCCGTAAAAACATGATGCGCAGCGTAGAGGAAAGCCTGAAGCGACTGAAAACCGATTTTATTGATGTGCTTTACCTGCACATCTGGGACGATATTACACCTATAGACGAGGTATTACGCGGCATGGACGACTTGATTAAACAAGGCAAAATAAACTACGCTGCCATCAGCGATACACCGGCCTGGGTGGTAGCCAAAGGCAATACCCTGGCCGAACTTATGGGCTGGAGTCAGTTTATCGCTTTACAGGTAGAGTACAGCCTGCTGGCCCGCACCGCCGAGCGCGAACTGATACCGATGGCCAAACATTTTGGCATGACGGTTACGCCATGGGCACCTTTAGCTGGTGGCGCGTTGACAGGCAAATACCTGCGGGGCGACAAGGGCCGCATCAAGCCCGAAAGCAAACGTTTGAATAGTCGTGCCGAAGCCATAACCAAAGTGGTGGTAGAAATTGCTCAGGAACTGGGCGTATCAGAAAGCCATGTGGCGCTCAACTGGACCCGTCAGCAAGATTTTTCCTGCATCCCGATAGTAGGTGCCACCAAGGTTGATCAACTACTGGATAACCTGAAAACGGTAGAGGTTGCCCTAAACGATGACCAATTAAAAAGACTGAACGATGCCAGCGCCATAGAACTCGGTTTCCCCGGCGACTTTTTTAAGGAGGAAGGCGTAAGGGCAAATACTTTCGGCGGATTTTATGATAAGGTAGAGAAGAGGTAAAGAGCAGGCTGTAGACGACGCACCCCATTTGCGCTACGCTGGACGGCCCTCTCTTCGCCTGCGGCGGAAAGAGGGTGAGGAAAACATCCAATTGTCATGCTGAGGAACGAAGCATCTATTGTTGAACTTTTTATAGGCAGAATAAATCCTTCGCTCCGCTCAGGATGACAATTGATTTAGGTGCTTTAATATTCACCCAAAAATTTTCGTGTATTTATATAAATCAACAGCCCGGATGTCTACTAAAAGACATCCGGGCTGTTTGGTTTAAGACAAAGCAGTCCAAAAACAGCTGTTGGGTATGTGGTTATTTGACCATTAATTTTGAAAACTTTTTAAAGTTTTCAAAACGGGTAAAAACAGAGCTAAAATTTGTTAAAATCGATATTTTCCGATCGTTTTTGAAACGTTTTTAGCCTGTTTTCGACACGGAATTTGTTAAAATTTAAGGTTTAAAAAGTTTTTCAGAGGGAGGCATCAATCAAAGCGTTTCAAATATTCCTGGCTGATGAGTTCGCCATAAGGGATACCACTTTTTTTATTAAGACTGAACCAGGGGTCGCCGTTTTCCTGGAGCACCTGGATATTTTGTGCAGGCATAAAACTTTGCGCCAGCAGGAATTTTTTGTGGTGGCGGGCATCTTCTGCCACGTTCAGCACAATAAAACAATGTCCTGGCGAACCACCCCTGATAAAAACATCACCCGCTTTAAGTTCATTGGGATCGCTTACTTTTTTGAGTTCTTTTTGTAGCGACAAAGTACCCGCATAGCTGAAAATCAGGTTCATATAACGCAGGAAGTTGGGGTAGCTGTAGTCCTTTTTGGCTTTCAACGCCCAATGCTCGTTGCTGTAGCGGTAACCATCGGCATAGTGCACAAAATCGCATTTGAAACCGCTGGTGAAGTTAAAGGTGATGGCCTTATAGTTCTTTTGCTGATAAAGATATTCGCTGCGCAGGCGCATTACGGCATCAGCACATTGCTGCAGGTCCTGTGTACCTACGCTCATATCTACAATGGCTGCGGTATACAGGTTGGTGCGGGCAATATCGCCTTTATAAGTACGCGCGGGTGTACCTGTCGGTTTAAGTGCAAGCGCCTGTAGCCAGGCTCCAAAACTACCCGGCGATACAATTACTTGTTGAAAACCTGCAGGGGCTTTAAAACGGCTTGAAACATGATCTGGTTTGGCTATACCTATAAAAAATAAACTCAGCAGCAGGATGAAAGCTTTCATATGGTTTTGGCTTTTTTCAATTGTAAATAAGGGTTATAGGGTACAGGTAGATCATCCACTAAATGAAACGCCGAAAAATGCAGGTGTGTGGGTGACCGTTTTTTGTAGGCATTATAACCTGTACGACCCACCTCGGCAATCTTTTGACCCTGTTTTACCTCGTCGCCGGGTTTTACAAAAATGACCTGGTTATGAGCGTAATAGGTAAAAATGTTTTGTGCCGGATGATATACCCAGATGAATTTGCCACCACGGAGGTTGCTTGATGGTGCCCATTCGTTAATGCAGGCTATTACAATGCCATCGCCCACCGCCAATACATCAACCGGTTGATGGGTGCGATCATCGAGGCAGTCCTGGTTACGATCGTTTATAAAAATATCATGGGCAGGGTGTGCCGCGTGTTTATTGCCATCCAGGTAGTGATAGCCCTTGTCGGAGTATCCGTTGCCGTTGGTTCCGCCTATGGCATTGCTTTTATAGCCTTTGAGTGGGAACGTCCAGCCAGATGATGATGATTTATCAGCGACTTTTTTAAGTTGCTCTATTAATGGTTTGAATTGGGCGGCTGCATCCTGTCTTTTTATAGAGCCGTTTAAAATAGCCGTATTTAAAGTGTTGATATTATTGCAGATGGTTTTGACATCCTGTGCTTTTGATGCGACAGAGATACATAAAACACTAAACAGCAGGATGAGATTCTTCATAATTTATAACCCATTAATTTTACGGAAATTGTAAACGCCCTGAGAATTATTCGCTCAACAATTACTTTTACAAACGTATTTCCAATACCGGCAAACAATATCGTGTTTTAATTTATTATAATAGTTTAAACAGAAACCTTAACATGTATTCATTATCCTTAGAAGCTACCATCGTCATTTTTATTATAGGGGGCATCCTTTTACTCATCCTGTTGCTTGGTCTGATATTTTCTGTTGTGATCCTTGCGAGGCAGAGGAGAAGTCGTGGCCTGGAGATCACCGCGTGGATATTTAACTCCCTGTGGTTTATTTTGGATATGATCCTGGTAGGAGCGGGGGTTTTCAGAAAGGCAGATTATCCGAATTTTTTTATTTTTCCAATATTATTAACCTATTTTTTATTGTGCCAATACCGGGCAAATATCAGTTTGGGGCAAAGTCTCAAAGTATGGTATATGGCTAAAACCAGTATTATTCTCATCGCGTTTTATCAGCTTAATTCTCAGATCACCAATTTAATATACGGGCGATTTTATGAAACGCTGCAAAAAATGCATTTGCTGATGCTGATACCTATAGTTAACCTGGTAATTGCATTGCTGATAAGTTCTATTGCCGCGTTTAAGTACCTGAAAAGAACAGGGCAACCATTGATCAATACCGAGGTACTGAAAAATACAGCCATTTTCCTCATCTGCGTATATATAAGTGCTGATATAGCAGGAAGGATAATAGGCTTTATTGATATCTGGGGATTAGGGGATATCAGGGATATGTATATCACTAAAATATATTTTAATGCCAGGAGTATTTTGATGACCATAGGATACACTTTAATATGTACCCTGTTAGGCACTTTAATAGCGGGTTATAGTTACCTCAGTGCTGCAAAAAAAGATAAAGCGGAGTTACCTGTCTGATCTTAGCCTTCTATTTTAATATCGTATTTGCCCAACAGGCCCGGCAGTCCGTGTAAAGAGAATTGCGCCTTTTTGATCATATTATCATCCGGGTCGATCATAAAATTATAAGAGCTGCGCAGATCGGCCCCTTTTAATATGGTACGACTAAAAAATGCCCTGTTCAGGTTGCAATTAATCAATTTGGCATCGGTAAGGTCGCATTCGGTCAAATCGGTTTCCACCATGGAGCATTCGTTGAATTTTGCTTTTTTGTTTTTCTTTTGGTAAAAAACGGCATTATCCAGGATGCAATGCTCAAAATGAGCCTCGAATAAAAAATCGCGGGCTTTGCTAAAATTTACACCGCTTAACTTGCAATGTTTAAAGGTAATATTTTGAAAACCGGTGTTGCTTACATCAACTAACGACAGGTTGCAATCCTGAAATGTACAATCGATAAAAACCATACTGTATAGATTGGCATAGGAAAGATCACAGTTGATAAACCTGCAATTTTCATATGTACGGTCGCGACCGGTAAGCTGGTCGGCAGGTATTTTGGTAAAAATTTTATCTTCCTGATGGTTGGCTTGCATAGGGCAAATTTAAGTTTCTTATGCCACGTTTAATCATTTTGCATTCGTTTTAAAAATGGGAATTCTTTTCATGAAACCAGATATTAATTATTATATATAATAATTATATTTGATATATATGCTTGATTTTTAACCACTAAAAAAACATTCTTATGAAAAAATTACAACTAAAAGCTTTAGAGCTTGGTGCAACGGGTGCGCTTTCAAGAAACCAAATGGGAAAAATTATGGGTGCCGGACCTGGAATTGGCCATTTGCCGGTATGCGATGGATGTTGCCCAACCCGTCCTTGCGTGTTTCCTGCGGGCATGCTGTGCCCTGCGGTAGTATGCCCGCAAACTGCATAATAGTATTACCAAAAGTTTTAAAAGCCCGGTAACACCGGGCTTACTATTAATAAGGCAGTAAGTGAATTAAAGTAAAGTTATTTAAGCAGATGCTGAACTGTAGACCAATGAGGGTCCTGTTCTATCTTATACGCGAAACCGCGGGTTATACCTTTCTTATTAACCTGTGATTGAAGATAGTTAGCTGCTTTTTTAGGATCGTCAAGATAAATATAGATGTCCAAAAAGCTGTCGTTATATAAATGACCTATATAATGTGCTGTAGCAAGTTTTTTTATTTCGGCAAGAAGCTGATCCTCGAATTTATTGGCTATATCTGATTCTGCCTTGATGGGCAAGCCATTTTTACTGACGTTTTTTAGCTCCAACGCTATATTGATAGTTAGACACCAGGGGTATTGAGCTTTTTTATCATAATTTTTGTATGCCATGTTTACCGATCCCACAACAGGTTTACCGTTTTGAAGTTTTGCTTCAACAACAGAGAATTTTTCGGGTGGAAATTGGGCGTTTTTATTTTGTGCTTTGCTATTGGTACCGATCAGTAGTACAAATAAGATTGTCAGAATGAGATAAGGTACGGATTTCATGTTTCTAAGATAGGATTAGGATAGCAGGATAAAAATAGGTTTTTGAAATTTTAAGCTCAGTCCTACATATTCCTCCGGTACTGTCCTCCAACCTCATACAAAGCGTGGCTGATCTGTCCGAGTGAGCAATATTTGCAGGCCTCCATCAGGCTTTCAAAAATATTGTCGCCGGCAATGGCAGCATGCTGCAAGGCTTTAAGCAGTTCCGGAATGCGGTCCTGGTTACGCTGCTGAAAGGAGTGCAGGGCTTCTATCTGATATTGCTTTTCATCCTCAGTCGCACGGATCACTTCGGCAGGTACTATAGTAGGCGATCCTTTTTTGTTCAGAAAAGTATTAACCCCAATGATGGGATATTCGCCGTTGTGTTTCAGGGTTTCATAATACAATGATTCTTCCTGGATCTTGCCGCGCTGGTACATGGTTTCCATAGCGCCTAACACGCCACCACGTTCATTAATGGCCTTAAATTCGGTCAACACAGCTTGTTCCACCAGATCGGTAAGTTCCTCTATGATGAAAGCGCCTTGAATAGGATTTTCATTTTTAGCCAGGCCGAGTTCCCGGTTGATGATGAGTTGTATAGCCATGGCCCGCCTAACTGATTCTTCGGTAGGGGTAGTAACGGCCTCGTCATAAGCGTTGGTATGCAGCGAGTTGCAGTTATCATAAATGGCATAAAGTGCCTGTAACGTAGTGCGGATATCATTAAAATCGATCTCCTGGGCATGCAATGACCGTCCGCTGGTTTGGATGTGGTATTTAAGCTTTTGCGAACGATCGTTCCCCTTGTATTTATTTTTAATGGCCTTTGCCCAGATGCGCCTGGCCACACGACCGATCACCGAATATTCCGGATCGATACCATTACTGAAAAAGAACGACAGGTTGGGCGCGAAATCATCAATATGCATACCCCGGCTCAGGTAATATTCTACGTAAGTGAATCCATTAGACAGGGTGAAGGCCAATTGCGTAATAGGATTGGCCCCGGCTTCGGCAATATGATAGCCCGATATAGACACCGAGTAAAAGTTGCGCACTTTTTCCCTGATAAAATACTGCTGCATATCGCCCATCATGCGCAGGGCAAATTCTGTTGAGAAAATACAGGTATTCTGCGCCTGGTCCTCCTTTAATATATCGGCCTGTACCGTACCACGAACGGTAGAAATAGCGTAGGCTTTTATTTTTTCATAAACATCGGCAGGCAGCACCTGGTCGCCGGTAAGGCCCAGCAGCAGGAGGCCGAGGCCATTATTGCCGGGAGGTAAAAGAGCCTCACCTCTGGAGAGGGTTGGGGTGAGGGTTTTATATCCCGGTCTTTCCAACCCCTTATCATCATACAGCTCTTTAAATTTGGCTTCTACCAGATGTTCTAAACCATGTTCTTTGATATATTTTTCGCATTGCTGGTCAATGGCGGCGTTCATAAAAAAGCCGAGCAGCATGGGGGCCGGTCCGTTGATGGTCATGGATACTGAGGTAGATGCCGCGCAAAGATCAAAGCCTGAGTACAGTTTTTTGGCATCATCCAATGTGGCAATGCTTACGCCAGAGTTGCCTATTTTGCCATAAATATCTGGCCGGGTATGCGGGTCTTCGCCATACAGGGTAACGGAATCAAAAGCGGTAGATAAGCGGTGTGCTGGCTGACCAAGCGATACATAATGAAAGCGCTTATTGGTACGTTCGGGGCCGCCCTCGCCTGCAAACATGCGGGTAGGGTCCTCGCCCTCGCGTTTCAGCGGGAATACACCTGCCGCGTATGGGAATTCGCCGGGTACATTTTCGGTTAGCAGCCACCGTAATACATCGCCCCAAGCCTCATAACGGGGCAAAGCAATCTTGGGGATTTGCAATTGCGACAATGATGTATAGTATAAAGGTTGCTTAATCTCCTTATCGCGCACTTTATAGATGAAGTTTTCGGCCTTGTATTTTTTAACCGTTTCGGGCCATTCTTTAAGCAGTCGTTTACATTCGGGATGAAGCTGAGCTTCCAAATGAGCAAACACCTCGCCTAAACCCTCTCCAAAGGAGGAAACTTTGCCCTGTTGGTTTTTGTCCTTACTCCTTGTTCCTTGCTCCAATGTCTGACCGAGCTCGATCACCCCCTTTACCTGGAATAACTGTTGGGCAACCTTGCATTGTTCATTTACCCAATCGTCATAAGCTTTGCTGCTTTCGGCAATTTCGGCCAGATATCGGTTACGATCGGGCGGGATGATGTAAATTTTTTCTGACTCTTCCGCACCCGGCACTGGCAACCCGCTCCCCGCACCTGAAAGCAGGTCAACCCCGGTTTTAGCCTTGATCGTTTTCATCACCGCGGCAAACAGGGTATTCATCCCCGGATCATTAAACTGCGAAGCCATGGTGCCATATACAGGCAGGTCATCATCCTTGGCATTAAATAGTTGGTGGTTTCGTTTATACTGCTTTCGTACATCGCGGATGGCATCCAGGGCGCCGCGTTTATCATATTTGTTAAGGGCCACCAGGTCGGCAAAATCCAGCATGTCTATCTTTTCCAATTGGGTGGCTGCACCAAATTCCGGGGTCATCACATAGAGGGACACATCGCAGTAATCGGTGATCATGGTGTCCGACTGGCCAATGCCCGAGGTTTCTACAATGATCAGATCAAAACCTGCCGCTTTGCAAATGTCAATGCTCTCCTGCACATGTTTGGATAAGGCCAGGTTAGCCTGGCGTGTAGCGAGTGAACGCATGTATACCCGTGGATTATTGATCGCATTCATGCGGATACGATCGCCCAGGAGTGCCCCACCGGTTTTTCGTTTGGAGGGATCCACCGAAATAATAGCCAGCGTTTTATCCGTAGCCATCAAAAAACGACGCACAATTTCATCTACTAACGACGATTTACCCGAACCACCGGTGCCGGTGATGCCAAGAACAGGTGACGGGTTGCGGGTTGCCTGTTGCCCATAACTCGCAACACGATCCTCGTAATCGGCGGCGTGTTTTCCGTTCTCCGCCATACTGATCAGCCTGGCAATAGCGCCGGGATCTTTTTCGGGCAGCTGGTCCATTTCGCCGTTGAGGTGGGTAACCGTTGGGAAATCGCATTGCTGCAGCATATCATTGATCATGCCCTGTAAACCCATGGTACGGCCATCATCAGGCGAGTAGATACGACTGATGCCATAAGCCTGCAGTTCTTCGATCTCCTGCGGCAGGAACACCCCGCCGCCACCGCCAAATATTTTGATATGACCCGCGCCGCGTTCGGCCAGCAGATCATGCATATATTTAAAATATTCCAGGTGACCGCCCTGGTAACTGGTAAGCGCTATGCCCTGTACATCCTCCTGTATGGCACAGTTCACCACCTCGTCAACCGATCGGTTATGGCCCAGATGTATCACCTCGGCACCGCTGCTTTGCAGTATACGGCGCATGATGTTGATAGTGGCATCATGCCCGTCAAACAACGAAGCCGCTGTTACAAAACGGATCTTGTACCGGGATTGATATGGAGCTGTGTTTTCCATGAAAATAGATAATTGGTCAACACAAATTTAGCAATTGTTTTGAAGTGAATGCTATGCATGCATAATAAATTCAGGCTTTGGCCCAAGCAGGTTGCTCAGTATTTAAAGCATAATCGTTATCTTGCATGAACGTTACATTTTACCTATATGTATTTTACCAGTTTGCCAGATCATACCAAACCGGATTTTGATGAGCAGTTGCATTTCAGCAAGTTCAAAAAACATAATATCGTTTTTAACGCGCTGAGCAGTTATTGCCATTGTGATAATCATGTGGGTTGTCTGTCTTTCAAAACAGTACTCAGTAGCGAGGAATGGTATGGTATCAGTAACCGAAAGGTAGCCATAAGGCCCGGGCAATTCCTGATACTGAACGACGATCAAAATTATTCCTGCCATATTGATACTCATGAAAGCGTAAGGTGCCTGTCGGTCTTTTTTAAGAAGGAATTTGCGTCGTCGGTATTTTATGATGCGCTGCATGGAACCGAAATATCATTGGATGATCCTTTTAACCATGATAAAAATACACTTGAGTTTTTCCAGAACCTAAGTCATATCGACCTTGAATTACAGGTGCAATTGTTTGGCTTGATAAGCGAATTAGAATCCGAAGGTTACAATAATACACTGATGGACGAACGCCTGGTATTTTTGCTGCGACATCTCATCCAAACCCATAAAGCCGAGGCAAAACATGCCGGGAAGGTAAATGCCCTTAAAGCAAGTACGCAAAAAGAAGTGTACAAGCGCTTATGCATTGCCAAGGACGTGCTGCATTCTTCGTACATGGATAATCCAGATCTGGATATGTTAAGCAGTGCTGCCTGCCTGTCGGTATCGCAACTGGTAATGCAATTTAAAGCAGTTTTTCAGATAACACCCCATCAATACCTCATCCGGCTAAAGCTTGAATCAAAGCGATCTGCTATGATTTTTTTGTTTTTTAATCTGTTAAATGTTTGATCATCCAGCTCCCCAATAAATTGAAGGTCTTTTTGTTCTGGATAATTGGGCTTCGCCTGATGATCATCTATTAAATAAAAGTCTAACATCTTTGTCTTTTAAGCTTATTGATTGGCAATCTAATATAAAGTTTACGCTGCACAAAATAAAGTAAAACCCTGTTGACATAGGGCTGTCAGTAGCTGGTTTTAACTTTGGTTATTAATAAATCAATAACCAACAAAATGGCTGCAAAACATACATTAACAACACTCGCCACCAGCTGCTTTATAGCGGATGACATGGCAGCGTCGAAATGTTATGCGGAACTGCTGGGTATTGATGCTTACTTCACATCCCAGCCAGCCGGGGGCTATATAGAATTTTGCATCAGTGATGATGGTGAGGAGGATACATCTGTTTATAATCTGTACCAGGCAGCATAATAACAGGTATTTATTACCTGATAATATGCGTAAAGCAACTTTTTTCAGTCAAAGATCAATAAACTACGCTGCTAAAGCGGTGTTGCCGTTTGCTTTTTTAGCTTTGGTTATTATTAACCTTAAAACACATTAAATGACTGCAACACAAACATTAAGGGGGCTTGCTACCACCTGTTTTTTTGCCGACGACCTGACCGTCGCGAAAAAATGGTATGCCGAACTCCTGGGCATCGACGCCTATTTTGCTTTCCCGCCCACGGGTAATCCTGCTTACATCGAGTTCCGCATCGGCGATTACGAGCATGAGCTGGGTTTTATCGACCGTAAATACGCACCCAAAGCGGCAGCTGCAACTGGTGCCGGCGGAGCCATCGCGTTTTGGCACGTTGATGATATCGAGGCTGTATTTAAAAAACTGATAGCTATGGGTGCTAAGGAATATGAACCCATCACCAAACGGGGAGACATTGGCTTTATAACAGCCTCGGTTATTGACCCATTTGGCAATGTGTTGGGTATCATGTACAACCCGCATTACCTGGAAATACTGGGTGCCGCTGAAACAGCATAACCCAATGGCAAAGGAATTAAACACAATTTTGCCCGAAAGCCGGCAGCAATGGCGGGAGTGGCTGGATAAAAATTGCCAGAGTAGCGAAACTATATGGGTAATATGCTCCAAAAAAAACGCCGGTGGTAAGGGCATCAATCATGATGAGGCGGTTGAAGAAGCGCTTTGTTATGGTTGGATCGACAGCCTGGCCCGGTCACTTAATGAAGAAAGCTACCTGCAATCCTTCACCAAACGCAAACCTAAAAGTGTGTGGAGCAAGATCAATAAAGAGAAAGCCGAAAGGTTTATCAAAGAAGGACTGATGGCTAAAGCCGGATTGGATAGTATCGAGATTGCAAAAGGCAACGGCTATTGGTCGATTTTAGATGAAGTGGAGGGGTTAATCATTCCGCCCGATCTGGAAAAGGAGTTTGATAAGAAGCCTGTAGCTAAAGTATACTTTTTAGGATTGAGCCGATCCGATAAAAAACGGATCCTGCAATGGCTGGTACTGGCCAAGCGCCCGGAAACAAGGCAGCTACGGCTTCTGCAGGTTGTGGAATCTGCAGCTCAAAATCAAAAGCCCAAACAGCTAAGCTGAGCAAACAAAAAGGGTCGCAGGCAATGCACCTGTGACCCTTTTATATTTATAGTAAAATATTAATCGCAAACGGCAACGGGAATAGACTCCGGTTCCACTATTTCTTCTTCCGCTGCTTTTTCAATTACTTTATGTTTCGCGTTTTCTTTAATAAAGCTTAAACCAAAGGACAGTAACAATAGGGGAATCGTCATCCAGATCACCTGGTGGATGCCATAATGGGCAATAACAAAGCCTCCTAATAATGTGCCCAAGGTAATACCGGCATTGAAAAAAGATGGCAGCAGGCTATTGATAAAATCAAGAGCGGTACCGTGTATACCATCGATAACCAGCAAGTTGGCCACCAAAAACCCCCCGGTATGTACCAAACCCCATACCGATAAAATGATCACCATCGGGATAAATAAGCCGCCAAACTGGTAGGCAAGCGCATGCATCACCACCAATGCCAATAAAAATAAGCGACTGGTTACCATGATGTTTTTGCTCAGCGCTATACCGGTAAGCCAGTTGCCAATAATACCTGTACCACCAAACACCAGCAGCATTACACTGATCTGCACGCCATTCATGTGCGAAACTTTATCCAGGTATTCGGCCAGGTAACCATAGGTAGCAAACATACCGGCCAGTATAATGGTAGCGGTTAGCAGCTTTACCCATATGTGTAACCGGCCCAATAACTGTACCTGGCTTTTCGGACTTGCCTCAGCCTCGTTAACCGGCATAGATGGCACAAACAGGGCCAGGGCACCAAAAGCCAACAGATTGATCACTGCTGATAGAACGAATGAGGCCCGCCAGCTAAACAAATCGGCTATATAAGTAGTTAATGGTACGCCCAATACGGTAGCTACACTCAAACCAGCCATCACTATAGCGATGGCTTTTGGCGCGTCTTTTGGTCCGGCTTGTTTAGAAGCGGCAGTCATAGATACCGCCCAGAATACCGGGTGTAAAAACGCCGGTAAAATACGCGCTATCATCAGAACGGTAAAGTTTGGAGCTATTGCCGAAAGCAGGTTGGATATTACAAAGATCCCTAAAACCAGGCACATGATGGTTTTGCGGTTCATTTTTGCGGTAAGCATATTGGTGAAGGGGCCTGCCAGGGCAACAGTTAAGGCAAAAGCGCTTAACAACCAGCCCGCTGTATCAATAGAGATATGAAACTCCTTCACCAGCATCGGCAGTATTCCGATAACCCCAAATTCGGTAGTGATAATGCCGAATGCCCCAAGGGCCATGATATAGATAGATTTTTTCATAGATTTTAGTATTTAAATATTCAAATATTTCGATATATTAGGTCAAAATTAAACCCCGTTTTTTTGCAGGGGGATCTAATCTTTCAGTTTGTTTAAACAGGCTATATAGTCGTCAAGTACTTCCAGGTTCAGGACATATTTGAGGTTGCGGCCCTCTTTTTGGGGCAGTAATAACTCGGCATCAACCAACTGTTTGAGGTGATGAGATACGGAAGGTTGTGTAAGGTCCAACAAGTCATTTACCTCGGCGCAATACAGGCAGTCCTTCTTTTTTTTAAATTCTTGTAAAATAGCTATCCGGTTGATGTCGCTCAATGCACGGGATATTTTCTCTATTTTTTTATTGTCCATTATTTCCGGTCGATCATATTAATCTATGATCATTGTACGATGCAAAGATAAATTAAATATTAATATATAGAAATGTTTCTATGTATTAATTATGTCATTTAAGTAATACTAAACAAATTACGGTTAACCATATTTGGTGGGTATTTTGGTTTAATAAATTGATTTTCAGTTATATAAATAAATGTTAACCCTGAAAAGTGTAAACCATGTAAACCCACTTTTGTAAACAAAATGCTAAGAAACCATTTTTAATTCCCTCCCCACGGGAGGGGGCGCATAGGGGCTAGTGCAATGGGAGGGAGGGGTTTCTACGCGCGATGATTATCCCGTTCCATAAACCCCTTCCTCCCCTTCCCGAGAGAAGGAATCGCACAAGGCTCTGGCTCTTTTGATGGCTGTCATGCTACCCGGTCGAAGCATGGTGGGTAAGCCCCTATGTTCTCCCCTTCGACGGCGCTCAGGGTGACATCCTCGTTTTAGCTAACTTATTTAACCAATGGCAGCAGGTCGCGCAGTTTGCTATTGGTGAGGTAGGCGCCTACCCAAACCAGTATGCCAAATATGATGGAGAAATAAAGCGGGAAGCCAACACGCATCATGGTAGCGGTAGCGCCACCCAGATAAGCGGTAAGTAAAACTGATCCTAATACTTTGGTTTTAGGGATAATGTACAGCACTGTGCAGATCAATAAAATAATGCCCAGGGGCTGTACGGCGGTTTCGGGCCAGCCTAATTGTTTTGTACCACTTAACGAATGGCTTTCACGTACGATTTTACCGATAGCGTCAAATAGCAGGAATAATATACAAAGTACACTGATAACGGTACCGGTAATAAATGATGCTTTACTGTTTTTAGTTGCAGGTTGTGATTGTGTAGTTTCCATGACTGATTGTTTTTTTTAGTAAAGGTAGGGGGGATTTAAACCCGGCGTGATGCCTGTAAATGACATTTACAGGGGTAAATTGCGACAAACCATTACCTCTACCTATACTATCATTCGGGAACAAAGGCTACCAGGTCAATCTCAATCAAAAAGTCGGGATTGGCAAAGCCGACCACTATCAATACGGTTATTACCGGCGGATTTGCCAGGTTATTCAGAAACTTTTGCGATGCCTGGAAAGCCCCCACCGGGTTTTGCCCCTGCGCGATGTGTATAGATAATTTGACCACATTTTCAAAGCTGGCCCCACTCGCGTCAAGGGCGATGAGGATGTTTTGCATTACCTGCTCGGTTTGGGCCTGAAGATTGCCTTTGCCTATAATTTCACGGGCAGCGTTCACCGCGTTTTGTCCGCCTATATAAATTGTTTTCCCGTTTCCCTGCGTAGTGATCACTTGCGAAAAAGCAGGGTTTTTCATCAGGCCATCGGGGTTAAGATGTTGCACTGTTCCATTCATAATTTTTAGCGGTTAAGGTTTGTGATATAAATAAATTACTTCTGTTTTAAATTTTCATGACCTTTTGTATGGTTGGCAATTGATCAAAGATTTCATTTACTGTTTGTAATATATCAATTTTGCCGCTGGTTATCAGATCGAGATCAAGCGTGAACGGATCTACCTTGAAATCCTTCTTTTTAATAAGCTCCAGCCATGCCGCTGGAATAGCAAAGTCGTTACGTAGGATATAATCCATCAGGAAATTGTTAAATATAATTTCGCCATCCGTATAATATGCCAGGCCCATATGAAATTGCTGTTGATAAGGATTGTATCTTTTTAAGGTGGTGGCTACAATATCTTTACAGTTGCTTACATAGCTTATCAAAAGTGTTCTTAGCTCCGGCGTATAAATATCAGTCTGCTGAAATTCCTTGATAGATGGATAGATGGTTTTGCCCAGGTCATCCTCTGTTATTTCTTCCTTAAAAAACGGTATGCAGCGTAAATTCCAGGTTTGGTAAAGCATTTTTGGATAAGATTATTAAGGCAGCCAGTTATCATTAATTTTTTCGCCGGCAATATTATCCAGTTTGCCGTTTACAAAATCTACATCAAGGTAAGGCGCCCAAAACAGGGGATATGCAAATCGTAAGCTTATACTTTTGCCGGATTCCACCCTGATGAGGGCAAGCGATTTAATACAGTTATTATGTTTCTCAATGGTTTCTATAACGATAAACTCATCAAAAACTTCGGGTAACTGTGGTAGCAGCCATTCCCTGTAAAATCGGAAAAAAACGTGTTGCAGCAATTCCAGGTTTATATCAATACGTTCAATAAATTTGGTGTAGGTATCTGCAAATTCACTAAGTATGGTCTCGTCAAGTTTAATTCCACTGGGTTTATAAAACTGCCCCGGGTTTAAGCGGCGTTCTTCATCTGTTAAAAATACCTGGTGGTTACCTAAAAGGACATTGACTTTACCAGGCCCGAAAAAGGGGTGATGAAATGATATGTCAGATGTATCGCCACCTGCATCAGATTTTACTGTCCCCCAGAAGGGGTGCGAAACTTGGGCCATATTTTATAGGTAGATGCTGAATTTAAAGTTGAGCATTTATTTAGCAACAAGCAAATTCATCATATCCTGCCCTCCTGTCATTTCAGAACCTCACAACAGAACTCCTGCGCCTTAAAAAAATCTGTATCTTTGCCGCAAATGCAGGTAACAGAGTCAACAACAGGAGTATGGGAAAAGGGCTATAACAATTATGGCCCGTGGCTGCGCGATAAATATAAAGGGCAGCGGGTGTTTAAGGTAATTGTCGACGGTGGTTTTACCTGCCCCAATCGTGATGGCTCCAAGGGCTATGGCGGTTGTACTTATTGTAATGTAGATTCCTTTACGCCATCGGTAAGCCGTAACGCGCCCACTGTTCGCCAGCAGGTAATAGAAGGTATGGAACGTGCCCGTAAAGGCAATAAGGCCGATAAATTCATTATCTACTTTCAACCCAATACCAATACTTACGCCCCGGCACATTATTTAAAAATGATGTATGATGAGGCCTTGAGCTATGGTACCGAAGATATTGTAGGATTGAGTGTAGGCACCCGCCCGGATTGTATCGACATGGAAAAGGTAGCTTTGCTCGAAAGCTATGCCGACCGTTTTGATGTGGATCTGGAGATGGGTATGGAGTCTATTTATAATGATACCCTGTCGCAGATCAATCGTGGCTGCAGCCATGAAGAACTGGTAAAAGCTTTGAAGCTGGTTGAGAACAGCAAACTGGATATTTGCGTGCACACCATATTTGGTTTCCCCTGGGAAACGCATGATATGATGCTGAAATACGCCGATGAGATCAACCGTTTTCCGCAAATTAAATTCGTAAAATTCCATCACCTGCACATTGTGGAGGGCTCGGTAATGGGGGTAAAATACAAGCGCGAACCCTTTAAGGTTTTCAGCATTGATGAGTACGCCGATTTCTTGTGCGAGCTGTTACCTCGTGTACGTCCCGATATTGTTATACAACGCCTTTTTGGCCTGAGCGACCGCGAATTGCTGATAGCACCCAACTGGGGCCTCAAAAAATCAGAGATCCAATACTACATTGACCAGCGGATCCTGAGCCGTGGTGTTGTGCAGGGCTCGGCTGTCTGAATCAGAATTTACAGAATTTTAGGATTTTCTGAATAGAATTATATGCCTTGATCCTGTTAATTCTTAAATCCTGTTAATTCTGATTCGGACAATTGGTATCAGATTTGTAAACCTTTAGTTATAAAATAATGGTTTATTAGTTAAATTTATACCTGATTTGTCACAACGAGCGCAATCTAATTACATTCCTGCTTTAACCGGTGTACGGGCAATGGCCGCTTACCTGGTTTTCATATCTCATTTTGCCTATGTTTTTGATGAAAGTTTTCCTCACATTGTGCAACGCTTTTTGGGCGAGTTCCACATTGGTGTAAGCATTTTCTTTGTGCTTTCGGGCTTTCTCATCACGTTCAGGTATTACCAGAAGTTTGATGGTTTAAGTAAGCCCTGGTTTATGCAATACCTCAAAAACAGGGTGGCCCGCATATATCCTATGTATTTTTTACTTACCGTTGCCGCCTTTGTTTACTACTTTATTACTAAGGACGAAGCCATTACCAAAGGATACGAGCACCCTATCGCGCTCATGCTGATGAACATTACGTTTGTGCGCGGGTTCTTTTATCAATTTTGGGATACGGGCATTGCCCAGGGCTGGTCGTTAACGGTGGAGGAGTGTTTTTACTTTTCGGCACCGGTTATATTTTTGATCGCCAAGCGTTTTGGTAAATTCTATATCCAGCCGGTGGTACTCACTTTAACGGGGATTCTGCTGTACTTTATATTCAGTCATATTAACTGGCATGGCTTCTTTGGTAACTTTACCTTTGTGATGCTGTTCACTTTTCTGGGGCGTTGTTTTGAATTTTTTGTGGGGATACAACTGGCCCGCTATGTGCTCAACAAGGGTTTTACCCGTACCAATAAAGTAAACTATACTTATACCGGTTTTCTGCTCATATTTGTGTGCGTATTTATAATGGCACTGCAGCCCATCCCAAAAGGCTGGGCTGCGGGTGTAGAGAGCCCGGTTGGTGTTGTGGTCAACAATTATCTTTTATGTATAGCGGTGGCCCTGTTCTTTTATGGCATACTTACCGAAACCACCTTGTTTAAAAAATTCCTGGCATTGCCATTTATTGAATTGCTGGGAAAAAGCTCCTATATATTTTACCTTATACACCTGGGCTGGATATATAACCTGATGCACGCCTGGTTTGATCATTTAAACGACCAGGTTTTTGAACTGTATGACAAGTGGGGGGTAGCATGGCACTCACCTTTTCAATATGACAGTTTGAACTTGCTGTATGCTTTTATCGTACTAAATATACTGTCTGTAACCTTGTTTAAACTTATTGAGGAGCCATTGAACCACTATATCCGCCGGTCGAATTTTTTGGTCAAGTATAAACCAAGTCATACCAAATCAATTGTTTAAAGAGCCACCTGAACTAAAGATGAAAAAACTGATACTATCCTGCTTATGTACATTGATTTTTATAGGAGCAAATCCCTATAGATCATTTGCGAGCTGGCCCATAGGTAAATACCGGGATATCGTGATCCCTTCTATGTTCCTGTACCATCAAACTGACAGGTTCGATCGAGATGGCCATCGGGTTAAAGGCGAACCGGGCACAGGTTTCACTTCTTATTCGGGTAACTTGTACGTAGGTTATGGTATTTCGCGCCGGCTGGATATTATTGCCAGTGTGCCTTATGTATATACGAAAAACAAACTGGCAGATGGCACTCAGATAACCAATCAGGGTTTGGGCGATTTGTACATGGGATTGAGTTATAACCTGGTTAATTTTAATTATATACGTTATTTATCGGTACAGGTATCTGGTATTGCTCCGCTCTATAACCGTAACCTGGAACTAGGTTTGGGCAGCTACGGCGCCGAACTAAAACTGATGTATTGCGGTAATCTGCCCAAATCTATCGCCAGCAAAGGTTATTTTAATACCGAACTGGCTTACCGCAGATATTTTGATGTGCAGGGGCCCGATCAACTAAGCTTTGGTGCCACGGTGGGTTATCCCATCAGTCATCATGATCAGTTGAGCCTGGAGCTGTTGTTTTTCCGGTCGTTCAGTTCCAATAAAGCTTTCAACCCTAATATCAACAATGCCCGCGATTACGCGTTTTTTAAGCCGTCACTTAATTATGGGCATCAATTTACCCGCAGGTTCTCCACATTTATAGGAGGCTATTATACACCGTTTGGTAAAAATACAGGTGTTGGTTATGGAGGTTCTGTTTTGGCAATTATAAAAATATAAATATCAGCTATGCGTAACATCAATACATATTTACAATGGACCTTGTTTATGCTGCTGACCGTGATTATCCCGGGAGCTGATGTCCATGCCTTGTGTCTGCAACAAAAAAACGATGAAGGCGAAGTGATACTGGATGCTAAGCCGGCTAACAAAAACGGTTTGTTTAAAGCAGGCGAGGAGATCAGCTACAAACTAAGCGTAAAAAACACTTACCATGAAAAGCAGGAAGGAAAATTCTCCTACATCGTTACTTCTGATGATGGTAAAAAGATTTTCGAAAATACATCCGATTTTTCTGTAGGAGCGGGGAGCTCTAAGAGTATGAGTGTAAAAGTTGATCCTAAAGCCGCGGGGTTTTATCATATCAACTTTATGTTTAACCTGTCGGCTTATGATGATACCGTACGCAAGGTTTTTGGCGTGAACCCGGAAGCTATTACCTCACAGCTGCATAAACCTGATGATTTTGATGAGTTCTGGCAGGAAAGTCGCCGGCAATTATCAAAAGTATCGCCGCAGTACAAGGTAATATTTCGGCCGGATCTGTCAACCAAATACAAAAAAGTATACTCGGTAGAGATGAAATCGTACGATAATCTCCTTATCCGCGGCTGGATGGTAGTACCTACCGATGGCAGCAAATTCCCGGTGCATTACCGTGTGCCAGGTTACGTAGTGGAGCTGAAACCCAATATGGACAACGACGACTACATCGCGTTTGATATCAACGTTAGGGGCAATGGCAATAGTAAAGATGTGGTGCATATCAACACCGATAATTATAGCACCACCAACATACAGGATAAAGACAAATACATTTATCGCGGAGTTTATATGGACTGCCTCCGTGGGCTCGACTTTTTGTACTCTCATGCCAATTTGGGTATCGATACCTCCAAAATATTTGTAGAAGGTGGCAGCCAGGGCGGGGCACTGGCTGTAGTTACCGCTGGATTGGATAAAAGGGTTAAGGTGCTCACCATGCAGGTGCCTTTGTATGCCGACATCCGCGATAATTATAGTATCTCGGCGTCGTACAAAGAACAGGTAGTACCGTTTAAAATGTTCAGGCAATACAAAAACCAGCACCCTGAATTTACCTGGGAGCAGTTTTACGCCACGTTTGATTATTATGATCCGCAAAATTTCGCGCCTATGGTTAAATGCCCGGTATTGATGGGGATAGGTTTGCTGGATCAGTTTTGCCCGCCACGCTGTAGTATGGCCTTGTTTAATCATTTGGGCAGCACCAATAAAGAATTTGTGTGTGTACCAAATTCCACACATGAGGTAGATTTTAACTATTTCATGTTTCAAAACCTTTGGGTTCGTGAAAAATTCCGCATACCCTGATTACGGCACGGTATTAGACTACCGTATAACGTGTAAGGATTTGAGGGAGTTATTTATAGCAATAAAAATAACATGGCATTTGCGAGGAACGAGGCAATCTCCTGAAGATGGGAATGATGCGACTATATGAAGAAGGAGTTGCTTCATGCCCGCAAATCAAAATCAAGCACTTTTAATTTATGATCTTTAAAAATACTTTATATAAATGTTTACTCCTGGCTGGTGTGCTGCTCATCGTAGTGCAAAGCGAAAGCTATGCAACCGGCGGATTCCCGGTTAGGCCAGGGAGGCTCACTTTATCCCCGTCGGTCAACTACTTTTTTGCCAATAAGCAGTGGGATTCAAACAGTAATAAAGGCCCTTTTGCCGACAACGGAAAATTCTCATCCTTAAGTACATCGCTATATGCAGAGTATGGCCTCAGCAGGCGTTTTACCCTGTCGGCGCTGATTCCTTACGCAGCTAATACTTATAAGGATAACAATGCCACTTATAAAAACTCGGGCTTTGGCGATGCCGAAGTAGGCATACGGTATTACCTGGCCAACATCAATTACAAATACTATTTCAGTTTACAGGCTACGGCTATTATACCCATGTATACCAATCTTAACCTGGGTTATAACCAAAAAGGCGGCGAATTAAGGCTGGCCTTTGCTGGCAGCGGGCATCTGTTTGGTAAAAACAGCTACTTTATACTGGAAAATGGTGTGCGCGAATACTTTGGTTACGAGTCGGTTTTTCAGGATAGGTATAACGCCACTTATGGTTTAACATTGGATAAAAAGTTCAGGGAGCAGATATCAGTAAGTTTTGGCGGGTTTTATGCCAGCAGTAACAACAAAGCTTTTTCGCCAAATCCCAACACCAGTAAAAACTTTGCTTTTAATCAGGTATCGTTAAGTTACGGTCATTCGTTCAGTAAAAAGGTAGCCCTGTTTGTAAGCGGCGGAACTTTTATAACCGGCAGAAACACAGCCGCAGGCAGCAGCGTTTCGGCATCGTTAAATTATCATATTGATACCAAGTAAATAGCCAGATGATAAAAACGATAAGTACATTTAGATATACGTTTATCCTGACCATCAGTTTTTGTATGTTCTGTATAGCAGCAACAAGTAGCGCTGAGCCTATATTTAATACCGATGAAGAGGTGGTGACCACACTTGTAGCGCATAGCGATGATGGTATTTTTAATTCAAACGCCAGTTATACTTTCGAGGTAAAAAACACCTATCATACCGATCAGGCAGGGCGTGTGGCCTATGTGGTGACTACGCCGGCAGGTAAACCCCTGTTAAAAGATTCTATCAGCGTTAAGATCTCTAAAAACAGCAGCAATAGTTACAACTTTACTATACCGGCCATGAAACCGGGTTTTTATAAGATCAATTTCATGATCAATGTATCTGATTACGACGATACTACCCGGCGTGTTTTTGGTATCCGACCAAAGGAGATCAGGTCAAACCACCCGCGCCCGGCTGATTTTGATAGTTTCTGGCAAACGGCTAAATCACAACTGGCCGCTGTTAAACCCAACTATAAAGTAACCGAAAAACCTGAACTGGAAAAAGATAACCGCCGTGTTTTCCTGTTCGAGATGAAATCATTGGATGATATCACAGTACGGGGCTGGCTCACCATTCCTAAAGGCAGCAGCAAGAACCGCAAATTTCCGGTGTTTGTAGGTTTGCCCGGTTACCAGGTTGATTTGAAACCCATGCTGGGTGAGGATGAAGATTTGGCTATTATTACTATCAACGTACGCGGACAGGGTAATAGCCGCGATGTGATACATCCTAAACGACCTGATTATATTACTCTCAATATCGAGGACAAGAATAAATATGTGCTGCGTGGCGCTATTATGGATTGTGTACGTACCATTGATTTTATCTGTTCGAGGCCAGATCTGGACTCTACCCGTATCGAAATATCGGGTGGTAGCATGGGTGGTTTCCTGGCAGTGGCACTGGCCAGCTTAGATAACCGCATTAAGCTGGTATCTGCCCAAAATCCTATTTTGGGTGATATCCGTGATCTGGCAGGCGTTGCGGAATGGCCTATCAATGATATTAAAGAATATGTAGATAACAGGCCCGCCCTGAGCTATAACAAAGTGATGGATAACCTGGACTATTTTGATATCAAGAATTTTGCCCCCAACATCAGATCATCTATCATGGTAGGTGTAGGTTTGCTGGATCATTTGGCGCCACCGGCAAACTCATTTGTATTTTATAATAACATTCCTTCCAAGTACGCCACCATCCGTATCTATAAAGATCTGGGGCACGAGGTTCCTAAATCGTTCCTGGATGAAGACGGGCATAAGATGCGGGATGTTTTTGGATTATTTTAAGGATAATTTTTACATACGCCATTGCGAGGTACGAAGCAATCTCTATACAATGCATATCGTAGAGCGCTCAATTGCCGCTGGGGCTGTTACTTTTGTCTTGATACAAAAGTAACCAAAAAATCAAGTCACCAGAAATGCTTCTTTGCCGCACATAGCCTTTGCCCTGCAAATCGAACAGAACCATGGACTGCAATTATTTTGCCCTACTGCGTTCGTTCTTACCCTTCGCTTCAGCAAAAACTTGCTATGTTCCTACAGCCGCACAATCCACCATTGTTCTGCCCGCTTTCATCCGAAGCTGTTCTGCTGACGTAAAAAAGGAGAAATAGAAAATACGCTGCGTTAATCTCGCGGGAGCTGTTGTTGTTTTCTTGATTCTTAACTCTTGATACCTGATTCTAAAAGGAACGCATCTTCCCAAATATCCCCTCAATCGCCTTTTCCCTGAATTCAAATATCTCCTTTACTTTATTAGCCACAAAAAGACTGTTGCTCAGCCTGCCGATAATACCATAAGGGATAGCATAATGTAAAATATCGTTCATCAATACGCCACCTTCAATCTCTTTAAAATGATGTTGATGATGCCACATGGCGTAAGGGCCAAAGCGTTGTTCGTCGGTAAAGTATTGTTTGTCGGCTACATGGGTTATTTCGGTCATCCAGTTCATGGTGATACCGAGTAGTGGCGCGATTTTATAGGTAATGATCATGCCCGGATATATTTTGGTATCAGCAGCATAATCAGATGTTACCACAAAGCCCATATCTGGTGGAGTGATCCTGGCCAGGTTCAATGGCGACGAGAAAAAATCCCAGGCCATATCCAAAGTAATGGGTATGGCCTGTTCTGTTTTTAATACGTATGATTTCATCAATAAGCTGACAAACCGTAAGCGTTAATTGTTTTGATGGATGATAATTTACCGGTGCGTAGTGCCAATGGGCAGATCCCTACGCGACCATTCGCTCCAGGAACCTACATACAATTTTGGTCCGATGATACCCGCGTAGGCCATCCCAAGCAGAGTGTGACAGGCCGTAACACCAGAGCCGCAATGGACAATCACCTGGCTATGATCAACCTGTTCAATGGCATCGTTGTAAAGCTGTCGTAAGGTATCTGCCGCAAGATATTTGCCATCGGCATCCAGGTTGTAAATATAGGGTAGGTTAAGTGCACCCGGGATGTGCCCGGCTATCAGGTCTATCGGTTCGGTTTGGCCCAGGTAACGCGGTGTTTCACGAACATCTATTACAACGCGGTCTTCGTTACGCGCCGCACTGCCGGTTTCTTCCAAATCAACTGTACCTTCAAAGCCGCCATTTACAGGATAAGCTGAAACAGGTGTTGGTGTATATTCTTCGGTGCTTAATTCAGTGCCTGCTTTTATGGCGGCATTCAGACCACCGTTCAGTACCTGTACATGGGTATGACCAATGGCATTCAGCATCCACCAGAAACGAGCACCGCCAAATGCACCAGCCTTATCGTCATAAACAACCACATGGCTCTGCGGGCTGATGCCCAGCTTGCCCAAAAGCGCTGCAAAATCACGAATATTGGGTAAGGGATGTCTTCCGCCATGGGATGCATCGGTAACTTTAGAGGCAAGATCTTTATCAAGGTCAACAAAAGCCGCGTTTTTTAGATGGCCGGCAAGGTAGCGTTGGTGTGCATCCTGCCCGGCACGGGCGTCGATAAGAATGGTATTCGCTCCGGACAAAGCCGGGTCGTTGATTTCTATTAGTGGCGACATAGGTATGTTCGATTTGTATAAAAATCAAATATAAATACGCCGCGGCTACTTTGCGCTTTTTACTGCACTATTTTATTAGCACAGTAAGAGCTGGCAAAGGCTTCGGGTTTGGCCTTAAATACAAAGCCCATGCTTAAAATATAACCCATAGCCTCATGCAAAGCCTGGTTTGATTTAAACATTGGGTTGGTGTTGATATCGGCATGTACTTCCAGGTCAACATCATACAGATCGAGCAGATCGCAAAGCTTGTAAGCAATATCGATCGACTTTTGTACTTCGCTCAGCATCCTTTCCTTAATGCTCATTTTTTGCGAGGTACGCTCCTGATGAATGAACATGAAACCGCCACGCTGCTCCCGTAAAAAAACAATAACGGTTGCAAAATCGGTTACAGATCCTTTCACCTGCGAGTCGGTGCCGATACATACTTTGAGTTTGTTGCCGAGGCTGGCTTCCCTTTCAATCGCTCTTTCAACCTCTTCTAAAATGGACGATTGGATAACTTCGCCACTGAATTTTCTCCAGGTCATAAAATTTGTGTTAGGTAAATTTTTGCCGACCTTTTTTATGGGTCTATAAAAATAAGCGATAAGCTTTCATATTAACGTAAACAACACGTCATTTATTTGTTAACATTTAACTGATTATTAACACGTTGAGGGATTTGTCTGAACCTTGATTTATAGGATTAAGAGATTGCCTTGATCATGGATAGTAAAGAATATGCTTTGTTATGCCGATTGTCGATTCCGAATCGGATAGAGGAATAGCCATACATACGCAGTGTTAAAACAGGTTTCGCATGACAATATATTTAAAAACAGAAAGAAAAAATCAAGAGAATCTCTTAATCCTATAAATCAAGGTTCAGAGAAAAATTATGCATTTAACGCTTCCCTAATGCGGTTTTCGGCTTCCAGAACCAAGTCTTCCATGGGTAAGTTGCCGGGTTCAATGGGGGCAAGTACCTCCCAGGTCATGGGTATAAAAGTATTGAGCGGATAATATCCGTAACGGATCATTTTCCAGGAATCTTTAATGGCAATGGGCACGAGTAGTGCTTCGGGACATTTTTTTAATATGGTAGCTATACCACCCACCTGGAAACTTTTTACGTCGCCATTTTTAGAGCGCGTGCCTTCTGGAAATATCACCGCCGACCACTTATTCTCTTTCATACGCAGAGCCAGCTTAACAATTTCGGCAATGGATTGACGGGAATCTTTACGGTCGATATTAGCGCCACCGCCATGTTTCAGGTTATAAGAGATAGATGGGATGCCTTTGGTTAGTTCAATTTTAGAGATAAATTTTGCATGATATTTACGCAGGTGCCATATAAGCGGCGGTATATCAAACAAGCTTTGATGATTGGCCAAAAATATAATAGGGCGACCGGTTGGCAGGTTTTGCTTATTGATAAAAGTAACCGTGTTGCCCAACAGGTAGGCTGTACTTAGCAAACATAAATTTAAAGCATCAACCGACCGTTTATGGGCAGTGTACCCAAACAAACGGAAACTCACCCATTGTATGGGATGAAAAATAAGCAATGCCAGAAAAAATGCTACAATAGCAAGAGGGGACAGGATATAGCCTAAAAATTTCTTCATCGACCAGCAAATTTAATTCTTTTTGAGTAAAAGAGCTGTTTTATAAGCGATTTTCTGTCAAAAGCAATTGTACTTTTAATACAGCTGCTACAGTCATAGAGTCGGTGATCTGTCCGTCGCAAACCATTTGATACATTTGGGCAAAAGGTATTTTTTGAATGATGAGTTGTTCGGTATCTTCAGGCTCGGCCTCAAACTGGCTAAGTTCCCGGGCCAGGTAAATAATACTCAGTTCATCACTTACAGAATTGCTGAGGTGCATGCGCTGAATTTCGGTCCACCGCGCGGCTTTAAGACCAGTTTCTTCCAATAACTCACGTTTGGCCGATTCCAGCGGATCGGTATCTTCGGGGCCGCCACCTTCGGGCATTTCCCAGCTATATTGATTCAGCGGGAAGCGAAACTGCCCTACCAGGTAAGTATTCAGTTCATCATCAAGCGGCAGTACGCCAATGGCTATATTTTTGAAGTGAACTTTGCCATAAATGCCCGGATTACCCGACGGATTGATGACCTGGTATTCGGTAACGTTTATCCAGGGGTTATCATAAACGTTTTTCTCTGAGGTTATTTTCCAGGGGTTTTCTTCGGGATGATGCATGGCGTTAAAGTAGCAATAAGAACTAAAAAAGCAAAGGGCCAATTGGTGAGTCTAACCCACAGATATCAATGTTTAAAAAACGACAAGTAGATCTGTTTCACGATATGGTATCCCGCGAAAGAGAAAAACAGGATAGCGATACCCGTATTGATGAAACGCGTACTCAGCGCAAATTTTTCCTGCATGAATTTGGCAAACCGGGCATACAGAAACAAACACAAAAACGCTCCTGCAGCAGAGCCGATGCTGAAAATAATGAGGGCAACCCGGCCATCCAATATCCATTCATGGGTGATGAGGTAAGTTCCGGTCACCATCCAGAAAGGTACCTGCATGGGGTTTAAAAAGCCAAGCAGTATACCGTATTTGATACTGGCATGTTCGGAATAATTGGTCTCGGGTGGTTTATTGCGGTTTATCCAGGTAATGGTTCCCAAAACACCAAACAGGATCACCATGATCCAGTCGATAATTACAGCTAATTTCAGCTCTCCCGATAACCAGCGGGCGGCGTGCATGATAAAGTAGGTAAAGAAAAACTCAACACATGAAAAAGCGGTAATAAAGCGAATGGCCTCTTTCATCCCCCGGTTAATGGTGATCTGTATCAGCGTAAGATTGATGTTTCCGGGCGGGATGTAACCAATAAAATTGGCGATGATCCCGATAAAAAAGGTTAGGAATATCATTGGCGCAAAGATAAGCGGGAAATGATAGATGTGCAAATATGCGGATGTGCGGATTACAGATATGCAGATTTTACCCGTACCCTGATAAGCAAATTTAATCTCTCATTTGCACATCAAATAAATCATCTGCACATTTGCACATCCGCATATCCGCACATTTACAACATGTCAACTGATAAAATAGTTTCCTTACTGCCGTCCGCTACCGAAATCATTTGTGCCCTGGGGCTTGAAAATAACCTGGTGGGGCGCTCGCACGAATGCGATTATCCCGCGTCTGTAAAACAGCTGCCGGTATGTACTGAGGCTAATTTTCCGGATAATTTAAGCAGTAAGGAGATCGATGTAAAGGTAAAAGAGATCCTCACCGAAGCTTTGTCTGTATACACAGTAAAACGCGAGCAGATCAAAGAGCTGGCTCCAGATGTGGTGATCACGCAGGATCAGTGCGAGGTTTGCGCCGTTTCCCTGGCCGATGTGGAATTGGCGCTGGATGATTACCTGGAAAAAAAGGCCCGCATTATTTCATTGCAACCCAATAGCCTGGATGATATTTTGAATGATATTATCACCATAGCCAAAGCGCTGAACGTTCCCAAAGCAGGCGAAGAGTTGGTGGAAAATCTGACTGAACGGATAGATATCATCAAACATAAGCTAAAGTTCAGTGAAGCCCGGCCAACGGTAGCTTGTATCGAATGGCTCGACCCAATGATGATATCCGGGAACTGGGTACCCGGCCTGGTGAAAATTGCCGGCGGAACCCCCATACTGGTAGCAGAGGATGGCAAACATTCACCTTATGTGCAGTGGGACGATATCCGCCTACAGGATCCCGAATTTTTGGTGGTGATGCCCTGTGGTTTCTCTATTGAAAGGACACTTAAAGAAATAGATATTTTAATGAGCCTGCCCGGCTTTACCGAACTTAAGGCCATCAAAAATAATCAGCTTTTTATAGTTGATGGTAACCAATACTTTAACCGTCCCGGTCCGCGTATAGTTGATTCTATCGAGATATTGGCCGAGATACTCCGCCCTAAACAGTTTGCCTTTGGTTATGAAGGCGAAGGCTGGATAAGGTTTGGGGTATAGGTAGAAATACCTCAACCGATATAAACTCCTGCTACCACCACGTCATTGCCACGCTACGCTCCAATGACGCGTTTTATCTTCTTAAATTTTTTTAAAAAGTTAGCTAAAGTTGAAATGTTAAATTATATTTACCATTCAGTTCCATACCAACCTTTACTAACTTATGCGCAAAATCTTTACAACAATGCTGGTCGTGGCATTTTTCATGAGCACGGCCTTTACCCTTCATCATGATATCAAGTTTAATGTAGCCGATCTGCGCATTACCTGGCAGGTGGTTGATAACAATTACCAGAATAAGAATCAGGCCCTTACTGCTTTGATCATCACCAACAGCGGGCATGAAGTTTTACCTGCAGGTGGCTGGAAATTCTACTTTAACTCTGGTCGGGGTTTTGCCGAGCATGCCGTAAGTAACAACGCTAAAATAAACCAGGTAAATGGTGATCTGTACAGCATCACCCCGACAGATGGTTTTAAGGAACTGAAGCCTGGTGCGTCAACCCGGATTGAATATGTTAATGACGACCCGGTAGTGAACGCTACCGATGCCCCCGAAGGTATTTACCTGGTTTGGGATGCGCAGCCCGAAAAAGGATATTCCATCACCTCGTTTACTGTAGAGCCTTATAAACCTACTTACCAGGGTTTGATTACCCCCGAAATTGTTTTCGACAGGAATAAAAATATTGCCGACATCCCGGCCGACCAGCTGCCCAAAGTTTTTCCTACACCAGCAAGTTACCAGGAAACAGGCGGCGCATTTACGCTGGATGATAAGGTAAGTATTATTGCCGATAAAGATTTTGCAAAAGAAGCTGCTCAGTTGAAGTCCGACCTGAATCAATTATTGACTGGGCCGATCGTTGGAACCTCTAAAACTACCACTATTAGTTTGACCAAGGTTGACGGTCTTGCTCCCGAAGCTTATGAGTTAAAAGTAAGCCCGCAAGGCATTACCATTAACGCTTCAAGTGGTGCGGGCGCTTTTTATGGTGTTCAGTCGTTAAGGTCGCTGATACCGGCTGCCGCTTTTGCCAAAAAACAAAAATCGGTACAGATTCCCGGTGTTGATGTAAAAGATGCTCCCCGCTTTGGTTATCGTGCCGTGATGCTGGATGTGGCCCGCAATTTCCAGCCCAAAAAACAGGTGCTGAAACTGCTGGAAGCCATGAGCCTGTACAAATTGAATGCCCTGCACCTGCATTTAACCGATGATGAAGGCTGGCGTTTAGAACTCCCTTCATTACCCGAACTAACTACCGTTGGCAGTAAACGTGGTCATACTTTGGATAGCAAGCATTTTTTACCAGCCTCGCATGGTTCCGGGCCCGATGTAAATAATACCGTTGGCACGGGTTTTTACAGCCGGGCAGATTATTTGGAGATCTTGAGATTCGCTACCGATCGCCATATCGCGGTGATCCCCGAAATTGAAACGCCCGGCCATGCCCGCGCACCTATCAAAGCCATGGATGCCCGGTATGATCGCTTGTTGGCCGAAGGCAAAAAAGCCGAGGCCGAAAAATACCTGCTGCGCGATCTGAACGATAAATCCGAATATCGCTCGGTACAGTACTGGAACGATAACGTGATCGATGTGTCATTGCCATCCACCTATAATTTTGTAGAAACAGTGGTGAGCGATATTGCCGCGCTGTACAAAGAGGCCGGGGCACCATTACAAACCATCCATTTCGGTGGTGATGAAGTGCCCGCGCATGTATGGGAAAAATCGCCTGCTTACCTGGCGCTAAAAGCAAGCCGCCCGGAAATCCAAAGTACCAACGATCTGTGGTATTATTTTTACGGCCGGGTGAATGATATATTAAAAGCCAAAGGTTTGCGCCTTTCGGGCTGGGAAGAAATGGCCCTGCGTAAAACCACATTGGATGGTCATCCTACTTATGTACCCAATCCCGATTTTACCAAAGAACACCTGCAAGCCGACGTATGGAACAACGTACTGGGCGGTGGGCAGGAAGATCTGGCCTATCGCTTAGCCAATGCCGGTTACAAGGTAGTGCTCACCTGCGTTACCAACCTGTACTTTGATATGGCTAACTATAAATCATTTGATGAGCCGGGCTATTACTGGGGGGCGTTTTTAGGTATCGATAAATTCTATTCCTTTGTCCCTTTTGATTATTTCAAAAATGCCGATGTGGATAGAAATGGCAATCCTATTCCGCAATCGTTATTCATAGGCAAACAGCGCTTAACAGATTATGGTAAAGAGAATATTGTAGGCCTACAAGGCGCGCTTTGGGCCGAAACCGTGAAGAGTACTGAGCGTATGGACTATATGATATTCCCTCGTTTGTTGGCCTTGGCCGAACGTGCCTGGGCTCCAGATCCGCAATGGGCAACCGAAAAAGATCCAGTGAAAGCGAAACAGGAATATGAAGCCGCATGGTCGGGCTTTCTGAATGTATTGGGTAAACGTGAATTGCCGCGCTTAAGCTACTATGAAGGGGGCTATTATTATCGTATCCCTAAACCGGGCATCAGTCTGCAAGACGGCAAATACCTGAGCAATGTGGATTATCCCGGCCTAACCATCCGTTACACCACCAATGGTAAAGACCCTGATGATAAAAGCAAAGTATATACCGGTCCGGTGAACTACAGCGGCGGCGTGATCAAGTTCCGCGCGTTTGATGTAAAAGGTCGAGGCGGTAATGTAGCCGAAGGCGGGAACAATAGTTTGAATCCGTAGTTCTTTGGTCCATGGACGATGGTCGATAGTCCATGGATTGCTTAAATAATTGAATTGTGGGAGACGCATATTTGCGTCTTTTTTATTCTCTTACAAATAACAATGAACCATGGTCTATGGACTATTTACCATGGACTACCCAACTAAAACACCACCCCCATGCCCACGGTATAGTTGCGTAACGGCGATGCATTATAGTAGCGGTTACCTACCGCGTTCAGATCATTACCCAGGCTGTATTTCTGGTTCAGAATATTATCGGCACCAGCGTAAATTTCCAGGTGGGTGGTGTGACCGATGGTGGGCTGCCAGCTTACTTTAGCCTGTAACAGGTTATAGCTACCTGCATAAACCGTATTGCCATCATTCAGCGGAATTTTGGACGTATAATTATGCTGGGCAAATACCGACAGGTTGTACGGTACCCGCAATTGCAAACTGCTCACAAAAACATTTTGGGGCACACCGGTCAAATTATTGCCCGAATAACTGGCATTGGTTACTGCATCTACATAATTTCTGAACGTAAACTTACTCAAGGTATAAGATTCATTAAACTGCAACCCTCTTACAAAGTGAGTACTGTTTGGGCGGATCAACCAATCAGTAAATGACAATTCAACACCCGGCTGATTGGTCCCCCCCGCATTAATATAATGCTCGGTTTCATCGGCATTTACACGGCGCACAATGGCATTGCTGATGCGGTAGTAAAACGCCGATACATCCAGGAACATCGTCTCGTCCTGGTTGCGCAGGCGGAAACCCGTTTCATAGTTCCAGCCGGTTTGAGCTTGCAGGGCCGTGTTCACGATATTGTCGGTAGGGCGCACTTCGGCAGTGGTAGGGGTTGAGTAGCCCCGGCTTACAGATGCCCGCCAGATAAAATTACCGGTCACCTGGTAGCTCAGGGCCAATCTTGGCATCAGCTGTGGTTTAAAATCGCGGTTGGTAAAACTGGTTTGCGCCAGCGGATAGATGTTCTTGAAATCATAGCCGTACCAGTTGAGGCTTAAGGCTGCTTCCAGGTGCAGGCGTTTATAGATATCGGCCGAGTAACGGGCAAATATAAAATGCTGGTTGGTGTGAATGTAGTCGCTGGTTTGGGTGGTATCTTTTACGCCCCCTTTATTACCATAATTGCTGATCACGGAATTGGTTTGTTGCCACTCCATCCCCAGGTTCACTTTCCAGTTGATGTTTTGGTGTGGTACACCAGCCAGTTCAAAATAGGTACGGAAACCAAAAGTGTTTTCGCCGCGTTGCTCATAATTGGTGATAAACGGGTTGGCAAAATCAACGTGACTGCCAAAAACCGACAGTACGTTTCGGATACGATCGCTGAAATGGTATTCATTCACTAAACCGCCCAGGTACATTTTGGTAGTAATACCGATGCGTTGCTGTATAGCCCCGGGTATGGTAGATTTTGGTGTAACCGTAGGTTGCCTGGCCAGTCGTGGATCGGAATTGAATTGGGCAAGATTTAATCCGCCCGGGGTTTCATAGGCCAGGTTGGAGTACAACCCCAGGAAGCGCAATTCGTTTTTGCCGCTGTAGTTCCATTTATCGGCCGCTTGTATGTAGTTGCGACTCATATTGCTATTTTGCCTATAGCCCTGGTAAGCCTGATAGCTTTGGTTAATGCTCAGCAGGTTTTTACCAAACTGCTGCTGTATGCTGGCCTTTTCATGAAAAAGTCCGTAAGAGCCGGTATTGATACCGATGGATCTGTAGCTGGTATCGGCGTAACGGTTTACCGGGCTCAGCAACATTACCCCACCCGAGTTGGCGCCAAATAAGCTGCCATCAGGGCCTTTTAGTATTTCGATATTGGGTACGCTGGCAATATCCACCGCGTTCAGATAGGTATTGCCACCGGCATCGGTCAATGGTATCTCGTCAAAATAAATTTTTACATCCCTCACCCCAAATGGCGACCGCAGCAAACTACCCCTGATCGATAAACGGTAACTGCCCGGCGAGCGTTCCTCGGCCCGAACACCCGGCACAGTATTCAAAGCGCTCACAAATGAATTATCGGGCTGTAGTTTCAACTGCGCTGCACCCAATACACTCACCGAGGCCGGTACACTGATCACCGGCTGTTCGCTCAGGTAACCTTTAACGGTAACGGTTTGCAGATGAGTGGTATCTGTTCTGGCTGTGGTTTTTGAAGTTTGGGCGATAGCGTTTGTCGCTGCAATAAATGTGAAAAATAGGGTAGTATAAGTTTTTAACATGGGGTAAACGGGTAGAACCCAAAAATATGTGTTTTAACCTTTAAAACCATGCGGGTTTAGGTAACAAATTAAAAGCAAGGGTAAGTGCGATTCCTTCCCTCGGGAAGGGGGGGAAGGGGTTTGAACCGATTGGCAAGAGATGAAGTTCCTTTAGCAGTCGCTCGGCTCCTGCCGAGTGACCATTATTACCCGGCCTCTGGCCGCTGTGGAAATCAAGTAGGAACTAACTCGCAGGCCGGAGGCCTGCAAATAGTTGTCACTCGGCAGGAGCCGAGCGCTGCGAGGGAGACACATGCATCAATCTACATGTCATTGCGAGGAACGAAGACAACCGAACTAAGTGAGCTCATTAATACCGATAAAAACAAGCAAAATATTAATAATCTCTAAGCTACACAGGGCCGCATTACCGGACGTATACCCGCTCTTGGCCACGGGAGGGCCAGTTACTTTTGTCGCCACAAAAGTAACCAAAAAGGCTTCAGCGGAAATGCTTCTTTGCCGCACAAAGCCTTCGCACTGCAAAGCCGATAGAACCACGGACTGCAATTATTTTGCCCCACTTCGTTCGCACATTTTCCTACGCTTCAGCAAAAACTTGCTATGTCCCATCTCCCCACACTCCATCATCGTTCTATCTGCTTTCGCCCGAAGCTTACCCGCTGAAGGGAAGAAAATGTAGTTCTTCGCCGTCGCTCGGCTCCTGCCGAGTGGTCATCATTACCCGGCCTCCGGCCGCTGCGAAAACAAGGCTATATTTAAATCGCAGGCCAGAGGCCTGAAAATAATCGTCACTCGGCTGGAGCCGAGCGACTGCGAGAGGTGATTATCCTCCCTACAAATTACACCAATACGTCCATTTCACCACCAACTGCCGGTTCTTGACCATAAAAGGTGATGGTGTATTGTTATCGCCGTAAACAATAAAAAAGTCGGATGCCGGTTTGTAGCGCCATTGCATACGGATATTGGTATTGATATTACGGATCTGCCCGTTGTATTGTATGTACGTGGTAAAGTAAAGCTTGTTGCTCACCGTAATATCGGTACGCGGACCGATGAGCCAGAAGCTGGTATTGCCATAAGGTTCGGGCATCCGCAGATCGTTAAAAGAACTGTTGACCGCAATGTTGACATAAGGCTGAAAGCGGTAACCCACCTGCATGGTAACGGTAGTTTTATGACCGTTTTGATAATAGCCGCCATAAGCGGTTTCGGCCAGGTAAGTGAATAGTGCTTGCGGCTTGGATACAAACTGCGCGTCGATGGTGTTCCAATGGTTTTCGGTACCGATGGGTAACTGGGGTTTGCCGGTATTGGTAGGATCAAAGGGTACCAGCAGTTTGATATAATCGTTAATGGCCGATAGCGTAAACGTACTGCGGTTACGCAGGGTGATGAGGTAGGAGAGCGTACTCTCGTTATCGGTACGCTTAAAGCTTTCATCGAAATAATAGTTGGATACCAGCTGCACGCCATGACTCAATATCCCGCCAGATTTTGGAAAGAAATTACGCAGCAACAGCGGACTGATCTTGTTATAGCCCGTCCGCGGTACATAGCCTACCCCGGCAGTGTAGTTTTTGCCCACAAATTCATCCTGCAAATAAGCCGTCCAGTATTTACTAAGGTATTGGAGGTGACCGGCAAGCACCAGGTCATGCCCTTTCAATCCCGGTGTAAATGATTTGATGCCGAGTAGTTTACCCGTGAGCAAGTTATTCGACGATGCCAGGTTAAACTCCATCCCCACGTTACGGTTGTACTGCGTGCCTGGCGTAGCCGTGCCCGTAGCATCTTTATTGATAAACATAAAGCCGATGTTGGAGCGGGCAAACACACGCCGTTGCAGGGTAAGTACACCATAATTTTGGGCGGGCATGGCTGCCGCGTCTGCCTCGCCGGTTTGTATATCCATGAGGCCTACGCGCCAGTCCTTATCCAGTTTACCTGTAAGCCGGGTGCCAAAGCGGATAGGGGCATTCAACCCGATACGGCGCGAAAAAAATGGCCGGATATCAGAGTAGCCAAAGTTGGCAAACAGGTCGCCGTTCTCCAGAAAAAACTGGCGCTTTTCGGGGAAAAACAGTTCGTACCGGTTCAGGTTAACCACCTGTTGATCCACATCTACTTGCGAAAAATCGGGGTTCACGGTAAGGTCGAGGTTAAGTGACGAGGTCAGACCGATCTTAGCATCGCCGCCTATTTCCTTTTTCCAGGCTGTACCCGTTTTGGCCTGGTAATCTTTGGATACACCGCCCAGCAAATAAGGGATGAGGGAAATATTGGTACCAGCTTCCGGCGGTGGCTCGTCCCACACCAGTGACCCGGTATAGGCCAATGAAGCTGTCGGGAATTGCCGCGGCACGGGTGCCCAGGCTGATTTTTCGGTAGTTTTAAGATCGTTACGACTAAAATTGATGCCCCATACATCCGTGCCTTTTTTATACCGGATGCTTTTAAAGGGGATGGCCGCTTCAAACACCCAGCGATCAGGATAATTTTTTACTACCGATACCCATTTATTGTCCCAGCTCAGATCCACCTTGCCGCCTTCGTACATGGTACCGTCCCATTGGCCCCCGGCGGCGTTGGCGCCAAAGCTAAAGCCATCGGTGCGGGCATCAAAAGGATCAAGGAAAAATATAAAATTGTCGTTTTTCAGAAAGGCGAAATCCCGCTTCATGGATTCCACCATGTATTGCCCGGGACCGCTGGTATAGCAGGTAGCGATAATGTAGATGTTGTTATTATCATAGGTCATCCGCACCTGGGTTTGCAGGGTGGCCTTGCTGGTATCCATGGGCAGCACCATAAAAAAACGACTGGTGGAGTCGGTTTTATACCAGGCATCATCCATCATACCGTCAATAACAATAGGGCCGGTAGCTCTGCGGATATGGTACTGATAAGCGGCATTCTTTTTTTGTGCCGATGCCGTAAAAGCAAAGAGGCAAAACGCCATCAGCATGAACAATTTTACTTGTGATAAAGGGTGGGTGATATTCAAAATGTTTGCCTTTGATGATGTTGATTAATCGATTTAGTGCTACAGCTATCAAACACAGGCAACATTTTTGTCATATTGGTTTTCGGTAAACAGGTTTATTATTAGTGTAAGAGTAACACTTGTTTTGAAAGCGTGAATATAAGTAAATTTTTTATTTAGAGAAGGGCTTTCATACGGATTATTAATCCTGATATGTTGAATTTAGAAACGTTGATTAATTATTTTCCGGAATAAGCCGGTTCGATATTTAGAACTATTTTTACAATAAACCGGTATTTATTATTTCCCAGATCGCCAATGCCATGTTCAATACCCCATTGATCATCTTCAAATACACCAATGGCATCTATAATTAAATCTCTCTTTCGTTTTTGTGTTGGCGTCTTTTTAAAATACCTGGAGTATTTGGGGTCAAGAAAAACGTTGGGGGGGAAATACAGATTAGCGATTATATTTTTACATGTCTTTTCTTCCGGCTGCATATCTCCTCTGCTGGTGTAAACAAACCGGGTATATACCAACTCATTTTTATTATCAGGAAGGTCACATGCCGGGGTAAACGGGAATTCAATAACCGGAGGTGGAAAACGGACGTGTTGCTTTTTTTGCCCAAAAGCCAGTTGGCTTATAACCAAACAAAAGATAAGGCTTAATGATCGTATCATACTCAATGCTTCACCTCTTTACCAAACAATTTTTCCCCGGCTTCCACAGTAAGAGCCAGGCGGTTGCCATCAGGTGGTTTGGGGCAGGAATAGCCGGAGCTAAAGGCACAGTAGGGGTTATAAGCCTTGTTGAAATCGATCACTACGCTGCCATCTTTAAAATCACCTGTACGCAGGTCGATGTAACGCCCGCCGCCGTAGGTGGTTGTGCCATTGGTATCGTCAATAAAAGGCAGGAAAAGGTAATCGGTGTATCCCGGAATTTTGGATAATCTTGTGCTCTTGAACACCGTTAGTTCCAGGGGCTTGCCCTTGAGGGTGAATTTTAACACGGCATAAGGTACATATTCGCTACCGGTGCCGCTGAATACCGGCATGATAAAAGCCTGCGCGTTGACCAGCACCGAGGCTTGGGCGGTAACGTGGTAAGTACTATCGGCATCATAAAAACGTAGAAACTGTAGATCATCTTTTTTCAGGGGCGAGCGCGGGTCTTTCAGGAAATCATCCATATAGCCTTTGCGGTAATCGGCTATCTGTGTTTTAAAATCTTGTCCAAAAGCGTTAATGCCGCTTATCATCAGCAGGATGAAGAAGTACTTTTTCATAAGGGGTAAAGTTTGAGCCAATATAGGTAAAAAAGCAAAGCAAGAGTATCGACTTACCCCGACATCGCTGCGCTTGTCACCCCTCTCTCCGCTTCGCGCATAGAGGGGGCTTTTATTTTCTGTCATCCTGAGGAACGAAGGATCTATTGTACAAGCGAAAAGTTCAATAACAGATGCTTCACTTTCGTTCAGCATGACAAAATAGTTTTTTTACCCCCTCTCCTTTGGGGAGGGCTGGGGTGAGGCTCCCCCCCCCTCAAAATAATTTTATTTCCCCTCTGCCTAAAACGATTTACAGAAATTTATATTTGCTTTATTGAATCTTCAATACACCAATTATACTTATGGATAGTAAACCGCTAAGAAGCAGGGGCTGGTTTGGCAAAACAGGCAAGGATGGTTTTATTTACCGGGCCTGGATGAAAAACCAGGGCATCCCGGCGCATCAGTTGCAGGGTAAACCGGTTATAGGCATTTGCAATACCTGGTCGGAGCTTACACCCTGCAATGCCCATTTTCGTGAACTGGCTGAATCTGTAAAAAATGGTATTTATGAAGCCGGTGGTTACCCGGTGGAGTTCCCGGTGATGTCACTTGGCGAAACACTTATCAAACCTACAGCCATGCTGTACCGCAATCTGGTAAGCATGGATGTGGAAGAATCCATCCGCGCCAATCCGCTTGATGGCGTGGTGTTGCTTTGCGGTTGCGATAAAACCACGCCCGCGCTTGTCATGGGCGCCTGTAGTGTAGATATCCCCACCATCGTCGTATCGGGCGGAGCCATGCTTACCGGCAAATACCGCGGGCACGACATCGGCACGTCCGACATCTGGCGCTTTTCTGAAGATCATCGTGCCGGTCATATGAGTGATGAAGAGCTGTACACTGCCGAGGCCTGTATGGCCCGCAGCCGGGGGCATTGCGCGGTAATGGGTACGGCATCAACTATGGCTTGTATGGTGGAGTCGCTGGGGCTATCATTGGCCGAAAACGCTGCGATACCAGCGGCTGATTCCCGTCGTAAAGCGCTGGCCCATTTGTCGGGCAACCGCATTGTGGAAATGGTTCGGGAAGATCTGAAATTATCAGATGTACTTACCCGCAAGGCCTTTGAAAATGCCATCAGCGTAAACGCGGCCATCGGTGGTTCCACCAATTTTATTATCCATCTGCTCGCCATCGCCGCTCGCATCGGGGTTGATCTGAGCATGGACGATTTTAATACTACAGCCAAACGTATCCCGTTGCTGGCCAACCTGCAGCCATCTGGCAAATATTTTATGGAGGATTTTTATTATGCCGGCGGCCTGCCCGCCCTCATGAAAGAGCTGCATGAGGTTTTACATGGCGATACCATAACCGTTACCGGTAAACCCATCAAAGACAACTACGAACACGCCGAATGCTTTAACCGCGAAATGATTGCCAGCTGGAAAAAACCATTTAATGAGGTGGCTGGTATTGTGGTGCTGAAGGGTAACCTGTGCGAGAACGGGGCGGTCATGAAACCATCGGCAGCAAGTACCGAGCTCATGATTCATACCGGCAGGGCCATTGTGTTTGAAGACATCGAGGACTACAAGAATAAGATCAACGACCCCAAACTGGAGGTGGATGAAACCAATGTACTTGTGCTTAAAAATGTTGGCCCCAAAGGTTACCCGGGTATGCCCGAGGTGGGCAATATGGCCATCCCCAAAAAACTATTGGATAAAGGCGTGCGCGATATGGTGCGCATATCCGACGGCCGCATGAGCGGCACTGGTTTTGGTACGGTAGTACTGCATGTATCGCCCGAAGCCGCAGTCGGCGGCACACTGGCTATTGTGCAGGATGGCGATATCATCAGCCTGGATGTGTACGCCGGTACTTTACATCTTGAGGTAAGCGACCAGGAAATTGCCGCCCGTAAAGAGCGGCTGGTGCTGCACACCAACATAGCCAAAAGGGGTTATGTTCACCTCTACCAAACCCATGTGGAGCAAGCCCACCTTGGCGCCGATTTCGACTTTTTAAAAGGCGGCTCGGGCAGCGAGGTAGTGCGGGACTCTCACTAATAATTATTGAATTAATGATTTAGTGAATTAGTGATTGGGGAGGAATTAACTAATGATCGAGTTATAATACAGGAAAAGAAAATTCCCTCTTTCCGCCGCAGGCGAAGAGAGGGTGGCAAACGAAGTGATGACCGGGTGAGTCAATGAGCAGAGAGGCCTAAGTGCGCTCCCACTCTTCTCAAGAGGGGGAACTGAAAATAGGAATTGATTGATAATCAAAAATATGACAGCAAATAATTTTACCGGGCAGGTAGCCATTGTAACAGGGGCAGGGCAGGGTATAGGCTTTGAAATTGCCAAACAAATATCCCTGCAAGGGGCCGCCGTTCTGATCAACGATGTGAATCAGGAGCTGGCCGCGAATGCTGCCGAAGCTATCAACAGGCTTGGCGGCAATTGTATCGATCTGGCCGGTGATGCTGCCGATATTGATTTTATACAGCAAATGGTTGATACCGCGGTACAGCAGTTTGGTAAACTCACCATAGCCATAGCCAATGCGGGCATTACCCTGTTTGGCAGTTTTCTGGATTATCCGGAACCGTCGTTGCAAAGTGTCATGAACCTGAATTTGCAGGGCAGTTTTTTTCTAGCGCAACGTACGGCCCGGCAAATCATCAAACAAAAAAGCGGTGGAAGCATCCTGTTCATGTCATCAGTAACGGGGCATCAGGCGCATCAGGATCTGGCCGCATACGGCATGACCAAAGCCGGGCTCGAAATGCTGGCCAAAAGTCTGGTGGTGGAGCTTTCGCCCTATCATATCACCGTAAATACCGTGGCCCCGGGCGCCACCTTAACCGAGCGCACCATGGAAGATACCGGTTACCAGGATACCTGGTCGCGCATTACGCCTATGGGACGACCTGGCACCGTGCAGGATGTAGCCAATGCCGTACTGTTCCTGGTATCGCCGCAGGCCACCCAGATCACCGGGCAAAATATTATAGTAGATGGCGGCTGGTCGGCCGTGAGCGCATCACCCTATTAATTAGCGAATTAGTGAGGGATTAATTTTTGAATGATTGAATTATGAATTTTTATTTTTTAAATGAGGTGCTAATTTTTTAATTCAATAATTCGCTCACTGGTACAATTCACTAATTCACTAAATCAATAATTCACTAATTATTCAAATACAGCTCTTAGTTTGGTCCATTCGGGATGGCGTTTCAGGTAGGTTTGTATGTAGGCGCATAAGGGTACCATCTTTAGGTTATGTTGTTCCAGGTACACAAAAGCTTTCTCTACCAGGGCGGCGGCAATACCCTGGCCCTCCATTTCCTCTGGTACTTCGGTATGGATCAGGTATATTACGTCTTTTATTTGCTTGTAATCAATATAGGATTTGGTGCCATCAACCGTGAGTTCAAAGTGATGAATAGCCTCGTTATTGACCAATGGAATATCTTCGTACTTCATGTTTGTTGAGTATTATTTAAATTATTTAAATATATCGTATTGTTTGGTAACATAAACGCCCTTGTTTCATCTAAGGTAATGTTTGTGAACAAAGGTTAATGATGTAATAATAAACAACTTTACTGGATAATATTTCATGCGTTATTCAATAAAAAAGTCAAAAAAACGTTTGCTACGTTAGGTCTGAGCAAAAACTAAAAGGCTTTAGCAAGTTGTTCATTTCTTTAAATTTTTAATTAGTTTTGATTTGTATTTCTATATTTATAACAATACCTTAAAGCAATTCGGACCTTCCCAGAAAATGAAAGCTATTGTAAGACAAAATAAGCACATATTATTGCAGCTTGCACTTTTGTTTTTTGTGGCAAACGGCTGGGCACAAACTGTTCATCCGCGTACTAAAACCAATATTAAAAAGAAGCCGGTACCTGCACTGGCTAAGCCAGCGGTACAGGGAAGCCAACAATTAAAAGAGTTTTTACAGCTTTTGGCACAGGCCAATGCTACGTTCACTTTCCCCAAAGGCTTTAAAGAAATACCAGCCACCAACAATGAGGATTTTTCTTTTGATTATGCTATGGAAATGCCGGGGAAAGGGTTTGAAGTTTGGTTCCAGGTAAAATCACAAAAAGAAAACTGGGTGAGCTATGAACGGTCGCAAAATGATAAGCGTGGCCCTTTGGCCAATCCGGATTCTTTATATGTAGATATGGGTAAGGCACATGCTATAGCCTTTACTGGCGATAATAACTATTTTATACGCTACATGCCGCAAAATGTGCTCGATCGTTACAATGCCGATGCCGGCAAATCATACCTGCTTAACCTGCTCGATCTGCCCGCCACCAAGCATTATAAATATGCCTTAATGATCACGCTGCTACGCAGCCACACCGGTATTATTTTAATGGTATGCTTCGCTAACGAAAAAGACCCCGAGTTTTTTAAAAATATCGATAAGGCCAGCAACAGCCTCAAGTTTAAAATGTAAAGGTGAAGTTTAATTTCCAACACTCCAGAATCGACTTTGACATAAGAATGGTCAACAAAAATTAATATCATTTTGTCATCCTGAGGAACGAAGGATCTTCTTCACTATGCTTGTTGTATACCAGATGCTTCAATACGTTCAGCATGACAAATCCTTCTACTTGTGCATATGATAAACGAGTGCAAGTAGAAGGACAAATAACCAATATCAAAAAATATCGATCAAATAATTAGTCACACTAAACCCAGAAACGGAAAAGGTTTGATGTTTTGAAACTTACTAAACGTCGATAGTAGCGCAGTAGCTGGTACTCTGCCCCGGGCAATAGTGTGCGGTTAACTGATCAATCTGAGCCTCTGATAACCCTGGTTTTGGCGAAAATCCACCACCACTTAAACATGAACAGGCAAGTTGTGCTAATATCCCTCCTTTCATATCCCTCATGTGTTCTCTGGTTAGTACTTTGCTAATACCCAACTCCGGCAGTTTTTCTTTAAGATGTTTCATTTTTTGTTTTTTTAGATTAGATGATTGTGAAAACGTTTTTTAACAGGAAGGCGAATGTTTGGAGCATTACAACTTATACAAAAGCAAACCTGATAGCCTAATATAAGGATTTGCAGAGCTGCTGCCAAGGTTCATCTTGACCATTTAACATGGGCTGGCAATGGTAAATGTTAATATCATTTTGTCATGCTGAGGAACGAAGCATCTGCTTCTGCATGCTTGTTGTATAACGGATGCTTCATTATGTTCGGCATGATGGCCATAAATGTTGATAAGTTGACAGTTTTGAGTGATAAGTTCGGCGCTTAAACTATATTTTTGCAAATGGGTGCATTTTCTGCACCGGGATTTAAAAAAGATACTTTATAAATGGCAGACGCAGTTAATTATAGTGAAGATAGTATCCGCTCGCTGGATTGGAAAGAACACATCCGTTTACGCCCCGGTATGTATATTGGTAAACTGGGTGATGGCTCGGCTTATGACGATGGTGTATACGTATTGCTTAAGGAGATCATCGACAACTCGATAGATGAGTTTGTGATGGGATCGGGCAAAACCATTGAGGTAAACATGAGCGATCATAAAGTATCTGTACGTGATTATGGCCGCGGTATACCCTTAGGAAAAGTGATCGATTGCGTATCCAAGATCAATACCGGTGGTAAGTATGACAGCAAGGCCTTCCAGAAATCGGTAGGTTTAAATGGTGTGGGTACCAAGGCGGTTAACGCCCTGTCCAACGTATTCATTGTACAATCGTACCGTGATAACCGCACCAAACTGGCCGAATTTGCCAAAGGCGAACTGGTACGTGACGAGGCCGAAAAGGAAACCACGCAACGCAACGGTACCGCCATTAATTTTACACCCGATGATAGCATTTTCCGTCACTACCGCTTTATACCGGAGTTTGTGGAAAGTATGATCTGGAACTACGTGTTCCTCAACTCGGGCTTAACCATCAATTTTAACGGACAAAAATATTTTTCGGAGCGCGGACTGTATGACCTGCTTACCCGCAATACCGATGTGGAAACGCTTCGCTATCCCATCATTCATCTCAAAGGCGAAGACATTGAGATAGCCATGACCCACGGTCAGGCTTATGGCGAGGAATATTACTCCTTTGTGAACGGACAGAATACCACCCAGGGAGGCACGCACCAGGCAGCCTTTCGCGAGGCGGTGGTGAAAACCGTGCGCGAGTACTATAAAAAAGAATATGACGCGGCAGATATCCGCGCCTCTATTGTTGCGGCTATCGCCATTAAGGTACAGGAGCCTGTATTTGAGTCGCAAACCAAAACCAAGCTGGGCTCGCAAAATATTGGTCCGGATGGGCCATCGGTGCGCGGATTTATCAATGACTTTGTAAAAAAGGAGCTCGATAATTACCTGCATAAAAACCCTGCGGCTGCCGATGGATTGCTGAAACGCATCCTCCAATCGGAACGCGAACGTAAGGATATTGCCGGCATCAAAAAACTGGCCAACGAGCGCGCCAAAAAAGCATCCTTACATAACCGTAAACTGCGCGATTGTAAACTGCACTTTGAAGATACGCATGAACGCCGCCAGGATACCACACTATTCATCACCGAAGGCGACTCGGCCAGCGGATCCATCACCAAATCGCGCGATGTGCAAACCCAGGCCGTATTCAGCCTAAAAGGTAAACCGCTCAACTGCTACGGGCTCACCAAAAAGGTGGTTTACGAAAACGAAGAGTTTAACCTGCTGCAACACGCCCTGAATATTGAGGACGGTATTGACGGCCTGCGTTATAACAATATTGTGATTGCTACCGATGCCGATGTGGATGGTATGCACATCCGCCTGCTGCTGATGACCTTCTTTTTGCAATTTTTCCCCGACCTGGTAAAAGCTGGTCACGTATCCATATTGCAAACCCCGCTGTTTAGGGTACGTAATAAAAAAGAAACCATTTACTGCTACAGCGACGAGGAACGCCGCAATGCCATTGCCAAACTGGGCAATAAACCCGAGATAACTCGCTTTAAAGGTTTGGGTGAGATATCGCCCGAGGAATTTGGCCTGTTTATCGGCAAGGATATCCGTCTTGATCCCGTGATCCTGAAAGATGCCAACATCAAGGGCTTGCTGGAATATTTTATGGGTAAAAATACCCCAACCCGCCAAATGCACATCGTAAACAACCTGCGCGTTGAAAAAGACGATGAAAGCATCAACCCGCTGATAGCCGAAGAAGCTGAAACCCTGGCCCTGCCCGTAGCGGTATGACACGATTAAACGAATTTATCTGATTACAGGATTTTATGTAGAGACGCATCACATGCGTCTCTTTTTTTATGCACTTCACACAAAAGAGGGCTGTCATCCTGAGCTCCGTCGAAGGGTAGAGCGCAGAGGCCTGCCCACCATGCTTCGACGGAACTCAGCATGACACCCTGCTTAAAAGCCCAAGCCTCGTGCGATTCCTTCCCTCGGGAAGGGGAGGAGGGGGTTATGCAGCACGTAAACTTGCATCGCGCAGAAACCCCTCCCTGCCATCGCGCGCATACCAACAACACCCCTCCCGAGGGAGGGAACTGGAAATAGCGAAGATTAAAAGTAGAGGCCCGTGTGATTCCTTCCCTCGGGAAGGGGAGGAAGGGGTTTATAGAAGGACGCAAGCTGACTGATAGGTCATCCTGAATTTGTTTCAGGATCCCTCGGGACAGGTTAATCATCAGTCTTGCTTGTGGCATGACCTTGCATATTGCTTTAAAACTTCGTATATTTATACAAACAACAGCCCGGCTTTCTCTTTTTGAGGAAGCCGGGCTGTTTAGTTAAGGCCAAAACAGGGCAAAAAAACAACTGTTTATTGTGTAGTTATTTGATAGTCAATAAATTAATACTTTTTAAAGTTTAAAAAACGGCTCAAAACGGTGTCAGAATTTGTTAAAAAATGTTAAAATGAGGTTTTTTAATAAATTTTGAGGCCATTTTACCCCGTTTTTGAGCAAAAATTTGTTAAAATCTAAGGTTTAAAAAGTTTTTGGAAGAATAGACCAGGTAAATGAAATCTAATAAATCCTATTAAATCTTTTAATCCTGTCAAAAAATCCTTATCTTGTTTCCCCCGCTTTTTTTCGGGACTAATATTTATGACCAATCATGAAATAAAAATAGCTTTTGATGAGTATGATTCATTGAAAGAACTGCCCATCGCCGACTACGAGTTGTGCCTGGAGGCAACCGAAGCATTAAAGAACTCACATTCACCATATTCAAAGTTCCGGGTAGGGGCAGCCCTGCGTTTACAAAGCGGTAAGATCATCTATGGCAGCAACCAGGAAAACGTGGCATACCCGTCGGGCCTTTGTGCCGAGCGTGTGGCCCTGTTTTATTGGGGCGCCAATCATCCCGACGATCCGGTTGTAGCTATGGCGGTTACTGCTCAAACAGATGAATTTATGCTCACCAAACCGGTAACATCCTGTGGCTCATGCCTGCAGGTACTGGCCGAAGTGGAAAAAAAGCAAAACAAAGCCATTAAAATTTTATTATTTGTGGAGGGCGGCCCGGTATGGATAATTAAAGGCATTGAGAACCAATTACCATTTTTGTTTTTTGAGGAACGATTGATATCAAGCCAATAGTCAAAAGTTTTAAGTCTAAAAATCTGACCGTAGACTTTGGACTCAGGACTTTAGACTTATCTTAGCATGATGAAACTGAAATTATTTTTGTTTTTAATTGGCTGTGCTTTCATTACTAAAGTATCCGCACAGCAGGGTTTTCCGTTTGATAATGAGATCCGGGCATTTAAGCACCAGGATAGTTTGAGCTTCCCTAAGCCGGGTGGCCTACTGTTTATTGGCAGTTCATCCATCCGTTTATGGAGCGATCTGGAGCAGCGTTTTGCCGGTAAGCCTATTATTAAACGGGGCGTAGGTGGCTCAACCCTGGAGCAATTGGTTGATTATTATACTCCGTATATTCTGTTCCCCTATGAGCCACGCAAAATATTTATTTATGCTGGAGAAAATGATATTGCCGCTGGTAAATCCGCCCCGTTTGTGGCCCAGGAGTTTGCTAAGCTATGGCCCCTGCTGCACCAAAAATTACCTAAAACGGAGATCTATTATCTGTCGATAAAGCCAAGTCCGGTGCGGGCCAAATATTATGCAACCGTGGCAGATGCTAATGAACTGATAAAAACGTATCTGAAAAATAAACCCAACAGCCACTTTGTTGATCTGGTTACGGTAATTTATAAGCCGGGTACTACAGCGCCCGATTCCAGCTTGTTCAAGGGAGATTATCTGCACCTGAATGCAAAGGGGTATGATAAGTGGCAATCGGTTTTGCAGCCTATGGTAAAATAAAAAGGCCCCGACGGGCGGGGCTCTTTTCTACTTGAACTATTACACTAAACCAAGCTATTTAAAAACGCTGTATACGTTGGTGATCTTCCATCCCTTGCCGGTATTAGCAATGGTTACATAATTGCTTCGTACAAATCTTTCGTACTGCATATCAACTTTTACTACGGTGATATCGGAGTTGCTTTGAATAATGGTAGTACTGGTGGTACAATCCTGTTCTACATTCTTATTGAGTTTTAAGGATTGAAATATTTCATCGCGGGTAAAGGTGATGATCTTTTTACCGCTCAACAGGCTGAACTTGGCATTTTGGTCAACCACATCGTTTAGTCCCTGTAGTTTACCGCGGGTCATGGCATCAACATAAGTGTTTATAGCAAAGGTTTTGGTTAAATTATCGCCGTCATTATAGGGGATAGCTTTCGCGGCGCTGCCTACTACCAGTAGTGTAAGCCCCAATAGTATTGATTTTAAGGTTTTCATATTGTGTTGGTGTTGGTTATATTTAAATTATATCTATAAGACAACATTAATTTTCAATACGTTACAATAAAAATCAAGAAAAATAAAAAGCCCCGCTGGGCGGGGCTCTCTACTTACATATTAACACTAAACTAAAACTAAACTCTTATTTAAAAACGCTGTATACGTTAGTGATTTTCCAGCCTTTGCCGGTGTTTGATACAGTTACAAAGTTACTGCGGGTAAAGCCTTCATATTGCATATCAACTTTGATAACTGCAATAGCTTCGTTGCTTTCAACTACCGATGTAGTAGTGGTGCAGGTTTGCTCGGTACCTTTAGATGCGTTTAATGATTGAATCATCTCGTCTTTGCTAAAGTTCAAAACGGTTTTACCGCGTAACATGCTGAATTTAGCATCCTGGTCGATCACTTCACTCAGGCCTTTTAACTTACCATGGGTCATGGCGTCGATATAGGTGCTGATGGCATAATTTTTTGTTAAATTTTCGCCTTCAGTATAAGTGTTTGCTTTGGCAACGGTGGCTACTACTAATAAAGTTAAGCCTAATAATATTGATTTTAAAGTTTTCATTGTATTGCTGTTTAAGGTTGTTTTTATTGTTATTAATTGTTTTTATATCCATAAGACATCGGTACTATGCCTTACGTTACAGAATATGTAAAAATTTTTGTGGATTTAACATAAATTTAATATTTTACTGGTTTTTTTAGATTCCTGTTAACGGAAACTCCCTTAAACCCTGCTATGATTGATTTTACTACCATTATTTTGCAATTTGCAGAACAGGGCGAAAAAACCGGCTGGACCTATATTGAAATTCCGGCTGATCTGGCCCAGCAGATGAAGCCGGGTAATAAAAAATCATTCAGGGTAAAAGGTAAATTAGACGAGATGCCCATTGCCGGCATAGCCCTGATGCCCATGGGCGATGGTAATTTTATTATGGCCCTGAAAAGGGAAATATGTAAAGGTTTGCGTAAACACCGGGGCGCTATGTTACGGGTACAGCTTGAGCCAGATCTTGATTATAAAGTGGAAGTTCCGGCTGATTTGCAGGAGTGTTTTGATTTTGAACCCGAAGCCGCGGAATTCTTTTTTACCCTTGCGCAAGGCCATCGCGACTATTTTATTAAATGGATCAACGGCGCCAAAACCGAAAATACGCGTGCCAACCGCATAGCCAATACCATAGAAGCCTTGCTGCGCCACCATGGCTATCCAGAAATGTTAAGAGCCTTGAAAAAGGCAAGGGAATAATTCAATCAGAAACCTCTTATTGCCCTGTTGCAGCAAGCGCTAAGAATGCCTTGAAATTAGCCAGCTCTTTATTGGTGTTTTTGCCAGGGTTTAAGGCTGCTATTCTAACAGCAGCGTCCTGCCCTTGTTTAATTTGCTGCTTATTCCAAACTTTTATATTGGTACGGTTTAAATAATATAGCGCGTTAATAATACCATCCGGCGAAAGCGTTGTTATATTATCCGGGTTGTACAGGTTTAATACCATGGTGATGGCAGGCGGGGATGAGGCATACTTATTTTCGAGCTCGCCCACGGCTTTTATCCTGTCGGGGGAGCTTGAAGTGTCGATCTTGGATATCAGGGCGGCTATATCTTCATTACCTATTGCCTTTAAAGCTTTTAATCCGCTTTGGCCCACGCTCTGTAATACAGTATCGCCTGAGGTTTGGAGGGCCGAAAATAGCTTTTTTGATTCCGCATCAGTTAACGCGAGTGTGATTAACCCAACAGTAAAGTTCTTTTTTCGCTTATCAACATCATTCAAATCGTTATAAAGACTATAAACCCATTTGTAGCGCTCAACCCGTTCCTTTGATTCTTCAACCTTTGTAGATCGGTCCTTAAAATCTGTTTCGAGCTGGTCCAGACGAACTTTGTTCGATGTGGTATAAATGGTAAGTACAATAGTAATTACCGAAGTAACAATTCCTATCCAGGCGCTTACCGTGTTGGAAATAAGTGGTTTGCTGGTTTTGTCGGTAGCGTTATCCACTTCTTTTGGTTCAGCTTTTGGCATAAGGTCAGGCTTTAATAACAATGGTGATGTATACTTATCTTCAACTTACAACTCCTGTTTTGATCAATCTTTATTGATCCTGTTTTTTCTCCTTCCAGTTTTTCGGAAACGGGATGTCCATCATTTTGATAGGTTTAAAGTTGGGCATCTGATAATCGGTTCCTGAAGTATTGTACAGAAAAAACGGGTCAGTTTTAAAGTGCTCGTAATCCGCGGTCATCTGTGCTTTGAGTTTGAGCAGGCGGTTTTCGTATTTATCGTCATAGGGAGTACCGGTATTTTTATCCAGCAGCCGGTCGATATATTCCAACAGGTTATAACAGGTGGTAAATTGACCGCAAGCTATCAGGGAGGCCTCTGTATACTGCTGCTCGGTAGATTTTTTATCGAACCATAGGGTGGTGCCCATATTATAAGCCGTTTGCGACACCACCTGCATATCGGTACTGGGGTTAAGGTATGATGGCGTGGTCATATACTGGCTGTTGCCTTGGCCTCGGTTTATATCGTTTGAGAATGACAAGTCATAAACGTGGTTGCCTTTACCGCGGTTGTTCCATTGGGTGCTACCATAAAATTTATCATAAAGTAACTGCCTGATGCGCTTTAAAAATATGCTAGTATTGAGCATCAGTACAGATTGTGCACGTGTGTTGAGCATATGTACAAGGAGACTGATGGATGTTTTGGAAAAAAAACTCACCAATATATGGATGATCTGTTCGGTAAAATTGCGCTTTAAATTCATCCCCGCTGAAGCCTTTGATACGCTGAATAACTGGTGCCTTACATATAATACACCAGATACCCATATAAAAGGGATAGGTATAAATAAGGCGCCGGCAATTATCCACGGAGTGCTATGATGACTTATCCCATACCAAACCCCTGTTAAAGCGGCGAGTAAAATACCGAGTGTGATATAAAAAACGCCCCAAAGGTTTAATTCATAACCTTTTGATATTTTGGGTAATACATAGGGGTGTATATAATGGCTGCCCACATCGTTCACGAGCATCAGGTCAAAGTGCGGGAAACTGGTTTTTTTGTCGAGCCTGCGGCCGTCGGCCTCCATCATACTTTGCAGGCCCTGGTTATCGGTAATGCCACCATCCATCAAGCCAAATTGTTTGTGGTTTATAAACTCGGTTTCCTCCTTGTCGCCGGTTTGTGGTACCAGCGACAGGGCGTTTTTCAGGTCGTGGATATTTAATTGCTGATGCGTAAAATCATTTGGGTAAATAATAGGCTCAAATCCAGCCGGAAAACAGGATGACGCGGCCAGCACATCGCCCAGTTTTATTTTACCTGCAACCGTATTGTCTACATAAATCACCTCGTTACCATATTTAAACTTTTCATCGGCTCCCTGGTCCGGCACCAGTTTGATATTCTGCCGAAAAGATTGCCCGGTATAAAATTCGGTGGCGTTGAAGCAAACCTCCTGCAGGTGGGCCGTTGGCGATGTACCATGATAGAGTGATTCCAGCGTTAAGCCGTCAAACAGATATTGGTCATAGGCAAGCGCGAAAGAATTGATGATGTTACGGGTTTTTTGAGGCCGGTTTTTCCACTGTTTTTTATCGGCCAGTATCTCTAATGATTGCCGCAACAAATTGTCGCCGTTAAGACCGGTAAATAGTTTGGTGTAAAATTGTCCGAAATTTTTACCCTGTGCATTGTATAATGCGTACAGCGTAGTAGTAATTGTTCCACCCGATGCTGATGACAGGTAACGCACCTGCTGCAAAAGTGTTTGGCCATGAAGACCGGCGGTATCATCGTCAAAAGTCACCTTATTCAGATATGACAGTACACCCAATGCAAATGAAGCTGCTCTGAAGCCACCACCCGAAAATGCCAATGCTATGTTTTCAAAAGGCTTGATGCAATCAACCTCGAGCTTGTTCTCGGCTAATTGAACGGGAGGGGCATTTGTCATGGAATAAAGGGTTTGGTTGAGGTAAAATTAGGCAATAAAAGAGATTTCAGCATACGTAAAAATACCTTATTTGAAGGGGGATATCACGTATTCGCCTCACCCAAACCCTCTCCAAAGGGTAATGGCCTATGATTGGCATAATACATCAATAATATCACAAAAAGTGGGGCTGTCATCCTGGGCTCCGTCGAAGGGTCGAACGCAGAGGTCTGCCCACTATGCTTCGACGGGCTCAGCATGACACCCTTTTAGGAAATGTCAATCATTTACTCTCCAAAAGGGGCCCATGAAAATAAAATTTGCAATTATATAAGCACTTATATAAATTGCACTATGAATTTATATCAAAGCCTGGGTTACCTGGCCCTGGGCAGTCGCTTACGCAGGTTGAGTGAGGCATTTCTGGCCGAAATTAATCGCGCTTACCAAAATGAGGGGATTGATTTTGATGCCAGTTGGTTCCCTGTTTTTTATCTGTTATCTAAAAATGAAGCCCTGTCAATCAAAGAATTGAGCGAGCAGATCGAGGTTTCGCACCCGGCCGCCAGTCAGCTCATTACCAATTTAAAGAGTCGTAAACTGGTTACTTCGGCTACCTGTGCCGATGATGGTCGCCGTCAATTGGTAACCTTGACTGATAGCGGGCGCGAGCTGTTAGCGCAGATATTACCCATGTGGGATGCCATCAGTGCCGCTATGACCGAACTGGTGGAAAGCGATGAACAGGCCAAACAATTACTCCCGGCCATAACCGGACTGGAAACGGCTTTTCGCCAGGCTAACCTGGCCGAAGTGATCAGTCAGAAATTAATTACCGATCTAAAAACAACCCACCATGAATAGCATATTTAATTATGGTACCGATCATTTAACTATAGGCATTTGCCTGGATATAGCCGCTGGCAAAACCAAAGGCATTATTAATGCTGATGCCGATAAAGCCATCCGTGCTTCCTGGCGCGAGGTTGAAAAAATTGTGCATGCCCAGCACCCGGTTTATGGTATCAACACCGGCTTTGGTCCGCTGTGCGATACCCGCATATCCGAAGCTGATACCAGTTTGCTGCAAAGTAATATCCTCAAGAGCCATAGCGTAGGCGTAGGTAAGCCCATCCCGCAGGAGATAGCCAAACTCATGCTGATCACCAAGGTGCAGGCATTGGCGCAGGGCTATTCCGGTGTGGCTCCCGAAACATTACAGCGCATCATCTGGCATATCGACCATGATATCATTCCTGTAGTTCCCGAAAAAGGATCGATAGGGGCATCCGGCGATCTGGCCCCGCTGTCGCACCTATTTTTACCCCTGATTGGTTTAGGTGAGGTGTACGAGAACGACCAGCGCGCGCCTGCCGGAGATTTATTAAAAAAACACAATCTGCTGCCCCTGGTGTTAGGTCCTAAAGAAGGTCTCGCACTCATTAACGGTACCCAATTTATACTGGCCTTTGCGGTAAAAGCCGTGCAGCGCCTGGATGATGCCCTGAACCGTGCTGATCTGATCGGTGCTTTATCATTAGAAGGCCTAATGGGTTCGGCAAGACCCTTTGACGCACGATTACATGCTATCCGTCCCTTTAAAGGTACAAAAGTAGTAGCCGACAGATTGTTTACTTTACTCACAGGATCAGAGATCAACTCCTCGCATGTAAATTGCGATAGGGTGCAGGATCCATACTCCTTAAGATGTATGCCGCAGGTGCATGGTGCATCACGCAATGCCTGGCTGCATCTGAAAGAACTCACGGAGATCGAACTCAATTCGGTAACAGATAACCCGGTAATTTTTAATGCCGATGACACCATCAGTGGTGGTAATTTCCACGGACAACCATTGGCTTTGCCGCTGGATTATGCCACCGTTGCCGCTGCCGAGTTGGGCAATATTGCTGATCGCCGCTGTTATTTGATGAGCGAGGGCCGTTACGGTCTGCCTAAATTGCTTACGCGGGATGCCGGTTTAAATTCAGGTTTAATGATACCCCAATATACCACTGCGGCGCTGGTCACCGAAAATAAAACCCTGTGTTTTCCGGCCAGTGCCGATAGTGTGCCTACTTCCCTAGGCCAGGAGGATCACGTTTCCATGGGCTCTATCAGCGGGCGCAAATTGCACCAGGTAATTGATAACCTGGAATATATACAGGCCATTGAACTGCTGTATGCTGCGCAGGCCGTTGATTTCAGACGGCCATTAAAATCAACGCCGGTTATCGAGGCGATTCATAACCTGGTAAGGCAGCATGTGCTCCATATACAGGATGATCGTGTTTTTGCTACAGATATCCATAATTTACATCAACTGATCACTAACGGCTCTTTGCTGGCAATTGCTAAAGAAACAGCTATTCATCACCATATCAATCTCAGCCATGACGAGTTCGGAATTTATTAAAACTTACGCCAACCACCCGGTGTACAAGGCGCCGCGTGGTATGCAGCTGCACGCCAAAAGCTGGCAAACAGAAGCGCCATTACGTATGCTGCTTAATAATTTAGATGGTCAGGTAGCCGAAAATCCAGATGAATTGGTAGTATATGGCGGCATCGGTCAGGCGGCCCGTAACCCGGAATCGCTCCGGAAAATAATTGAATTGCTTTTGGAACTGGATGAGCATCATTCCCTCTGATCCAATCGGGCAAGCCGGTAGGGATTATCCGTAGTCACCCCGAAGCGCCCCGCGTACTGATAGCCAACAGCAATCTGGTACCTGCCTGGGCCAACTGGGAGCATTTTAATGAACTACGGGCCAAAGGCCTCATGATGTACGGCCAGATGACGGCCGGTAGCTGGATCTACATAGGTACACAGGGTATTTTACAGGGCACTTATGAAACTTTTGTAGAGTGCGGTAATCAGCATTTTAACGGCGACCTCACCGGCAAACTCATCGTAAGTGCAGGTTTAGGTGGCATGGGTGGCGCTCAGCCATTGGCCGCTACTATGGCGGGTGGTGTTTTTTTAGGTGCTGATGTAGACGCGTCGCGTATTCAAAAACGGGTAGATACGCAATATATCGACAGGATTACCCATTCCTACGATGAGGCCATTGCCTGGGTAAAGGAAGCGATCGCTAAAAAAGAAACACTTTCCGTTGGGCTGGTGAGTGATGCAGGCGATCTGTTGGAGCGTTTGTTAAAAGATAATATTATTCCCGATGTCTTGACTGACCAGACATCGGCGCATGACCCTTTGAACGGATATATTCCCAATGGATTATCGTTAACAGAGGCTGCTGCTTTACGTAAAAGTGATGAAGCCGGGTACAAGCGTTTATCACTAAAAAGCATGGCGCGCCATGTGAGCCTGATGTTACAATTGCAAAGTAAAGGTGCGGTTACTTTTGATTATGGCAACAACCTGCGCGAGTTTGCCAAACAGGGTGGCGAACCCAACGCGTTTAACTTCCCGGGATTTACCCCCGCCTATATCCGTCCGCTGTTTTGCGAAGGTAAAGGACCCTTTAGGTGGGTAGCCTTATCTGGTGATCCGGAAGATATTTATACAACCGACAGGGCTTTGATGGAACTATTCCCCGAAGATAAACCACTCATTAAATGGCTTAAAAACGCGCAGGAAAAGATCTCGTTCCAGGGCTTACCCGCACGGATCTGCTGGCTGGGCTTGGGCGACAGGGAAAAAGCCGGGTTGCTGTTTAACGATTTGGTGAAAACCGGCAAAGTAAAAGGCCCGATAGTGATCGGACGTGACCATCTGGATTGCGGTTCGGTAGCATCGCCCAACCGGGAAACCGAGGCCATGAAAGATGGATCGGACGCTGTATCCGACTGGCCATTGCTCAACCTGATGGCCAACGCGGCAGGGGGAGCCACCTGGATATCATTCCATCATGGTGGCGGCGTAGGTATGGGTTATTCGCAGCATGCAGGCATGGTTGTTTTGGCCGATGGAACCGAACGTGCGGCCACCTGCCTGAAACGTGTATTGCATAACGACCCTGCGATGGGCATCTTCCGACATGCCGATGCCGGCTATGATAAAGCGCAGGAATGGGCAGATAAATTTGGATTGAAGGTGTGGTAAGGGTGGTCATTAGGTCATTGGGAAAAAGACTTACGAAGTTTAATTCAGTGTAATTTGTTTTCCAATGGGTTCATTGAAGGTTTCACCGTTTTAAAACTTCGTAAGGCTGATAAAACCATGAAGAATAAAAAAGCGTCATTGCGAGGTACGAAACAATCTCTATGCTATACAGAGTGAATAGAACGGTTTAGAGTTTGCAGGATCGGTCTGCTTAAGTAGGGATTGCTTCGTGCCTCGCGCAATGACGAGGTGGTAAAAAGATAACAACATGAAAAAACTAATAGGTCCGTTCACACAAATATTACCATTAACAGGACTCCCGTTAAAAGGTGCTCTGAAGGATGAACAGCTGCAAATCATTCCAAATGGAGGCGTGCTGGTTGATGATGGATTGATTGTGGCTGTTGATGACTTTGAAAAACTAAGATCGGTTAATCCATCGGTACCAACTGAAGAAATTACCGGCGGGCATGTATTGTTACCTGGCTTTGTGGATTGCCATACGCACATCTGTTTCGCGGGTAGCCGGGCAAAGGATTACGCCTTGCGCACCGCGGGTAAAACCTACCTGGAAATAGCCAAAGCAGGTGGCGGTATCTGGGATTCGGTTACACAAACCCGTGCAGCTGATGAAGCTACATTAACTAGCTTACTGCTAAGTCGGGTACAACGCCATTTGGCCGAAGGGGTTACCACCATCGAAGTAAAAAGTGGCTACGGTTTAAGTATTGATGGCGAGCTAAAACAGTTAAGGGCGATCAAAGCCGCTGCGGATAAAACGCGTGCCAGCCTGGTATCCGCCTGCCTTGCTGCACACATGCTGCCTAAAGATTTTGATGGCACGCACCAGGAATACCTGAACCATATTTTACAAAACCTGCTGCCGCTTATTAAGCAACAACGTTTAACAAACCGGGTAGATATATTTATTGAAGAAAGCGCTTTTAACACCAGCGATGCGCTGAATTATCTGGCCAAAGCCAAACAAATAGGTTTTGAAGTAACTGTGCATGCCGACCAGTTTACTACCGGCGGTAGTGAGGTGGCTATTCAGGCAAGAGCAGCCTCGGCCGATCATCTGGAAGCCAGTACAGACCGGGAGATCAATATGCTGGCTAAATCTGATACCGTAGCGGTAACTTTACCTGGTGCCTCTTTAGGATTGGGGATGGCTTATGCGCCCGCTCGCAAGTTGCTGGATGCCGGAGCCTGTTTGGCCATTGCCAGCGATTGGAACCCAGGCTCGGCCCCCATGGGCGATCTGCTGATGCAGGCCGCAGTAATGGGTGCTGCCGAAAAGCTATGTGCTGCCGAAGTATTTGCAGGTTTAACTTTCAGAGCGGCATCGGCGCTAAAATTAAATGATCGTGGTATTTTAGCCCCCAATAAACTGGCCGATATGCAGGCTTATCCATGTAATGATTACCGGGAGATACTATATCACCAGGGTAAACTGAAGCCGGGTAAGATATGGACCGCTGATTTATAAATGATTTTTATGATTTCGCTGATTTGATTTTGAACTTGGGAAACCAATGAACAATTGAACCGGTGAACAAATGAACGATATCAACCAATGAACAAATAATTAATAAACCAATGAGCCAGAAACTAATTGAATGCGTTCCGAATTTTAGCGAGGGTGTAAATCTTGATATTATAAAACAGATCACCAATGAGGTAGAGACTGTTGAAGGTGTACGCCTGTTGAATGTCGATCCCGGCAAGGCCACTAACCGAACCGTGGTAACTTTTGTAGGCGAACCGGAGAAAGTGATACAGGCTGCCTTTCTCGCCATAAAAAAAGCAGGAGAGCTGATAGATATGAGCAAACAAAAAGGCGAGCATCCCAGGATGGGTGCTACGGATGTTTGTCCGTTGATACCCATCAGTAATATTAGCATGGAAGAAACGGCAGAATATGCACGCCAGCTGGCTAAACGGGTTGGTGAAGAGTTGCAGATTCCGGTTTATTTGTATGAGCAGGCACAGCCCAATAAAAGTCGCAGCAATTTGTCGGTGATAAGGGCGGGTGAATATGAAGGCTTTTTTAAGAAAATCAAACTGCCGGAATGGGCCCCGGATTTTGGTCCGGCGGAGAACGACGTAAAACGCGGTGCTACCGTAATTGGCGCGCGTGATTTCCTGGTAGCTTATAATGTAAACCTGAATACCACCTCCACCCGCAGAGCCAATGCCATTGCTTTTGATGTACGCGAGGCTGGCCGTACGGTAAATGACGAGCATGGAAAGCCTAAAAATGTCCCTGGTACATTAAAATCGGTAAAAGCTATTGGTTGGTACATTGAGGAGTACGGCATTGCGCAGATCTCCATGAACTTGACCAATATCGAGGTAACTCCGGTACATAAAGCCTTTGATGAAGTTTGTGATAAAGCCCACGCACGAGGCATCCGGGTTACAGGCAGCGAATTGGTGGGACTGATTCCTTTAAAAGCTATGCTGGATGCAGGCAAATATTTTCTGCGGAAGCAAAAGCGCTCGGTAGGGGTAAGCGAAAAGGAATTGATCCGGATCGCGATCAAATCAATGGGATTGGATGAACTTGGGCCTTTTATCCCCGAAGAACGTATTATTGAATACCTGTTGAAAGATAAGACCGCCAGCAAGCTGGTGAGCATGAGCCTGGCAGAGTTTGCTGATGAAACAGCCAGTGAAAGCCCGGCCCCGGGTGGAGGCTCTATTTCGGCCTACGTGGGGTCTTTAGGCGCTTCGCTGGCGGGAATGGTGGCTAACCTGAGCTCGCACAAAAAAGGCTGGGATGATCGTTGGGAAGAATTCAGTAACTGGGCCGAAAAAGCGCAGGTTTATAAAGACGAACTGATCCGCCTGGTTGACTTGGATACTACCGCGTTTAATCGCATTATGGAATCTTTCGGCTTACCCAAATCAACTCCTGAAGGAAAAACAGCCAGGGATAAAGCGATACAGGATGCAACGAGATACGCTATTGAGGTTCCGTTTAAAGTAATGCAAGTTGCTCTGAACAGCATGGAAGTGATCAAGGCGATGGTGGAGATGGGTAACCCTAACTCGGTAACCGATGCCGGTGTGGCTGCCCTTTGCGCCCGTACCGCTGTTTTAGGCGCTTTTATGAATGTAAAGATCAATGCCTCGAGCTATAAGGATAAGGATTTTGTGACTGATATAATTGCAAAAGGTAATGCTATTGAACAAAAGGCAATTGCCCTCGAAGCTGAGGTTATTGAGTTGGTGAATGGGAAGATGGGGTTGTAGAGGGAAGGTAGAAGTTCATAGTCGATGGTCGATAGATCATAAAACTAACTAAAAAAGACGTCATTGCGAGCGCAGCGTGGCCAACCGACCAGAGGGAGCTCATTAATTCCTTTAAAAGACAATTAACAATATTAATAATCCCCGATTTGTAGAGCCGCTCTGTAAGTAGGGGATTGCCACGTCGTTCCTCCTCGCAATCACGCGTGTTTTTCATATTTAGTAAGAAGCAAAAACGGCGATAAGTGTTAACCTATCGCCGTTTTATTATTATAAAAATCCATTGACCATCGTCTATAGACTATCGACCACTCTAAAAGCGGTATCTCACAAACGCCTCCATAGCTTCATATTCAGCCAATCCGAGACGGTCATAACGCTGGGCAGTGTCACGGGTGCGATCCTCGGCCCTTACCCAGAATTCGCGGGCATCATCACCCGGGAAAACGGGACGATCCTTTTGCGATTGATGTTTAAATATGGCGTTACGCTTACGGATCACCTCCTGAGGTGAAAGAGGCACAGCCATTTCAATTTCGTAGGTTTCAAACTCGTGCCATGCACCGCGGTACATCCACAACCAGCAATCATCCACCCAGGCCTCTTTACCTTTTAACCTCGCCAAAGCAGCCAGGATAATGTTGAAACATACGAGGTGTGTACCATTCGGATCAGCAAAATCACCGGCAGCAAAGATCTGCTGCGGCTTTACTTTTTGTAAAAGCTCAATGGTTAAAAGAATGTCTTCCTCGCCCACCGCGTTTTTCTTGGTCTTGCCGGTTTCATAAAAAGGCAAAGCCATAAAATGGATATGATCA
>Ga0105239_10000281_pt1 | contig 74947 bp, 57 predicted proteins | sample KBSC44metaG_FD_92761 | JGI IMG/M metagenome (GOLD analysis project Ga0105239, IMG submission 92761) | Corn rhizosphere microbial communities from Kellogg Biological Station, Michigan, USA - KBS C4-4 metaG | ecosystem: Host-associated > Plants > Roots > Rhizosphere > Soil | place: Michigan, USA...
CCCCGCGGGCGCCCAGACCCAACAACGGCGCAACCGTGCCGCGCTGCGAGACTACTATAACCTGAAAGCCAAAGCGCAGGCGCCGTCCGGCGGCGGTGGCGGAGGAGGAGGCGGGGTGCCACACAGCATGAGTCGGACAGCGAGCATCGCATCGAACGCCTCAGACTCGACGGTGACATCCTCGGTGGCACACCCCACGAATCTAGAGACCGCAGCCCTCCCGGCACAACTCGATGACCCAGCGTTCGACGCCGAGGCGCACGTTTCGGAATTGCTCAAGACAGCCAGTCTGCGAGACATCCTGCGCACAGAGAGCGTGCTGGTCAGCGAGATCCGCACGCTGGATGGAGAGAGGAAGGCGCTTGTCTACGATAACTACAGTAAGCTGATCAAGGCGGTTAGTACGATCGCCGAGATGCAGAAGGGAATGCACAAGAGAGGAGGAGGAGGAGCGGAGTACGGGCAAAACCAGCCTCGATTTGGCGCCGCCGCCGCCGCGTCGCTGGGCAGGAATGCAGCGCCAGGCCCTGGCCTTGAGGGCGTCGAGCGCCTGGGCGAGAAGCTGGACGGCCTGGTCTCTGTGGTGAAGGAGCTGGCCCCGCCCCCCCCCGCGAAGACAGGCCGGGAAGCAAACGACGGTACGCGCAACCCGCCGCGGAGAAGCAACAGGGAACTAGCCTCGCAGAAGGAAATGGTGAAGTGGGCGCTGGAGGCACCGTCGAGACTACAGGATCTGGTGGCGCGCCAGGAGAACGACGAGGCGCGGCGCGAGCACGACGCCGTGCTGGAAGTCCTCGCGCAATGGAAGGGCGTGCGTGGCGCGGAGGAGCTGCGGGACAAATGTGCTGGCATTATGAAGCATGTGCGGCGCCAGAGGCGTGCGTCTGGCGGTTCGGATGACGACGACGACGGGGAGCAAGAGGGGAGTGCTGATGATTCGGATTAAATGCAATGCTTGATACTGCTCAAGCTTTCTGGGCCATTTACATAGAGACAGGCAGACAGCATAGGGAAATGGAACGGAAAAGAACTTTGAGGGGAAGCCCTTGATTTGACCCTATTTTCTCATTGTATCTCATTCAATTTCGGTCAAGCAGGCAGGCAGGCAGGCAGGCAGGCGCCTTTGAAAATCATCTAACTAGCTAAAACATCTACCTAATCGTGCTCGCGGGGGTATCGAAGTCATGACTGAAGGCGAGAAGGAAAATGGGTAAGGGGAAACAAGGGGGGGTGCCTGCTTGAGAGGGAAGGGGTATTCTGGCAAACAGTACGCCCAGGCTGTATGTATGAGAAAAGTCCTCCGTCCGGATTACGTATGACGTTCACAGCATCCTCCAACCCATCGAGATCAGTGCTGGGTCCTGTGTTATTTGAAATTCTTATTTGGTGTGAGGAGGCTGTTTGCTATCAATAAGGACTGTTCACGATCTCGTCTCTGAGGTGACTTTGTCTTGTGCCGCGTCTTGGTGTTGCCAATGCGCCTGAGCTGAGACGAGCTGCTGGTCCAGCGATGCTGTCTCTTGTGGGCTTCTTGAAACTCTTGCGGCTGACCATGTCGACTTCGTTTGGCAGTGCGAGGATGACGTTCTTGTCGGAGCCAAATTCGAAGTTGTCGGCCATGACCTGGGCACTGTATCTCTTGATCTGGTAGGGATCCTTGCTGCCTGCTAGCACCTTCTTAAGGGACCATGTCACCAGGAACGGGCCTGTTGAGGTTATGATGCTGGTTTCTTGCATGTTTTCTCCCGTGTTGAACTTGGCCGTGGTGAATGCAAGGGGTGAGCCAGTTTCATGTTGGAATTGAGCGACGTGACTTGGCGTCAAGCCCAGTCTACGTGGCTGTGGTTTGCTGTCCTTTGCGAATGATCGTTCAAAGCCAAGCTTGCCCTCGTTCTTTCCGCCCTTCTGGAGGGTGTCGATAAGGAGAAGGTAGGTACGACAAGTTGCAAGGAGCCAACGTCCATCTGCACTAACGTCAAGGCCAATGATTGATTCCCCAAGGGCAGGAATATGAGTTTTAGCGTTCACTCCAAGGCGGTCAAATAGACGAACATCACCCTTGTTGGAGGCAACCGCGATGTGGCCCTTTTCTGTTGTAGCTGCCGCAGAGAAGTCATTCTTGGACATGTATTGCTTGAGCTGACTCTCAACAAGTTTATTGCCTGCGACACGAGGATCGATGCGGAAGAGAGCATTTCTGCTATGTCCAATGAAAGGTTGTGCCGAGGTTTGTTGAGCAAATTTGCTTTCCGGGGCAAAGTTCGTGACTGGGATATCATCGTGGATTTTCCATTCATCGATAATTTTGCCATATTCAAGATCCATGCGAAATAGTGAGTTTGGATTGCTCTCATCTTGCATCACCAAGTTTTGATCTTCAGAGTGGAGCATGACCTTGTTAGGCTTGAAAGCGCGTCCCTTTGGTGTCTGGACTTTGGAGATATTCGTCGTGAATTCAAGATGACGGTTTGGAAGGTGCTTGAACACGCCAATCTTAGAGCCACGAACAACAAAAGATCTGTCATGCTTGGTTCCCACAGCTAGTTGGGAGTTGACATTGCCGTCCTTATCACCAGGCTCAACATCATCCTCAGATTCATCCGAGTCATAATGCTCACTGCGCTGGCCACCTTGACTGTCTTCTTCCTCTTCTTCTTCCTCTTCTTCCTCTTCCTCAAGCAACTCTTCTTCACCTTCAGGAGCGTCGTCCATGGTCAAATCATTGAATGCTTCTAGAACGTATTCACGATCTTGATCCTGCACTTTCGACCATTTGGTCTCATTCAATTGTTCCCAGAGAGCTTGCATGATGCCTTCCTGGAAGTTTTCCAACGTTGCTTGGTCCCGGAAACGCAGAAGCCAAGAGTATGCGGATTCATCCTCGGTATAATGGTTGAAGATGGCCGAAAGATACTCAAAGTTGAAAACCGGGTTGATATCGGCGACCACTTCCTGACCAAGCCATTCTCGACCATCAGAACTGGTGATCTGCAACCAATAACGCCATTTACCCAGATCACTGACAACAGCAATCACCGATGAGTCTTGTAGAATGAAGGTACCGGAGGTGAAATCGAACAAGTGAAGTTCTGCGCTTTGGCTTGTGAGAACCTCACCAACGCTTGGTGCGCTTTTTGCCAAGGGAGCTTCTGTTGGGCCAGCAGTGATAGCCTTGGATTTGGACTCCTTCCCCTTCTTAGACGACTTGACGTCCTTGGCCATGCGGTCAGCAGACTCTTTGCTGGTAGGCATTTGGTCAGCAAGGTCAGGAACAGAGCTTGCCAGGGGAATGATATCGTCGTCGTCAAAGTTGAACTCTCGAAGCTCAGCTTCGGTGGCTTTCTGCGCAGATCTCCGATATTTGCGTTCAAATTGGGAGTCGACGGCAGCAAGCACAAAGGTCTGCACCCTATCACCTTGGGTTGAAGAGTCACAAACCAATTCGTACAGGTCGCCTTGATCGCCACTAAGATCACGCCAAGCAAGAACGTACTCGCCACTGGCTCTCTGTTCGCATCTGAAGTGAAGGCTTTGGTCAAGGAGGAAGGTCTTCTCGTCTTTATCTAGACTGTCCAGGCCTTGATCCTCGTCGTCCTCAGCTAGCTCTTCTTCTCCTTCCTCATACGCACGTTGAATGACCAATTGGTACTGGAATTCTTGACCCGTTCGTCTGATGGATGCGACAGCGTCTTTATAAATGAGCTCAGAGTAACCTTTGGGTGACCGTGGGCGTACGATGTAGAGCTGTCCTTGGGGGATTTCGGTAATGACCTCCTTAGAAGCATCCCCAAACAGGTACTTGCTCACTAAAAAGGGATTAGCTGGGCTGAAACAAATGCAAACAAAGGACTTGGTGGATGGCACTTACCATTTTTGATCATAAACATGGTGAATGAGGGGCAACTGCCAGGTACTCCGTCCCGTGAATTGAAATAAGCAAGAAATGGCGCAGGCCAGGGCAGTATTGTGGCGCGTAGATGGGCGCGAGGGTAACAGTGTTAAATTATCATAAGACAAAGTTTTATGAAGGAACACAAGCCCATAGGAAAGGAAAGTTGGAGAGGAGCACACAAGTTTGTTTGTCGCAGTGAGGGTATGATGTTGGATTCTAGGCAGGCGCAGGCACCGCGGTTAAGGCAGTAGTCACTGCCGCCGCGTTGCCCACACTATGACGCAACTACACAAACCCACCAAAACCTTGGTCCCTCACACAATGCCTTGCCTATGGTTCGTCAGGATTTTGCAATGGTGGTCAACGTAGAATAAGTAAAAATGCTTGGGTGTATGTATCGCACGAAATTAAGTTTTGTGTCACAGATACTAGAATTTTGATATCACTTTCTGTGTTATTAAAGCTCCCCAATCAAGTTTCTTTATTGCCCTAATAATTTAATTACCCTTTTAAATTTCCACCACGTTTCTGGGAGAGGCTAGTCGACTCCACTGTTGATTTAAGCCAGTGTTATTGGTCATAAATCCAACCAAGCTTTTAGTCTCGTTAGTGTCCACTAAATAATGCTAAAGCAGCCTCGTCAGCCGAGAGAAGGCTGAGACAGCATTCCTCACGAACCCCTCGTTCGCCGCACCTGGATTCCTGGACTGTTCCTTTCGCCTTTCTTTGCCACAATCTTGGGCGCTTGATGAAGTTGAACTTTCTGAGAGTCTGAGCACCACTTCTAGGTCAATCTTGTCGCATATTAGGATGGCAGATCCAAAAGATCCTCCAAAACAACAGAATCCGACGCCACAAACTCTTGCAGACAACCCTCATAATCCGAGTTCGGCCGCCTATCTAGCCTATCCTGTTAAACATGTTGTTTCTAGCCTATATCGACGTATGACCGAGCCTCCTGAGCACCCTGTTGGCAAACTACTTAACGCTCCCTCAATTCCTGCTTCTACATCCGGTCTCTACACCCCTCCAAAGAGAACCCAGTCACCATTTCAACCCCCGCCTCTCACCCCACTAGAGTTGAGACATACATTGTCCGCTAGGGCTGCGGCTTCGCTGTTATTGACGAGATCACTTGCTGAAGAGATACGGTTGTTGATTCCCCCGAGACTTCAGCTACTGGAACACTGGAGGCTAGCATATTCACTGGAGGTTCATGGATCGTCCTTAGCAACACTCTACGAACACTGTGCGAAGGTATCTATACATTCACAACGGTCGGGGTACGTTCTGGTTATCCGTGACGGCACCACTTCGGCTGGGCATGGGTCGGTCTTTGGTGCATACCTCTCAGATGCTCCTAAGCCGGGTCTCCATTATTTTGGAACTGGTGAATGCTTCTTATGGCGGGCCAGTATTCTACCTACCTTGAGAGACTTATCGTCACAGCTTAAGAATGCCACAAACACCCCTTCGGAAGATCTTCTCGAGCTGGCAGGCCTCCCACCCCCTCCTAGCGCCGATACTAGGAATCTCCAGCGTGTGACTACAGTTCGTAGTGAAAGGCGGTCCTCTTCATCCGTGACATCCACTGACCCTCCTCCAACGACGAAGCCCCGAGAAGGGTTGGCGCATTCGCAGACTTTTGCAGAAAGACCGGGTACTTCCACGCCAGATCGTATTAGGTTCAAGGCCTTTCCGTACAGTGGAATCAATGACTTTTTGATCTATTGCCAAGCAGATTATCTGTCTGTTGGGGGAGGTGACGGTCATTATGGACTGTGGTTGGATGATGATTTGGACAATGGCATTAGTGAGACTTGTCCAACCTTTGGCAACGAACCATTGAGCGATGAGGGCCGTAAATTTGAAATACTCGGTGTTGAAATCTGGTATGTTGGTGCATGATCAGCTCGACATCATTTTCAATTTCGCCGTTCAGCAGCCCCGATCATGCATAGGTCATGTTTCCCGAGTGGGTACCGACCAAGGAAGCCATTTCGCATTTCAAGAGTCCGCACAGGCATCCCTTGTATCAGAGATGAAGGGCGCTCTGTATGCATGATCGGCTACATCGTGCGCCAACTTTGACATGACCATCTCCACTGAGCATAAGAGCCGACAGTGAATTGTGGGATGCGTTGATGATGGCATTCAGATATTGGTACGGTTTGACGTCGCAGTTGTATGGGCGTACTACTGATGAAACCGTGACAAAGTTTTGGGATAGAATTTGACCTTGTGTGAGAAGGCTGTTGCTGACTGAGCACCATAAGCCGCGGCGTGGAAATCCACACGGAACAAGGTAACTGAACTCACGACATGTATCTCCATATTGGCCACCTAAACCGCCAGCCTTCTCCGAGGGAATAGCGAAGTGGGCGGTGGACACTGGTACAATCCACTACAAGGATGGCCTTGTTTTCCAATTAAGTTTTCTGGGTTCATGCTTAGAAAACGCCTACAACGCTGATACTCGGTCAAAGCTCAAGGTCTGGGACGCTCCTCTGCAAGTCATGAGTTCCACCTATGGGATTAGGGAGAAGTTAGCAAGTCTGTGTATGAAAATGTTGTTGAGGAGGCTCTAATCTCCCCTCAACAGTCGCTCCCATATGGGTACTGGCTCGATTTTCATGCCTTTGCAGGCTATAAGCCCCGATTCTACCGATCTGAGTAAAGTCTAAGAATGTCTGGGTGGCTGGGCGATATTATAGGAGAAGAGAACCAATGAGGCTAGAAAGCACAACTTCTCAAAGTGGTTTGCTCCTAGCATGGGGTTGAATAGTGGCCTGCTGGCTGTCTACTAGGTTCAGTCTACCCACTTGAGGAAGCACAAAAGGCGTGCTATGACGTAGGTCACAAGGCCGAGGCTTGCGGTTGAAGGAAGCATTTGCTGTTCAAGCGATGTGAAGGCCGATGGATGGGCCAAAACAATCCCCCGATATGAAGCATGTGGCTTGCCTAAGGCGATCGATGCGGAAGACGGCAAAAGGATGTTCCTGAGGTTCTTGGCAGAAAGTCCCCCAGATAGGATTTTCCACGTGCAGGCCATTCCTTCGCGCGGTTCGAGATGGATAAGTTTCAGCCATGTAGGTAATGTAGCAGGGCAGGCCATTACCATAGGTGGAATAGATGCAATCTCTTGGATGTCAATCACGGCGGAAAGGAATTATGTGAATGTTAGTCATGATCATCAACCACTGTTTGGTGATTTGCTAGCCCTTACTGTGAGTCTTGGGGTTTAGAAAGGATTATCCAGTATTACCAGACTCACCACCAGACTCTCTCTCGCACGGAGAGCACTTTTGAATTAGTGTTTCGTACGAGATGTGTCTGCCCGCTCTGCTCATAACCTGGAAGTTACATATCTCAAGTTACGCCTGTAATTAATATTACCGGGATTGCTGGTCAAATGACAGAGTCGGAGGTGTAAATAATAATACAATATTACTGGAAACCCGTTTTAGGAACATGCCAAAGTTGGTAAAAGCCACCGCCGAGGCTGCATAACGATGCATAATCAATCCATCGCACCAGTCAGAGTTGGAAAGCTTCCTCCTCGGCCTCCACCATCGGATTCGCCGTCCACATATTTATTCCCTTGGAAGCTTGTGCATTAATATTGCAACCAAGGAACGTTCCTTTTGGCGTAATCGACGTATCTGCAATTACCGATTGCAGAAACTGCCTTGTTACGCGGACCAAGAAGATGAACAAGACGACGCTGCTGCTTAAATCTAGAGGCTTGGAGAGCTAGCTGGCGAAGGAGCAATGGTACCTAACGCTCCAGCAGGCGTCGCCAGAGAAAATAACAATCAGGCACCGTTGAAACTCGCTCGCAAGCGAGGCCTGGTCGGGCAATTGTTCCCAAGTTAGGAGTCAGGAGTTCCACCTAAGTCAGTCTCTTCGCCCCGGGGGGAGCAGCATGGTCCATCGCTGGGTTACAGTCATGTAGGGAATGAGAGGTGTGCGAGTATGACAATATCGACGTCCTTCGAGGTTAGGGCACCCAGGAGGCAGTTTGAGCACACTCGTAGACAAAAGCTCTGCGGACAGAGGCCTCGCGATTTCGCGCCCAGCGATGGATGTGAAGGCTGCCGAGAGACCGAGCAAAGGTGCAATGTTAGGTGTTTAATTGTACCCGAAGGCCGAGTCCAGCATGGAGGAGGTTTTCAACGATCAATACCAGTCCGGAGTACAGGTTCAGTGGGTTTCCGTTGGCCGTATTCCCGGTTTCGTTATTACGCACTGCTGAGGTCAGGAGGCAGGACCCATGACGTTAAAGTTACGCACCGCAGCCTTTGTTACCGTTGTTACCTTAGGTAAGGTACCTTACATGGTATCCAAGTGCACGGAGCGGCGGTGGGTTGAACCCTTTTCGCGCATGCTGAGCGACCCCTAGTAATAGTGCACTTAGTGCACCTGTAGTGCAGTCCCCATGTCGCCCATGTCATCAAGCCTAATCATGTCATCACTTCCCTTCTTGCTTCCTGCCTCTTGCCTTTTGCGCACACACCCTGGTCGGTTTTTAGCTTCTTGCTCTATCCACCCTTTCGTACACCCGCACCCACACCAGACCTACGGCCGCGCTAAACTCTCTCGTCTCAATATTCTACTACTCATCAAAATCCACCCTGGTCATGCACTCTCTCTTTGTGTCCGAGTACGTGCTGCACTACTCTTGCATCAAACTTCTCCCGCTCTGTGGCCCTGGACCCATGGCCGATGGGATCATGGATGCTGCTCTGTCAGGTCTGCACCACCACCTTACCGTGCCTCATGCTCATCCAGGCTCCACTCTTGCTGCTGCTGGTATGTTAGTAACCCGGTGCTGCTAACGATATAAGGCCTCATCTCTCGATGCTTTCCCCCCCAGGACACCCCCCCCTTCAATCGTATTCTCGTTTCTCGTGGTTCCATGATAAGCTGACTGGCCCGCCTCAATCGTAACTGCTTGAGTTTCTTTATTCAATATCCTTCATTAGGACCGTGCTCCCACAACCCTCGGGCCCAGCATCTCTTCTCGCCTGTCCCGGAACGCCCTGGACCCCAATACTCAAGGCCATATATCCATACACCACCAATGGGTGCCACAGTTATGACGCCGCCTCTAGAACCCTCATCACCACTCGATGGTGGGATCAGAAAACGAGTATGCAAAGCATGTGATCGCTGTCGACTAAAGAAATCAAAGGTTGGTGGTGACCTGGTTTGGTGCTGCCTGTCATTGAGACCAAATCTAACGAGCCACAGTGCGACGGTGCAAGCCCTTGTAGTCGGTGTAAAGCAGACAACGCCATCTGTGTATTTGGAGAACGGAAAAAGTCCCACGACAAGGTCTACCCCAAAGGGTGAGTGACTTCTCCATCTTTCTGTCTCCTCGACCATTCCTAACCTTCGCTGCAGATACGTGGAGATGCTCGAAAGCCAACAAGCACAACTTGTATCGGGCCTACAAGAACTATATAAGCGTATTCAGAACGGCCAGGGTTGGACAGGCAGCCCCCTCAAAGAAAACAATCACGGACAGCCCTTGACGCACGATATCCTAGAAAGATTGGGAGCGTTGAAACAAGAAGGCCATGCGACCAATGACTCCTTTGAGGAAGACCTCAGTGTATTACAACAAAAGCTCATTGCAGATGGTGCTGGCTTCATGCAACGAGCTCCCTCACACGATTCGCATTCAGACAGCAGTGCGCCCTCTCCCATCTATGAACCTGTCGCCCAGCGACCCAACTTCTCGAATCCATTCTCGCTCAGTCAATTCCCCCCAACACCTCCTGATCAGAGCCCCTACCCGCAGAATGCACGAACAGTACCCTCAATGAAGTCACAGACATACCCCCACGCCACCATCACCCAGTCAAATCTGAGCTGGCAGACTCCTATCTCCGAGTTTGATGATGGCGTGGACTTCGCAACCCAATTCGACTCTCCCATGATGGACTCGACTCTCGATCTATCGTCGTTCCCTCCGAACATGTTTCAAGACCAGATGATTCCTACCGCCATCAACCCCTGTCTGACCATGAAGGATTGGCCAGGACAGGAAGATTTTCAACGGTATTTCAACCCAGCAGCCATGATCTAATTGGGAGGTATTTGTTATGAATTTTATGACCAACTTGTAACTGCATCTAAAAGCGGGTCTCTTTGCATTTCTGGGCTTTTCATGGATATCGGATATCACAGCCGGGAACAAGGCTGGGTGGGTGTTAGGGAAGGATTTTGGGATTTCTGGCAGGGGGAGAACGCTTTGGGATGAACAAAGCGTCTCCGTTTGAAACTTCATGACTCATACATGTTGAGGGTGAAGACTGATCAACAACAATCTAGGGGTTCATCGACGGTATGCTCCGAACAACCTTATGAGTGTTGTGTCGGCTTGCTGTCATGGCTAATGGAGGGCATCACTGCAAGCTGCGAGCGGCTGTGTGATGAGCTTGTCACTATAGTATAACCACATACGTTCCACTGGGAGAGTACACCCGTGCTGGAAACAGATAATGCAATGGACAGCAAACCATGCTTTTTGCATGTGTAAAAGTCTAGTTGTTGTCTTCCCCAATCTCCAAACCTCAGTTTTACCCATTTCGATCTTACTCGCCGATCTATTGCAGGTCTTCGATGATCCCCGATCGTGCGGTTCCTAACCCCCAAAAACCTTATAACCCAGATGGATGTCATTCTGAACCACAACACTGCTGCTAGGATACCTGAGGCATACGTACCCCATCAACCAAGTTTGTGCCGTGAGGTGGCTTGGCTTTTGAGTTTCGAGCCTCACCTACCTGTCCTTCTTCTACTAATCCTCAAGCTTCTGAAACGTGTCGCTGAAATCCCACTTCCACGAATTCCGTTATCTGTTATCCGTCGGGCCCCCATAACTTGGAACCTATGTATAGGTACATATCTATAGGTGTCTAGGTACTTACTTATGTGTGTCCTGCATCTTTGTCGCCCGCATTGACTTCGAGACTTGACATCACAATGCAAACACGCACTGACAGTGGAGACCCTCGAATTCCAATCTTCTAATCTACCCCCTTATTTTGAACGCCCACCTACGCTGGGAGGCGCTCTGAGGAACGGTTACCTATCTTCCTTCTAAAGGCCCGGTTCCATCCGCCCAGTAGCCATGGTTCCACGGTGGGCGGTGATATCCTGAATTGCTGGCGCTCGTCCAGAAAGAGAAGGATCTCGGAAATATCCTGATTGGACCTTTCGTACTTTTTGACTTTCGTGCGGCGCATGCGCAACTTTTAGGAAAAAGTGGACTTGTAGTTAGCTAACCACGGAGGGCACATCGTCGATCGTGGGACACCGGAAGAGTCAGCGACATCGCTGTTGTAATCGTGACCCGATGGTGCAACGCGTGGTGATGGGCAACGGATCCTGTTAGTTGTGCAGTCCACCTCCTCTCTTCTCCCCATCACGTTCGACTTTGGAAATTCCTAGTATCGCGCAGAGGGGTGAAATGACGCCGAAGGTTTCAGTGTAAAGCTGGGCAAGATAGGCGGATCTTCCTTCACACCCTCACCCTGAGATGCAAATGCAATATCATGAAGGTGAAGCATAGGTACTCTTCCTGCACAACTCGAGGCTACATAAGATGCGCCGCCTCAGCCTCGCGGCGGGGTAAAAAAGGTCTCGAGCGGGTGCAGCAAATCACGCCATTGGGAATGATGTCACTTGTTGTTATTGCAATATGGAACCTATTAGTTGCATATTTTAATAAGCAAGACTTTCAGTATTGCTCACGCAGGTAGGAAATAGAGATGTTGACCTCAAGCAGCCAGGGCGTGCTGAAATTCTCAAGGGCCTTGCTCCTAATTAACCCCGCACTTGAACCACCCAAAACCAGAAGCCTCGTGTTCGCCGCCTCCGTTTGCGAACGGGCAGGATTTTGATTAGATGCCCCTGAATCAGGTACCGTTCTTCTGGATAGTCACTCTCCGAACTCTTTACAGAAATCCCACAGATGTCTCCGCAGTATTGTCTTGGTGCCTCCAGTGCTTTCGTTCGTGAGGGTCACTGCAGCAGTAGCCAGCGCCTTCCCACATAATTCAGGCTATTGATGCCCACTTTTTGCCAATGTTGATCCGGGTAAATGCCCACCGAGCCAATGTTGGGCTAGCTAGGACAGAATTTCCCCCATCGCCGGTGGTCACTTCCCTGCGAGAAGGAGTAATGTAATATTAATGACTTCATGCGTTGGCGCATTTGCAAAGTCCACTACCACCACCGTAACCCTCCGCACATTTTTGTCTTGGAATCGCACCAAGAGGAAGGACAAGATTTCCTCGTTGCAGCCCTGCTATCACGAGAACCATGGCTTCAGAGTCCGGAGTGACTTTCCAGCCCACGGGCGCCCTTATCCAGGAGCTCAAGATCGCAGGGCATAATATCGTCCTAGGGTATCCAAGCTTAGAACCGTATGCGAAGGCGCCGTTCTTTGGCGAGACCATCGGACGGGTTGCCAATCGGATAAAGCAAGCCCAGATCGATGGCCTCAACGGCAAATCCTATAAGCTGGCCGCCAACGACGGACCCAATCATCTGCACGGTGGGGAGCAAGGCTGGGGTAAGAAGGTATTCAAGGGCCCGGAGCCTGTGAATCGCAATGGACAGGAAAGCGTCCTGTTCACTTACGTGTCTCCTGATGGAGAGGAGGGGTATCCTGGCACCGTCGAACTCAGAGTGTGGTACACTGCGTACGAGGAGGCACGAGAAGCAGGAAGCCCCAAATTCGTGCTCGAAACTGAGTATGAGGTTGAGCTGATTGGGTCTGAAGTTGACGAGACCGTCATCAACATAACGAATCACAGGTAAGGGAATAGATATTTGGGCGACCACTGATACAAAGTCAAAGCATCTAACTTGCCTCATAGCTATTTCAATATCAGTGGAGGCCCAACAATCGAGGGAACCGAGGTCACATTAGCATCGACCAGGTTTCTGGAAGTCGCCGACACGCAGCTGATCCCTACGGGGAGAATTTTGGAATTCCCAGGCGTCGAGGTCAACAAGACGATTGTCCTAGGAGCGAAAGAACCTGCCTTCGACCATGCCTTCGTCGTTGACTCGGACACGGCTAATATCCCTCTCGACACGCGAAATGGCCCTCTCCGAAAATTGGCCGGGTTCTCACATCCAACGACACATCTTCACATTGACTTTTTCAGTACGGAGCCAGCGTTCCAATTCTACACCGGAGAGCTCATCGACGCAGCGGCGCATGGAGACACTCCAGCAAGAGGGGCACGAGCAGGATTTTGCATTGAGCCTAGCCGTTTCATCAACGCCATCAATGAGCCTGAGTGGAGAAGGCAAGTTGTCCTAAAGCGCGGCGACATTTGGGGCGCGAAGACCGTGTACAAGGCTTGGAAATCATAAAGGGGCTCTGCGGTGTTCGATAATCAATCTCACCTTGTGGGCTCTGTGGAGTGCATCAACTGCACCCACCTTGTCTGCACAATGCATAAACCATTGGTTTCTCATGCCTCGGAAGTCTCCATTCCTCGCCCACTATCACGTGGAGGAGGCGACGCGATGATGGGAGGGACCGAGACGGACGTCATTGTGGAAATCCTGACATCTTCAAGGGGAGTGAGGCACTTGGAATAATTGTGTTGTCAAGATTACTGTGGAAAGTCCGCGGCGTCAATGGCGGGCGACCTGCAAGCCGGAGAATCTCCGCTTGGTGTTTACATATCAAACACTGCAGTAGATTGGATGACTAGAAAACAAATCTTCCACGTGCCGTTTTACCAGAAAAGAGGAGACGAATAACGACACTGAGTGAGAAGGGGAAAAATTAGAAAATGCCTCATATCGAAGCAGATTAACCACCAGTCGGATACAGGCCAAGCGAGGAGGGATGTTCATTCATTTGGCAGAGTAATGTCAAAAATTGGTCGGGGAATATGCAAGGCGTAAAATCGGCCGTAAGTGGACACCGAGCCATGGAGGCAAAACTCGTCCGTCTCCGAGGCTGCTTGCATCAGCAAGGCTCCTAGGATCACCACACGGCGACCGTCTGCAGACGGCGATCCAATTTTTCTGGAGATGTCTTTCCATCCTTGTGACTCGACCTCGGACGAATGAACTTGTTGTCGAGCGCATCTAGAGATATCCATAGTACGTACCAGTAGTACTCCCTCCTTTGTGGCTTACCGGGTTTCTCGACCGTGCCGATACTGCCAGATTTCCCTGGACCGCGGGGATTTGATTTTCTAACGGTACTCGTACTCACTTTACTCGACCGGCACTTTCATGATTTCAGTCAGGGTCTCTGTCGATCGAAACCCCTGCAAAAGTGCAAGGTAAAAACATGACACTAAAGTTAAGCCCGAGTCGCATGGTACTAACTCCGGGTACGATTTCGGAACCCTGTTATTCCGTATCCGCAAGAGAGCTGGGCCGTTGGCAAATCCGAAGTGCAGGCCCCTCGTATTTTTTGCGCAAACGTGGTAGGGTTAGAGAAATAGACTCACGTGGTGCGTAGGCGGTGTTTTCTCATTACATACAGTGACGGAGTAGTCTGAGCAGCAATGGGCGGTGCTCGCACTTCGCAGCGCCATCACCAGCGGCGATGGTGCTGAAAAGGGAGACTGATGGTGATTTGCGCGATCAACCAGTAAATTTTGTCGAATACTTATCCAAAAGCAAGGCAAATATGGAGGACGGAGGACGGAGGACGGAGGACGGAGGGCTCGAAAAGCAATCTTGCCGCACCCAAATTTAGGTTGTATCAGTTACGAGCACGGAGTGGTTGGTCGCAAGAAGCAACAAAACGCGATAACTCGATGCAGATGGGGGACCTTACTCAGTGACTGGTTACAAGCGATGAAACAGCAACAGAGAATCCGCTATACGAGATCTTACTGCTTGTGCTGCGCGCAATTCCTTCTAGAATGCCTTGCTGCTCAAGGGGCCTAAACGCTAGGCGGATTGGCAAAGTCGATCCTTGACATGTTCCAATTTCGACTCCAGGCATCACCATTTCTGCTGGCCCTGCTTGATTCCTTATGGAGAATATATTGCGAGATGGAATTCCGCAAGCGGGCTATTATTGTTCCTCCCCAAGGGGCCAGGGCACTCCGAGGCGCAGCGGCATGGCAGGATCCACCTTTGCGAGCTGAAACGTATTCGGTAAACATTCCTGATCTGTCGAGGCAGAACAACATGCCAAATTCAGTGAGCAAGCAAACTCGCGAGGTCGCCAATGCTTCCCTCCACCCCGCAAAGCCTCGTGGGCGTCGTAATCCGAACAGGTGAGTTGCTTGTCGACAAGAGGACAAGCGTACGATGCCGTATTGAACTCAAAAGGAGACTGGACGACCAAGAAGCGAATCGATTCCCTGATTCGGCCGAGGTCTTGACTGCACCACTACCGAGCTCAAGGCGAACCGAGCAATACTCGTATTGAAGCAGAACCGTGGCGCGGTTACGCCGTATTCCTCAACTGCCAGGTGCCCAGGTGCTTTGTCTCCATGATGGCTGGGGCTTGGGGCTTGTGCTCCTGCCCCCTAGGTCGCTTTGTTGTCAAAGTATTAGACGTCGCAAAGGGGGGGAACCACTCAAGACGCCAAGATCGTATTCAGCGTCTCGCCTAAAAGCCGCTTCGTTTGCACAACTCGTTGCATAACTCCCGCCCAGGTTAGTTTTGTTACCACTGTTTGATTTGACGGTATCGTATCCTCGATACACCTCGGTCATGTAATGACGGGTCGTGTATCGTCCATACAAATCACATGACCCCCTGACACATCGTTCACATTCTTGACTATACCTATGTCCAACTCCCTACCCATCCATCTCCACATTCCCATGAGGGCGTTTGTAGATTCGAATCGGCTAATTACCACCTTGTCGCTTACGAAAGCGGTCATCAATCAACAAATTGCCATTCTCGTCGCATGCCAATACTTAACTCATCATGCCAAGGATACCTTTTTCAGGCCTTGTGCAACACTGAACATTTAGCCAAGAAATACGAAGTTTCAGGGCCGTTCGATATCGAGGCCGAATCCCTTGAAAGATACGGCGAAGTATCTCCAGGGCGGCCGACATTAACTTCCACGGCAATCATTCAACAGGCTCGGTGATACCGCGGTTAACCATGCCAACAGCGGGCAGGCCTGTGTTAGTTGGAGCTGGGATAGCGAGGCTGTTGATTGGCTCGAAGGGGCTGAGTCAGAAGGCTGGCCCTATCTCTCGTTCATCGGCAAGTTAGATTCGTTGTCGGTGGGATTCTTTGTCATCCTGTCCCTCTCGCTCAATAAGCTGGCCCTCCTTCATGCAGGGAACATTCATCGTTCCTGGCCTGGCCTGGCCTGATGATCGTGTCATCAACAATTTCGATTTTCTTGCTGCTTTCTAGCATCAAGTCATATCACTTTCCCAATCCAGGAAATTGTTTTTGCCCTTTCTAGGAAGTGGTTCACCTTGAGTAACACCCCGCTCCCTGGTAGAGCTTCGAAAGGCAAGGAACCTGAGTCATCGAGTCGAGTACCTCTTAGGCAAGCTCTATCACTAATCCCCTAGGCCCAGAATTACTGGCGATATCCACTTATTCGCTCCTGAAGTGGGAGATGGCATCTGGCCACATCCCTCATCCCATGATGCTCTAGAGGCTTAATTCCGCCCAACACGAACCTGGAACAGTATCTCCATGCAAAGCTGAGGGACACGAACAGCTGAATGGCACCGAGTTTTCCACTGCCACCAAAGCAGCTAAACTACAGATAGTAGTCGACTTGGGCAGCTTTAATTCGCCGACACCCTGGTCCGCTCTTTGACTAAAGTACACGATGCATACGAAAGCTTGTTTTCAGGCAAGGGATGACTCTCCCCTTCGGCCACTCGCATCGCTGACATTCCTGGATCAAAGCTCAAAGTCGTATTTCGGAGAGCAGCCGGCGAGCGTGAGTGGACGCCCGAAGCAAGACTGGACTTGCCAAATTCCCTTGAGTTTCTTCGTGTCACTCTATCAGAGGGCTGTTCCAAATGAAAATGATAAGCAGCCCTTACGTTCACTCTCGCTAGATCCCTGTAGGGCTTACCGATAAACGCACAAAAAGCGCTGAGGATGTTGGTCAGAGACTCAGAGCAGCCGCTTCCGCATTCGCATCAAAGAGCATACAACGATCACCACATATCCTGGGACGTTGAAGGAGCGGCGCTTCAATATCCCTCTGAGGGAAACCTTGCTCGCTTGCCAGTCTGACAATTCAAGTGGATCCTAACGAATCGAGGATTGCGGAACCGACAGGCTAATACTTCACAGTCATTCAATGGCCCAACGTCCAGCATCCCCAGCTTTCGACATACCCTAGGTAGGTGAATCGTTCTGCCTTCAATCATCCAATTCGCTGGACTCCGCTCGCAGCTGAAGAGCAGAAGCAGCCAGTAAGATCCTAATCCGCAGCTCTGCCATGCTCGTCTAACTCAATAAATGACCCCAACCGAGGTCATCGAATGTGCTGCAAAGCCTAAAACATATGAGTATTACTGAGCCTGGATACCTGGTAGGTTGCATCTACCTTATTAGGAAAACCGCCTTCGCCATCCAATCGCTGAGTCGTGTCCCTTTCCCAACTGGTACCACGTCTCGAATAGGTGTCAGGGCTTAGGAGGATATGGCGGCCAAATATCAAAACGATCTCTTGACGTTCTGCCGGCCACGTCTGAGAGCGACGTACTATTGATCCCTGACCAATTGATACACAAGCCCTATCAGTTTGCCAACCTAGCAACAATGCTATTCTAACTAGCGATTCTCACACGCTGGATCAGTCGCAACACCAAATGTTTCCCTAGAGTGGGAGTTGGAATTACCCTTGCTGACCAACAGGCGACCCAGCGACTGCCTTAGCTCAGGCCGTTGTCGTGAGACGATGCAGGCACTATGCACTCGCACTGGCTTAATATCAATAATCCCCGAGAACTGTCAGGCCGCACACAGAGATTATTGGCTCGGCGTTTCCTAATCATGATATACTATGTGTATCCGCTTGGACTACATGTCAAAGCACGTGCCGTCTTTCTGACCATGCTCAAACTTACTAGTGTGGTGGATCTCTGACAAAGCTCGGTCCCGTTTGGTGGTGTTGTCCACCGACCAGCAATACAGAGTCCTGCTAAGGTCAACACCAAACGGGTTGAGCATTCCGTGCACGCTGGTATGCATTACGCTCGATGCTTCTCCTCTCGGACGCCCTCCTCTCCTGCTCGATCTGCACAAGCCGACCGCGAGAGCTGAAGCTGCCAAATGAAGGCAGCTCACGCGAACTTCCGGCATGTAATATGGAGATGATGGCGCCCAGAAACGACCACAAGGATACTGTGAAGCCGTTACCTCGAACCTGTAAAAAAAGCACACGAGGCGTTTCTGGCGCTCTCTACTGTCATGATATGTCTGTCCGTATGCAGTATTAAGTACAGTACGAGGTGGTTATTATTCGAGCAATTAGCCCGACTACGACAGTGCAACCGAGCCGCTGTCGACGCGATTAATCATGGGACGTTGCAAAAATGATGTAAGCATCTCTCCACTCCCCAGTTGAAGTACACACCGGTCTTCCACCCTGCGAAGAACCTGTCGACAGTACTCTCTGGGAGATCCAAGCGAATGGCTTGTCCGCACAATAAGACCAGCAGTGAGTGTCCTGGCGTGCTCTTCACTCGTCGTCTTCAGTCAACGCGCGTTAAGTTGAACCCTTGATATGAGGATCGGAATGCGGTGAGAAGTTTACCGTGTAAGCTTAAAAAGAACTGCTTCAATGGTTTGCACGTGGACTTGGGGGCAGCAAGAACCTCGGGCGGAGGCACGTGATACAACGCCTTGATTCTTATTTACGCGCACGTAGGACAATGTCGATATCAAATAGAATCTCTAGCCTTGAAAAGCGGTCGCGAATGTAATTTGGACCGGTCAAGTGCAAGTAAACCAGTGAATATTCTTCGTGCGCTAATCTCACTTTGAATCTCATTTCCATGTGATATGTATCATCCGTTGATTTTCCTTTCGTCAAAAAAGAGGCATATCCTTGAGATATTCGTTGTCCATGCTGGCCTGGCTACATACATCAATGACTGTCTCACACATCATGAGTGTCCTCATCACCATCGCCACCTGTGGTCATCTGCCAAACACGATAACGCAACCGCTCGATGACTTCTCGTCTCAACCAAGTACCTCCTGAGCTCGTGAACCATTTGTCGTCATCGTTGACTATATCCGTGCCCTTCACAACATCATTTGACGCTTGCGATCCTTCATGATCCTGGTGCATTCGCCGCTCGATTTCTTCATCCTCTTGCTCCCAGCGGTCGAACCACGCGAATAGAAGTCGTAGCTGCCAAAGCTTATTCTTCTGCATCTCTAGAACCTTCCTAGCACGAACCCCGAATTGGGATTCAGGTGGCAGAATGCCTTTCTCGAACTCCAGCCTTGTGTCTATGACCGTGCCATTGAATAAATCTTCTCCGGTTTTCGCGTTTGCGTGAAGAATAAGGGCTCGCTCTGCGTGATCAAAGTTCTTCAGAGACTCAATGTCAAAGAGCCACTCAAAGGGGTTAGATCCTATTGCCCCTCCACCCGATAATCCTGCAGCGAAGCCAGGAGGGACATCGATATTTGGGTCCACACTGGGTATACCACTTGCCTCACTCCTTGCCTGAAATTCGGCAGTAAAGAGGTCCTGTGGAGGCTTGTCATATGCAACACGTCGGGATAGGAAGACATTGACTGCGTTGTCTTTCTTGATTCGGGCTTTCAGCATTGCCTTGTTTTTGGGAGAGCTGAAGTCAAGCACAGCATCCCAGAATCCTTCACCCTTAACCTCGATGGAAGCAATCGTATCCAGTTCCGGAATCAGACCAGGAACCCGAAGAAATTGGGTCTCGCCATTCTGTAGGTGGATTTTCCCAGTCATACCACCAATCACAGACCCGTCCGCTCGATCTTTTGCGACGAGGCACCTGCCTTCGACAGCAAGTACCCACAAATGGCGTAAAGCCTGTAAGTGACCTCGGTTGTCGAGAACGTCATTTGGGAAAACAGGGTAGAACGCAATACAGAGACTGGCAACGGCAAGATTTGAGGTTCCAAAGGTTCTTGTTCCACCTGCAAGGAAAAGTGCACCTAATGCCATGTGAGCGGCAAGATGGCTTCCAAACGGAGTATCCCCATCTGTCCGGCCATGTAGGGCACGCAGGCGGCGCATAACAAGCAAGTCGCCTGATCCGGCCATTACAGACGCAGTAGCCAGTGCGACCGTGTCTAGGCAGTTGCGAGTGCTATTCAGCGTGATGCGAGCATCATAATTGCGCGCCGGAAGTCGGCTCAGCCTAAGAAATTGGTCCAGGTACTTGATTAGTAGATCGCGGACATCATGTCTTTGAGACCCAGCAAAGCGGAGTCCAATAGCAAAGCAAATCCCGGCCACAATGTTGAAGAACGGCATGTCCTCTGTACTGAGAAACTTGGTTGATTTTAGATCAACGCGTCCCTGATATGGCTGTGGTAGGGATGTGCGAATGAAATCAACGGTGGGTTGAATAGAGTCCCACATTATAAGATGCCGAGCCAACGTGCGCAAGAGGAAGATATCAGGCCTCACATAATCAAACTGATGTAAAGTATCGGGTACGTCAACCTTTCGAGCGATAGACTCGTCATTCGTCTTGAGGAACACAAATGTCATCGCCATCACAGCACCTGCAGTGGCACGATCAAGAACATGAACCATATTCACATTCTTGGTCCCCACCGCAATGGCAAGTAGACGCTCAACGACGCTCATGTCATGAAGACCATGCAGACGTTTCCCATGCCCAAGATGGATGAGTCCTAGAGAAAACCCAGCAGCAAGTCTATAACCCTCGTCGCGAAGCACCGTTTCAGTAGCGGCGCCTTCCTCTGGATCATTGTTCTCAATTTCCGAGAGCATAACCTCTGACATTCGGCGATGTTGAGAGTTGTAGTACAGGAGACCAATGCCTATGATCCCAGTGGTTTGAGTAAGAGGAGATAGGTTCAGCTCTGCTGCACCAGGGGGAAGTAAACGAGTGACATGGACGGAGAGTAATCGGGTTATGAGTGTGTCCATCGTTCCCAGAAACGAGACCGAAAGCCCGAGAATGAGACCGACAGAAGTCATAGTATGTTTGGGCGTGAGGTATTTGAATGCAACCCATTTGGCCAACGATTTCAAATGTCCATTCAAACCTAGAGCAAGCAGAAAGCCAGCGTGTCGATTTGTTAACTCTGGAGGTCGGTTGTAAAGGATCCAAGATGTGTCAATTCCCTGAGCATCGTTCGCGATCATCAAACCCATTGAGGCTCCATTATGAAAGAATGCCCAGCAAACCTTCTCCTCAGTAAATGCAGATTTGTCTGCACTGAACGTCATCGCCTGTGCATTCTCAGTTGAGCGTCGAGACTTCATGATGCATTGTAAGCTGAATGCTGGGATTGGTACTCTTTCCGTAAGTAATGGAACTCGGGCGTTGAAGTGCATCATTCCTCGCCCTGTGGCCACTGACAGCGTTCGTCGAGTAACATGCTGGGCCAGCTCCTTCTGAGCTTCCAACAGCTCAACCTCAGTCCAGTCTGGTTCAGGTGTACATTCAACAACAGGTGGTCTTGTTTGGTTAACGAGTTTCGAAGCTTCTGGAAATCGTCGATCCTCGCTAAATAGCAATTTCGTGACTGCATGACGGTCAGCTTCAGAGGATGCATCCCATCGTTGAAGTGTTTCGGCCTCTAACGCTGATGAGCATATTGTATGATAGTCTCGTACGGCTCCATGGTTTAGGGTGAGCGATGTTTTATGAAGTGGTGAGTGGTGATATTCAGCCGGAGTACCGGTCTTAGGAATGAGCTGCTGCGACATCTTGCTATCATTTATAAGACCTTTCTTCAGACCGGTACGCTTTGAAAATATGGCTTGATAGATTGTTGCTGCGATCCCATCCGGGAGCGTCTTGATCATCTCATGGTCGATTCCAGCCTCAGAGAGGACATGAATCGTCTGTTGAGTGCCAATGTGATTGTTGCTGGACTGCATATACGACAGTAATGCTAAGGTACGGGGTGTTAGGGCGCAAACTCGTTGCCACAAAGGGTCCTCCATGTCCACCGCCTGATATGCTCCCCCAGCAACTCTGACCAATGTGAGGAATGGACGCAACGAATTCCCGTGGATCCAATCTTCAAGGTGCGCAAAAATTGATGGCGGTTCAAATGGTTGCACGGGCATCTGTAGACCATCAATAGCAGCTAAATCAAAAAGGCAGTTCCGAGATTCGGGAACTTCAAATTCGTAGTAAGTATTTGGTTCGCAGGTCCAGTCCTTCCACCCAAGCCAGTGACCGAGTTGCGCCATGATGAATACAAGGCAAGTCTCGGGCGAGCCTATTTTCGAAGTCGAAGAGACGTTGAGCTTGTTCTCTTCGTACAAAAGGTGCAGTCCAAGTAATATGCTTGGTACAGCATTGCACCGTTGTTCGCGATTCTTATTGATGGAAGTTGGCAGGTATCCTTCTGGTCCAATGGCGTTTTCGCCCATGGGTGTCTGTACGTATTCTTTAGCCAAAGCAATACATTTGGCAATGGACTTGTTGTGCTTCTCCTCCATGAAGCCGCTGTCCGAAGACAAGATTGGCGCAGGCCGGCCACTCTTGACTTTAGCTGGAGCATTAGCGGCAGTTGGTTGCTTTTGCAATAACCAACTCCAGGCACGATCCTGCATTTCAGATCTCAATTTTATTTCACGCTCATCATTATGCATTGCATCATAGCTCGCAAGATCAACAGCACTCCCACTGCTTGAGCGAAGCAATGCGCTCTTCTTTCTCCTGTGGCTGGGTGTTTGTGGTGCAGAGCTGATGAAGGGAATGGCCAACGAGAAGAGGACGATAACAAGGGTCATCCATTCTGATGCTACCGGTGATCCTTTGCCTTTAAGCCAACGGGAAACTTCCCAGAAAGCAACAAGCAAGGTTTCTTGTTGATCAGTGCCGCCGACAATGTCGCACATTTGAAGAATGGAGGCAACTAATGGATCTTTGGGTAGTAACTGGAGCTGGATAGTATGTTCTCGCTGATCCTGATCAATTGCATAGAATCGATCCTGCATCCCGGACTGCCTTAATGCTTGTATGTGTACATTTTTAGCCGAAATAGTCCTCCTGATGCCGGTCTCCTCACTCTTCTTCGGGCTTACCATCTGCGTAGCTGCGAAAGGATCAAAGACGCCAAAACTTTTCATGAGCTCAATTCGATATGATGGAGACCATGGAGCCTCCAGATGCAAAGTGGCTTGTTGAGTTCGAGATTGAGTCAGAACAACGAGGCGTTGAATGTGATTCTCCTGCACCCTGCAAGCATCGCTGATACCGCCTAGTCGTCGGAGATCGGTGGCTTTCACCTCGAATGTCTCCTTTTGAGGGTGTTGTTTCTTGCCTACTTTCGGATCGTGATGCCTGACCAAGATTTTGACCAAGGTCATCTGCTGAAGACTCTTGTCCATAATGCAGACATAGAGGTCTGCACTTCGAGCATTGCCTCGCTGAGAGCTCGCGGGAGGACTCAGAGTCAGTACTTTGATATCTGTGTCGACCACAGACTTTTCAATGTCTACGGATCTTGGAAAGTTCTTAACCTTGAAGAAGCCGATGTCTCTAGGAAGATTGGTATCCGAGCCGTCAGAAGCATCATCCTCAAGACGGATGGATTGGCGTAAGGGATCGAACTCATCTAGTAATCCACGAGCGGATAAGTCTAGGAATGAAGTACCAGCACTCAGCATTGATGCATTGGTGGGGAAGGAGCTCCTGCGGCGGAAACCAAAACTTTGTCGGTCGTTGAAGCTTCCTATTGACTCTCCTCTCCTTCCTACTCTGTTAAAGCTTTGACGACCTGGGTGGCCCATGGCTAGATCATTGAAAGTATTCCGATCATTTCCCGCACCCAGATCTGTTCGCGCCAACATTGAACTGACCCTACGAGCCGAACGAGTTTGCACACCGACATCACCGAATTCAGGACCCAGATGTGAGGCAAGATCATTGACTGGGAATGACTTCTCTTCGTCAACTAATGCAAAAAGACCTTCTCCGTGAGACTGATTTTGAGTGGCAATGTTTAAACTCTCTCTGAGATGGCCAGTCCCTCGAGTGACGGGCGTGGCTGCTCCTGGATCTCTAGCGTAAATGTTCGAGCTTTTTCTTAGGGAAGGACGAGACCTCGTAGATTTACGGTTCTGGCGTTGGGTTCGGTGAGAATGTTCTGGAGTCTCTGGCGTAACGTACCATAAGGTGTAGGAGGAGTTACTTTCGTTCAAAGTCAGGGCGATGGACAGTGGCGACCTGCTCGGAAATTTTGGGCCTAGCTCTGGGCAAGGAGAGATATATATGATTTTTTCAGTGCGAGGGAGAGCTTTGCAGTTGTCCAAGGGTTCCCCTCGTCGACTTGGACTCCAGACAACCAAACCCAACTCCGACATAACCTCGGTGTAGGAAAATGTACGGGGAATGCCACGGCCATTCGCCTGTAGAGGCTTTGGAAAATCATCTTGTTTTCCAGGTGACAGTAAGGAAGGCCTGGAGCTTGTACCACCAAGGGAGGTGAGGGTTTCATTGATAGTACTCAGGTCATGGTGGGCAACAGGAAGAGAGGTTCGTCCTAGTAGCTCATCCTCAGCCAGCTTTCTTTGCAAGACGAAACCTAAAGGAAAAGGAAAGGCGCTTTCGACCTCGAAGGACAGTGGTACGACATGGGTGTCTCCAGAAAAGAGGAATATATGAGCCTGAGTCTTGAGGACAATGACAATGCCGCGCTCTAACGATCTCGGATCAGTAGTGTCCTTTTGAGCCTCACTAGGATGGTCGCCTGGCTTGAAATCTGTAACAAAAGCATGTAAGATGGGCTCGCCCTCGACGTCGAGATTGAAAGTCCGTTTGACCTGACCATTCCTCGACCAAACAACATACAATTCGGTGATTAAGATCTCATCCTCGATAGACTCGGTGCCTTGGTCATTGGGGGTGTGTAGGAGTGACCATTTGTAGAGGGAGGAGGATGCCTCAGAAGGGAGAATTGACTCTCCGACAAGGTAAGGGAGAGCGGAGGGTTCATGGAGGCCGAGCGACTGGACTGAACTCATGGCTCCGGACCAACTTGGAGGTGGGGAGGTTGCTGAACATTAGGATTGGGGAGACTCCTAGAGGCGATGCAGCCATGCTAACATTCGGACGATATCATGAGACCACAAGGAGCGATGTGCTGAGGTGGCATCAGTGAGTCGTGGTTGGCACTATTTCTCTTCGAAACGAAGTCCAGAGTACTTTCATATTGGAAGTCGCGTTGGTGTCAATAAAATATGCGGGGAACTGAGTTTTGTAAAGACGTTGACTTTGCAGAGATACCCTGGAGAGGCCACATAGGCCTGGCGATCCATGGTAATGTTTTGGTCTGACATTTACTAAAGCCCTGCCAAGTCAGGTGTGGACCGTGAATACTTTGGTAATATCATAACGCGCTGCCTGCGACGCGACTTGTCCTCGAATTATTCATATCAATGCGGAGGAATTGGGCTTTGACCCTCGTACTCCATACTTTGCCTTTACCACAACCAATGTTACTCTCCTACCACATCACGCAAAACTATCGAGAACAGCCATCCTGTATCTGCAGACTGTACTTACCTTCCATTAAATGGACTGCTCGGTCCTCCGACAGAGAGAGCGTTATCAGCTCAGGTATGTTGTTTCCACCCTTCGCTTCTGGTGGCTGTTTCCTAACTCGACGGCACAGTTACGACCTCCCGCATGAAGCCTACACTTCTTGCGTATACCCCCGCCAGTCGGCCAATGGCTCTACGGTCATAATTTATGGCCATGAGCGAGGGCTGCGCATAATTTGGTACGCCGGCAAGAACTTCAAGCCACCCAAGAAAAGCCACCCGGCTCCCAAAACAAATGGAACAGCAAAGAGTGACTCCATGGTCATCGACCTAGACGATGATGATGATGAGCAAGAACAACTCACAGCGAAGGATGACCCTGTTGCAGCCGCAGAGTTTGAAGATGAGGAAGAAGAGGTAGATCCAGCTACTCCCTACCATTCAATACTTCGACAGATAGACATTCCTCTTGGAAGCGCCGGCTTGCGTATTGCAATTCCACATATTCCAAAGGACATTACTCAAGCTTCCCCCGATTCCTGGCCGTCAATATATCTTGATCATATCTTGGTTGCTGTCGCATGCGCAGATTTGTCTCTTCGGGTTGTTATTGTTCCCCTTGTCCCTCCCAGCCCAAGTGTTCCAGATGTGTCAAGACTTGGGATTCGCACTCTCAAAATCTTCGGCCCTAATTCCCACCAAGAGTTCATCACCGACATTGCCATCACCCACACGGTCCACGCTGAGGGAGAAGAGGTTGAGGTTGATACGCAAGTCAAAACGAGGGCTCAGACTCATGCACAGTCAGCTCAAATCTCAACCAATGTCGACTCCCGAAAATGGTCACTGCTAATAGCATCTATATCATGCACAGAATCTGGACTACTTTTGGTCCATGAGATTCCTTTACAAGGAAATGGTGCTCTCTCTTCAAAACCCGAACATCTACTCCCAATAAGGAGACAGTTCCTCCGCTCTTCAGCACTCGGAGCCAGACTCGCCTTCAATCCTTCTTGCTATCCCGCCGACCGACATTCCAGCCTCCTTGTTACCCTCCCTGCCACCTCCAGCGTCAAATTGTACCAAATTTTCCCCACTCATTCTCGGGAACGTCGTGGTTCCACCGCCACTTCAGATTCTGCATCCAGTAGGGCATCACTCCGGACCTCGGGTAGTGACAAAGGAAAAATTGCTCTGACATTCCTTCCATCTTTTGTTCATAATCCGGGTACCATCATACCTCGAAGAAAGAAATGTTTAGCTGCTCAATGGGTCGCCGGCGGTCGAGCCATTGTGGCACTCCTCGAGGATGGTGAATGGGGCATCTGGGATCTTGAAGCGGTTGGGCCGAACTCGTCTGGAATTGGAAGCAACCTTGTTCGTGGGCAATTTAATATTTCAGGTATTCAAGGAGGTTCAATTACAAGGTTCGCCATTCGGTCCAACATTTTTTCATCTGAAATGAAGAAGGAAATCTCTTCCTCAAGTCAGCTTCAATCAGCTACCAGTTCGCTGGCCCCCATGACACCATCAACACGTAAAGTTCGATCCGAGGGATTATTCCAGAGTGCTTCACAGCAAAATGTCAGGTCAACATCTCCTCGGAATGTTCGCGGCTATATCTTTGTAGAGGAACACTCCCCACATAACGGCCGGCCACTTGATGAATCCGTGGTTATCAGCTATGGCGGTGAGAACGTCTATATCTCGTCCTTGTTAGCGTTCTGGAAAGCAGAAATCAAGCCTGCACGTCTACCGACCGTAAGACTTGGTGGTCAGGAGCTGCGAGCGATTGCAGCTCTTCCCCAAGCCACAGACAACGTCCCTACAACAGGTATCGCACGTTTCGGTTTGGCATCATCATCTCTTCCAGACTTCGTGGTTCAGACTCCCCATCGCTTGATCCTGTCCGTCCACCCTCTCTCTATTTCCGCCGAGCAGCCTTCGAGATCCTTCATACTTTCAGAAGAAATCTCTGAAACTCAATCGAATTCCAAATTTGACCAAGCACTGCTCAAATCTGGCGATCTTGATGTGGACGGCATGGATCGAATTCTGGGTAATATGGGTGCTATCAGTAGAGGATCAAAACCATTGGATCTCTCTGGCAACAAGATGAGGTTCAATTACGGGAACCAACACCCAGCAGAGGACGAAGACGATATCGACATGATGATTACATCACCCACGCCCTCGAAATACTCGGCACGTAGGGTGTCAGCCACAAAGACCCAACACCAGGAGGAGCGTCGTGGATCTGAACAGGCACGGCAGTCCACGCAGCGGCGGATATTTTCTTAGTCTATTCCGGTGAACAGGCATACTAAAAGCAAGCAGAAATTCCTCCGAGTCCCATTGTCCAGTGCGACTTCGACATGTTTTGATTAGGCTTCAGCGGGCATGAAAAGGGCATTTTGCTTCCTCGTTCACGATACCCACAAACCCGAAGGTTGATAGCGGCGAACTAAATAAGCTTCACATTCATATCAGCCCTGCGCATTTGTCCGAAAATGAATGCCGAGTACAATGAAGGAGAAAACCAGCTGGTGATCCCCGCGATTCACACCTTGTCCTTGAAAAGTTCCATTTGCCTATTGCATGCTACCCCTTGTCATAGTCTTTAGCATTCCTATTTCAAACCTTCCACCTATCTCCTACCAGCACCATACCTTTCGAATTCCATAACCCCAACCAGACACTATGTTCTTCTCAGAACCCATGACCAAACAATCGCGATGCAAGGTGGAGCACAAGGTGAGATCAATACCTTTTATCAAGCAATTGCTCAGTATTCTTCGCGAGAGATCAAAAAATAAACGAGCGACACAATGGCAAAACCTGCAATCTTCTTTCCTCCGATCCGTCTACTCCCTTGGGATAGACTGAGAACGAGTACAATAGAAGGGCGCTAGATGAGTCGTGTCGTTTCGTTCGAGCCTTTCCGTTACTTGAGTTTTACTCTCAAACTTTTCACGAGCAGCTTCGCACCCCGTGAACGTTCGGTCGTTTCACATATGGGGAAGAGGGTCACTTCGATGTTGTCCCTCGAGATCTACCGATCCTACTCTTGATTTGTTGCGGCATTGTTATCTGAAAGTAGGTACGGACCTCTTGCTAGGATTCGCAAGATTCCTGCTGGAGGGCTAGCCGGCTTTAATAGTAATAATGCAAAAAGGCTTACAATGAGGATGGGTTTGTACGGGCATGGAGTTCTTGGCTGCGTCGGCATATAGATGTCTGCCATTTCATCCCTTGCTACTAGCATAACCGCTAAAGTTGAACATGAGGCCTGGGTTGGGCTTCAGACGAGGCTGAAAGGTTCGAGGCGAGCGATTACCGAGCAATTGTCATGAATTCCTTCAACGAGGAGCTCTCTCCACATCTCTTTATCTCTGTCTTCTCTCAATAAACCCCACCATTTCCCTCTAAGCTCTGATTACGATCCACATATCTGTTCCGGTGTCATCGATGCCCTGTCGTTGGTATATGATCACCCACCCTTCTCGGTAGATCACCGACTCACTCTACCGTTGGCAAAGAGGCCCCTCTCGCGCAGCGATACCCTTACAGTTCAAGGAATGGGTCGCTTTTTGTTCGACGCTGGAATTCGTGACTTGGCGACCCCAGTGGGCGGTAGGCGTACAAGGCTCTCCTTGTCCTTGCCCATGGTGTTAGTGTTGGCATTGGTGTTGCCGCCTGCCGCTGCTGTCTGAGACAAGCTTCGGCTGCGTATACTCATCACTGTTTGATGGCGACGTCTTCCAGTTCCAATGATTATAAGGTCGTCTTCGTCTTCGTCTTCAATTTCTATGGTAGTATCTTCACGGCCTTTGGTTATTGTTGTTCTTGTTGCTGTCAGGTCCTCATTGTCAAACGAAAGGAGCATTGTCGAGGTCCGCGTCGCCTTAGTCCGTTGCATTATTGAGAACGCGTTTCCGTTTTGAAGAGTGCGGCGGCAGCTGCGGCGGCGATCTCGTCTATGTTTTACGGCAGGTTCCAAAGCTGGAGTAGGAGATGTCTTGGATTTTGTTACGCAAGCTCTCTTGCTGTTGTTTATTCCTAGGTGCCTGGTTGTAGATGATATTGACAGCTTAGGGGTTTTTGCCGAGTACTGACTTGTTTGAGGTTTTGGTCCTAGTCTGAGACCTGGTAGGTTGTCGGCTATCTTACTAGTTGTAAATGATGGTGGCTGTGGCTGTGTCTCTGCCGGCGTGGACTCTTTTGCAACGGCAATCAACTCCTCGAGGAATGCATCGCTAATAATAACACACTCGTCGTCACCCGGGAGCCCTGGACTTGGCGTCCTGGCAGGATATGTTAAGATACCAAATTGAGATCCTTCACTAGCAATTTGTTGGTCCAGTAGAGCTTGAATATCTTCGTAATCGTCTCTAGGTGATATAGGGTTTGAGGGTGGTCGGTCCTCGTACTCTCTAGCCATGGATGGTCTCAGTGGAGGAATTTCGATCCACAAATTGGGCTGTCCTCGGACTATACTAGCTGTAGAGTCGGAGATACCAGGAGAAGGAGGAGCAGGAGGAGGAGGAGAAGGCCTCTGATACTCGGAAATAGAGCTTGTCGCTCGACTCCAATCTGTCCAACCTCCATCAGAATCAGTATCCATCGGTGTGGATCGCCCAGATGTCGTAGACTCCCTGTCGGGATCTCCGTACACTCCGGCTATAAAATCTTGGAAACCTGGGTGATGCCGGCCTAGGTGGTAACCTTGAATCTCGAAGGCTCGGATAAGTTTGTATGAGAAAACCGCCTTGTACCGAGGATTAATGTCGTTCAAGTACTGTATAGGTTAGAACTCGATGAACTAAAAACATAAATTACTCACATCTGCAACGTAGACACCTCCATTATAGTCCAGTTTTTGCCCTTTAATAGACTTCATTGAAGCAGAGAGTTTGCGTATAGCTTGGATATCCAATACCCCCACCGTTTCACATGGTATAGAGGCCCAGACGAGAAACTATAGCAGAAGGTATATTAGTTTGCGAAGTGTAAAAGATGGAGTGGTATGATAACATACCTCGTCTCGCCCAGTATACCCCCGGCGGGCTGTTAATTGAGATGAGCCGTCGATTCTCCTTAGACTGTCGAATTTGTATAGTCCACAAATTTCCGGGACAAGAAAAATCTCGTCATTCTCGCCATACCGGTGTTTCAAACACTCCTCGACTACATTGTAGTCGAGGATAGCGAGATGTAGTGTATGGGGCGCCTTGTCAATGATACTCAAAGCCCGGTTGACGCTCGCCGTCAAGCTGATGAATGGAGAGGGATAGCTGTTGTCGGATAACAAGTGCGGAAGGACTTGCTTTCTGAACTCTGCAGTACCAAAAGCAGGTGGAGCCGTTATTGGATTCGCCGTATCCTGGAACATTCTAGCTAGTAAACCATGCTCGGGCCTGAAGGCACGAAACAGGAGACGAGGTCTTCTATGTACTTGCCTGTAATGGACGTCGTTATCGATTCGGAGCTTTGGGGATAAGCGTGACTCGCGACTTTCTCCAAGTTCATCCCATTCGCACTCGTTTTTGGACTGTCCTGATATCCATGAACTCTGGGAACAGGAAGAATCCGAGTATGAGTCGTCGTCGTCACTAGCCATTACTCATGGATAGCCCCGAGGACTGGCGGACCGTGGAATGAAAAGAGTGCAATCTGGAGAACCAGCTGAGCACTGTCTATTTCGTCTTTATCAATAGAAGAAATATTAGGCAATGGCGCCCCGAGGGAGAATACTTATCCAGGGGATATATCAAACCAAGGAATAAGAGACTGAGAGCTGGTTTGGTCTCTAGAATATGAGAAAAGTGGAGTGGACGGACTTTTTATGAGGTGAGGTTTGGAGGGATGAGCATCAGGCAAGGTGAAGGTGAGGTGAGCGCACCTGGATTCTGAAAGGAAGCTCCAACCTCTCCTGATCATGGCCTTGACTCATTATAGTATTGAAGGTTATGGAGACTGTGAGAGATATCACCGGTATGTTGAGTCTAAACTTCAACCTGAACCTGCGCCTGAAATTAGGACTGACGCTTGGGAAGCTGTAATACTATCAGAAAGGTCGCCGCATTCAAGAATAGGGGACTTAAGAGACTAGCCGACATCTTTCGACATGTTCCATTACTGGGTTATTCTTGTTTGTAGAAGATAAACGACAGCAAGTGGATCCCCCATTCATGAATTCACGGCTAGGACGTTACTCGTCGAATGCCTTTTGGGTCTATGATATTTATAGCTGGCGGCAAAGGTCCCTTGATACTGTTCCGTATTTCGTTTTGAGCTCCTGCGTGAATTTGACCAAATTAAGAGGCTCAAGCATGAGTACCCAAGTATAGAGAACCTACGGTAAATCGATCGATTGAGGGATCGTCAGGCAGGTAGCTAGTCAGTCACGAAGGTAGAAACCATTTGCATGTATGTCTACCTAACTAACTATCGGTGTCAAGTTTCAAGTTTCTAACGCCACGCGCCATACCACGCCTGCCTCATGGATCCACCCAACGATCCTCAACTTAGCCAGCCATACATACCACATACATAATACACCCCTTTCTGATTCGAAAGTTCTGCCCAACAGTCCTGCTTGCTGATGCTTAGGAGGTCAGAACAACAAGGTGCTGAAGCCCGAGGTGTCCTTGGGAGGTTTTTAATCGAGACCGGCGAGGGTAAACCGCCTGCACCATGCTACTCCCGTCCGACCTGTCTTTCCATGTTGAGTGCCTCAAGAATCCCACCCGAACGAGACGCCGCTGTTGACTGAGATTGAAAATCGAACCCATTTGTGTGCAAGACCGTGACCCAGGACGAAAGCGATCCTGGACGAAATTGAATCTGACATCGGAGAGCCATGCATCGTTTGCATGGAGATCAATCGTACTGCAAACTCCCCTTTGAAGCATAGTCCCTACATATCTGAGTGCTAGTAATCGCCATCCCGATAGAGGTGTCAACCTAAGAATCCCAGGCCACTCAATTCTTTCCTGACTGCATCTTCACTCTGGATTTTCCGCATTTGTGTGTCTTCTAGTTTTTCGCCACCGGCAAATCGCATCTTGAGGTCTTCGATCGCGCGGATCTTCTTCAAGAGCCCACGAATTTTCTTATCCCGAGGGTCTCCGCCAGGTGTCAAGGGGCTGGTGACTTCAAGCTCTGGTGGTTGGCCAGCAGGGATAGGTGGGGGTGGCGGAATGCTGATGGTTGTGTTGATATCTGCTGGCACCTTGCGAGGTCTTTGATTCAAGGGATTAGGACCGTTGTTAGCGGGTCCTTTGGGCGCTCCATTGACGTGGTTGTGATGATGCTGTGAACTAGCGGTATCGCCTCGCTGTCTGCGGGAATTGCTCCGACTACGTTCCTTCTTAGGGCCAGAAGGAGGTTCTAATCCAGGTGCGGGAACGAAGTTCCGACTTCGGCTTCGATTATGACCACGTCCGTCAGGGCTGCGGCTTGGACTCTTTCCCCTACCTCCATTCTGCTCCGGAGCAAGATTGCCCGATGCACCCTGCTCACGAGCCGCCGCCGCCGCCGCTTTCTTTGCCTCACGTTTCTTTGCGTTCTTCTTTGCGGCTTTGGATAATGGCTCCCCATCTGCTCCTTCGCCGGTTCCTGTGAGACTCACTCCACCTCCGGGAGCTGCTCCGGGCGGTAGAGGAGTCTTATCCTCCACAGGTTCTGCACCAGGTACAGTACGGTGACGGGGTTTCCCAAATCCATTGATATTGTTGGAGAATGACGAGAGCCCATCACGGACAAATGCAGCACCCCCTTCATCCTCGCGCTTGAAAGACAGAGGAGTCACCTGACCCCTTGCACCAGGAGGTCTGTAAGCACCTGCGGGTTTGCTCGGTGTTTTCTTCGTCGCCATGTAGTCAGCGGCACTACTGTGTGCGACTGGAGTGACAGCGAGTGGGTTTGCAGCCAAGGGATGAAGCGAGGATGCTTGAGGTCGCCAGTAGACATTGTACAACTCGTTCATGTCTTCGTTGTACACCAGTGGGCCACTTGCATGCCAAATTCGAATGCCATTGTCGACTCTCAGACGGGGTGAAGTGGTGGCAGTAAGAATATGTGTGCCATCCGGTGACCATTCACAGACACTAGCACCACTGGCTTCGATGGTGCAGAACTTTGTGAAATCCTTCTCAAGGTCATAAATATCCATCTGACCTGCCAAGTTTCCAAACCCTGCAACAAGTACGAAACGTCCGTGCGGTGAAAAAAGCACAGTATTTCGTGGACCTAAGGGGAAGGTATGGACAGCCTGCGCTTTGGCATTGAAAATGACGGTTTTCGCAGGCATATAGCCATACACAACAGCAAAGCTTGTGGATTTTGGAGACCAAGACACATCATGTACTGGTCCCTCCTTGTCTAGATGATGTCAGCAGGCAGTTAATGTACATGGCGGGGAGAGGATATACCAAGATCAATTCTCGAATCAAAACCACCATTAGCACTGAGGAGGTACAAGGTGGTCTCCCCGTAGTAACTCTTGCCGGTCTTGTCAACCTCTGTCTGTGCCAGCACGAGCAAGGAGGTGCCGTTGTCGTTCCATTTCAACTGCACCTTGTCGCCCTTGAAAAAATTCTTCTGAGACACTGGAGTTGTGAAGTTCGGCACATTGTAGATGCGAACTGCGGCAGGTTGTCCCTGCTAAACCGTTAGATGCGATTTCGAAGCACTCATGAAGTGATTGTACCTTTTTCTCTGGCAAGAAAGCGGCAATAGAGAAATTCTTCCCCGGGGAAACAGCGAAATCCGTAATACCCTCAACTCGGATCTTATTCCAGACAGTCGAGAGGTCGTGGCTTTCGTAGATTTGAATCTCATTGGTGACAGTTCTCGCACAATAAACCTCATCATTACTGTACTGCAAGTTCCATCCAGTCTGCGACTTCTGAACGTATCTAGCCAGGGGCTCTTTCTCCACACCTTCTGAGGCAGCCTTCTCATCAATGACCAGCCAGACCTTGAGGTTCTTTACTGCATCGCCGTTTTCGTCTTTGGAAGGACGTTGCCACGTGATGATATAGGTACCTAAGGGGGAAAAGCCAAGTTCGAAGACATTCTCCGCTGGTAAGGTAGAAACGACACTGGCATCGTCTGCATTTATGATAGTCACCCTATACCTAATCAGCTCTTGTCCCGTCGTTGGATATTGGTTTAGGCGTACTGATCAACAGATGTCCATGCGAAATAGCGGCCGCAGGGGGAGTAGCCACACGCACGAATGTTTCCTTCGGGTCTAGGAAGCTGGGCGTTAGGAACAGGCTCGGCTGCTGACGGAGGGGATATTGAATACCTCTGAAACCCTGGCAAAGACTCATAAGTGGGAGCACCATTTACAACACCTACACCCTTCAGGGTGCGGACTATTACACTCGGTCAGCATCCAGTGTAGCCAGTCTGCGCAGGGACTTACAAGCAAATTGAGTAGCAACAGCCATGATTGGTGGTAACAACACAGAAGAGCGATATCAAAGTTGCGCGTACCGGGGAGTACGGGGGTGGAATTTAGTCAAGGGCGTAGAGACAGCGAGTCGTTGCGTAAGTCGAGCGGATGTGAATTCTTTGACTGGGGGTGTGAAAAACCCGGTGAACTGAACCTGGGGCAGAAGACGCGGTGGAATTGTCACAATTCGGCTGCTTCCGTACTTGACAAGTCAATGTCAGCTATTGCGGTAAACGGACAAATTGCGTGGTGACGAGGAGAGGAGGAAGAGGGTGGAATAGAACAAAGGGCAAGGGAAAAGCAAAGGGAAGAGGGAGAAAGTAAATAATAAAGTGTAGCGAATAATTCTGGAAACTTGGGAGACTGACTGCCAGTGGATGCCAGATGGGGTCTGAGGCGCAGGCATGCGTGGGCACTGGCGCGGACTCGTAGGGTCTCAGGCATGCCACGACTAGTAAACTGGGAACTAGCCATAGGTGGCCGTAGTGGTTAGTAAGTACCCAGACCCAGCCTTAGCCACCGAGGAAAATTAACTGTCATAGCCAGCGGAGAGTGCATGAGCTGGTGCACAGAGGCCTCCAGGCGTGAGTCCTTAGCTAGCATGAACAAAGAGCCGGTCTTTCGTGCTAAACTATGCCTACTCCGTAGTGCAGACGCACTTCCTCGTCTCCAACCACTTGGAAACTGGAGATCCCTTCCCGTCGCCTGTCTCTCCACCTGCAGCCAGTCACGCAGCCAAGCCTTGTCCACATGTACCGATTCGCCTCAAGGACCACCCACTCACAGCCTTGTCCGCGGGTGCTGGTGCAACATCTTACAGGGCACACGTCCATGCCCTCAATGCCTTGAAATCTACGGGGAGCCATAGGTCCAGCCAATTCTGAAACAGTTCATTCTGCGTGAATTCCATTTCAACCGTGCCAAAGCTGGATATCATACACTCTTACAGAAAACCTCTTATCCCGTCAACATCACTTATTCGTAAGCAGCTGAAGGGAGCAACCCGTATCAAGTCACTCCTCAAACTCCAGTCCAAAGTATCGATCGATGTCTCTATTCCCTCTCAAAAGGAAATTTCCCAAGTGTCTGCCCATCGCCTGTGCCTAGAGGTCGACGTAGTTGATCGGCGTCGCTGAGCTGCTCTCGCAAAATCCCTTCAGCCATTTCTGTACCTACTCCGGAAAACCGATTTCCGTGATAAGGCTGATCGATAGGTGGTGCAGGTTGCATGGTTGTATCGATGAAGTTTTGGTCATAACTCATTCCGTCCATCATCTTTGGGTCAGTGCTTCCAGCGGGCCCACTGGGAGTGATGCCACTCATCGGAGTGCTCTGTCCAGATCCAAATGCAGGAAAGGTACCGGTGCGTGGGGTTGAGGGTGCGTTGACATTCGTGCTCTGTCGTGAGATTGACGTTCGAGGGTTATAAGGTGTCGACACTGGGCCACTGACGGTACTGCCTGCGCCCTCTCCAAAACCAACTAGGCTGGCCTTGTCCTCATCGCTGAATCCTCCGGTACTGGACACTCCATCGTCTTGATCCTCACTCATCTTGTCCGCATCGTAGTCAATGCTGCCACTCGCCCAGGTTGTTCTCCCACCCACACTTCCTGTTGCACTTGCGCTACCAACGGTGCTTCTCTCTCTCACTTGCGGCACATTGTCGAAAGCGCCATGGCCATACAATAGACCGGATCCTGCGCCGAGTTGTCCACCTGGGGCTTGTCGAGAGGTAGCAACTCGCTCAAGACCCGCGAGGCGAGAGATTCGATCGGCTCTTTCAGCCTCAAGGGTATTGGCGGATGCAGTGGCACCCCTTCCACCGTGGCCCATTGCGCCGTCTTTGATTGCGACCACAGACAATGTTGAGAGGCAAGTAGTTGTCGAGTTGGGTGTGCCAGGTCCCATCTCGCTCGGGGTGGCGGGGTCTGAGGGTGGCGGAGGGACTGACAATACGTTTAGCGCTGCATCTGTATGCGTCCAAAGGGTGCAGAAACTTACGATTGATCAAGGTTGGGCCTCTGTTCGGCATTTTGGATGTTCGAGACTGCAGCCTGGAAAAGGCGATCGAAGGAGATGAGGTGTTGAGGTTTGGTGTCAGATGCACTGTTTAGAGACAGGTGAAATGGTGGGATGAAGAGATTTGAGAAAAGGTCGGAGTGTTCTTGGAGATGGACGGTCAGGAGAAGTTCTTGTCTCGTCCCAAATGTAGGGAGTACGAAGTAGGCTATGAACCCCTGGAGGGGCAGATGAAGATGGAAAGGTGCCGGCCGTGGCGTGGAGGGTGTGGTGTTGGAATGATAGTGGTGGGATGAGGACTCGGGTAGAAGAAGTGGAATGATGGCTCTACTTCGACAATATTGAGAATATTGAGAATCCAGAAGATAAGGATTGAGATGCGAAAGATTGAGTTAGGAAGGACTAGTACGGCGTATTCCAGGTTGTGACCTGAGCCTTGGGGAGAAAGATTTGGGATCAGATCAGGTTGCTTAAAAGAAGGTTCATGCACTGCGCATCGACCCCAGAAATCAAGGGTCACATCATCTTGGATTAGATGGGATCAACTTGGGCACCTGCATGGGCTTGGTGACAGGCAACGCCTGGAAAATGCTGCCCCACTTGTTCCAACTAGGCTTAGTCGGCATCTACGTCATCGGCGATCTCTGATAGGTATCACGTGGAATATTCTGCCTCACTCCAAGTTAGCCCGTCACTAGTCCGCGCTAATACCAGGCACATGTCGGTTCTCGGGACGAGGTCTGGAGGACGGAGTCTGTACTCCGTACCACCAGGCAGCCGCAGACCACTGGTACAACCTGGCATAATGTCGGCAAGGCACGAATAATAATAATCCCCATCGTGTACATCCACTCAAACAGGATATTGAGAATTTCAATTAATTGTAATGAATGGGCTTGGCTGCAAGATATAGTACTCCGTAGTGTACACTTATTCTCACTACCACTGCACAGCAACAATCCCATTGGTCTAACCACCTCCAGCACCGTTTATTTCTTGCTCAACCTCGTCGTCTCATTGGTCTGCTAGTGCCATCCTTCGGTTCTCGTACATCCCAAGTACAAAGCAGTTGCCCCCTTGACTCCCATCCCTGAGGCATTGTTGGCAAACTGTATGACGTCTTCAAACCTCATAAGCGTTCAAGATACATCGCTGCATGTTCGTAGCCTTCATTGCCCTCGGCGTGGAACGCGACCCTCTGGGTCCTGCCGATGGAGATGCTATGTCGCGAAATTCCAAGGTCCACCTCGACAGGAAGGGATCCTCTCCTAAGCGGCGTCGTGACAACTTTAACGGGCCTTTTTTGCTGGAAGTCTGCTGAAAGTTGTCCCTAATATTGAGCTCGATGCATGGAACTTCTCCGCAGCGTCGAGGGACGAGATTCTCTGGTGAATATATCGCCACGGCTGTGCCGCGGTTGTTGAATACCACATCGTTGTGGGAGTCTCTAAAAGCTTTGAGCAGAAACTTGGGCCGGCTACAAACACTCATTAGTAATGCCGACATCAGGGCAAGTCAGGGATACGTACTGGACTGTTCAACATGTTTTGACGAGCATTTCTTCCCTTCTTGATATGATTCTTCAGTGCACTAGAGTCCAGAGGCTTCAGCAGTTCAAAGCTACACAGAAGGTTGCTGGATACAGACATGACGGCGCCCCAATTGTCGAACTCGCCACAGTACTGGATCTGTTAGTAAAGTCCTGGATGAATATGTAACAACACTTACATTCGGAGCCGAGAACACGGTAACAAGTAGGCGGTCGTTGAAGAACTCATACCCGTCCTCCACCACCATGTGGGCCCGGCAGACCAGGTCGAAATCATGTCTAGCCAGGAAATCTACAATAACCTTCTTGCCAAAGCAGTAGCTCACCCCTCGTTCGTTGGACTCCCAATCTTGATCCATGTCGGCAGGGTCACTCCATAATAGGTCATTCAGCAATCCGTAATCGGGCACGTCAGTTGGTCTCGCAATTTGTCTGATGTCGTCCATGTGTGATAAACTGGGGGAGAGTCCACCGTGAACACAGAAGATTTTGTCGGCCACAATAGAGGCAATGGGCAGGCAATTGAACGTATCAATAAAGGTCTTCCACACCTTGATATTGCACCTTCTTTTGCATTCATCATAAAATCCATAAACACGCGTCACATTGGCGCACTCGTGGTTTCCCCGAAGGATGAAGAAGTTTTCAGGATACTTCAATTTGTAGCAAAAGAGTAACAAGATGGTTTCGAGAGACTGTTTTCCTCGATCGACATAGTCGCCTAGGAACAGGAAGTTGGAACTTGGAGGGAAACCACACATTTCGAAGAGTCGGATGAGATCATTGTACTGGCCGTGAATGTCACCGACAATCTTGACTGGTGCGCTCAATTCCAGGAGGGCTGGCTGAGACAACAGCACCTCTCGAACAGCAGTACATACCGCTGTAATCTCAGCATTCTTCAGGCATACTGCTTTGGTGACCTTGGTAGTATAGCCAGCATCAAGCAATCGAGAAATCATATCGTCCAGATCCATGTCGTTGACCTCTCCAATGCCCATACCTCCGCCAGGCGATGCTCCTGGAAGTTCGGCGAGTTTGGCTCGAAGTGAGGCTTTTGTTTCTGGGGCTCTTGGGTTGATTTGGTTCTCGCGTTTGACCAAGATAGAATCACCCGCCTTTTGTGTAGAAGAATGGTGGTGAGCTTGGTGTGGGGCTTCATCTGACACCGCTCCAACCTCTCCGGTCCTCTGAGCTCGATCTACCGATTTATGGCCCTTTCCTACTGACTTGGACTGTGTTGGAGAAGGAGGTCGCGCAGGGGTGGTGGTGCCTGGAGATGGCGCTTCATCGTCATCGGTCGGCGATATTGGGGACTCTACTAAAGGTCCATTGCTGAACTTTTCCTTTGTTGCCCGTGAAGAACCCGAACGACCACTGGCAATGGAGCTCGCATCGGCCCTGTCACTACTTGAGCCATCTAGAGTGGAGAGGGCTGAGGCCGAGGTTCTGGGGCTGTCAGTCTTATCGTCTCCCGAGCTCTTGATCTTGCTTCGAATAGAAGACCTGATAGACCTAGAGGAACTATCCTTGGTATCGGATTTTGAGATGGAGGGTAATTGTTGCAAAGTATCGGGGAGATTTTGCGAGGATGAACTTTTCACTGGAGTTCTAGTCCCATCGCTACCCTTTGACTGTTGTTGACCCATTGAATTCGACCAGGAAATAAGAATCTCAATGAGGACAACACAAATCGGGAATGCAGAGGCGGGGGTCAGGGAGGTTTGAGGAGTGGGATAAGCAGTAGCTTTGAGGAATGCGTTTTGGCGACTGCGCAGAGCGGGCCTCGAACGAGCTCGCGCGCTGTCGGGGTCGCCTAGGAAGATTTAATAAATTCACTTGTCGTGTATTCTTATCATGGACGGCAAGATGGGGCGCCAATGGTGTCAACAGGAGGGTTCTGGGTGTATTATCAGTCCTTTGGTGGTGGGCGTTCTTTGTTTTTGCCTGCGGTAAAGTGGGAGTCACAAGTCAGCGAATGTCGGAATGCGGCATAAAAGTACGACGAGCAGCTGAAAATCGGTATTGAAAGTAGCAGCAGTCGCCAGGAATGAGGCATATACTGGTCGAACAGTGGCAGAAGCTAGATATTGCACTCGGGCCTGAGGTTGTATCATGGCCCGAAGTGAAACAGGGTTGCGTCACTGGGCCCAGATGGGGGGTTTCGATCAGATACGAGGAGGCGGCCAGGCTGGACTAACCTGTAAGAGAAGAAGCAGTGGAGAGAAAACGCGTCCCCAATGCGCAGAGAGCGTGTAGGTGAGGGTGTTGAGAGAATGTGGCTGACAATGAGAAATTGGGAAGAGATGATCTTGGGCTGAGACCGAATACAAAAGGTAAAAAGCTGTGGTTGGAAGATGGAGAGAGTTAGAGTCTGGAGATGGAGATGGAGATGGAGAAATGCACGACGGTGCCAGTAGTGGTTGGTCTGATAATACTGTGTGGTGAGGATACTGTGGTGAACTGCCCAGGTGGCCAGTGGTGCTCGTCTGTGTCGACTAAGGGTAGGAGCAACCTGGCAAGCCCCTCGGGCGGTTGGCGGTTGCACCTACTCCGTCCAGGCTACGAGCCCTAAAAGTGCCTAACATGGACCTAAAAAGTACGGATACTCCAGGCCGAAGGGTCCTGGCTGGGTGCATGGGCAGAGGGGATCCAAGGGTGCTGCTCGCTCTCGTCCAACTGGCCCCTCGGCCAAACCCAAACATTAGCCCTACATTGTGCCGTCGCTTACCCGTGGCCTTGACCACTATCTTGGTCCTCTGGTGGTCTTTGGACTCCAACCTAGCAGGGCTGTGGCCTTAAAACCGTTCCATGGGCCAGTTAAACACCCAATTTCAAGCCTCAAAAGTGGTCAGTCTCAAAATCTTCTTGGCCTGTGCCGATTCCGCAGCTTGGCGCTTCGTCCAACAACCTCGGATCGAACTTCCAAGTGGCTAGAGAAGGCGAGCACAGAAGCCTGAGCTACGTGATGAGCGCTCTCGTCGTCGCACGGTTCTGCATTCGTACCACCCAATATGACAATATTTTCGTTATTCGACCTTAGGGACGCACCCAGACGATCCTTTCTTCCTGCAACCCCAGGCCTGTTGTAATCTTGAGCGGAATCCCGACAAGATGGAGAGTACTACGGCCTTGAGACTGTGCAACTAAGTAGTGGCCAAGAATCTGCAATCCTTTATCCATCACTTCAACTTGAAGACCTAGTTTGGATCGTGAGTGGTCGAATGCTCGAATAGTCCCTTCGTTCTTCCACCTCCATCTTTGCAATTTGCTTTCCCGGTATTACAACGAGCCCGACAAATCTAGATGTCATGTCTGCTTTACTTGCTTGGCCAGTTACTTTGGCTGCCTCTCTCGCGGCTTCTTCGGCTGCCTTGGATGGCATCCGATATTCAAATGCATTTGATAGTATCACATTGCTGTTCTGCAGCCCGTCAGCTTACCAATCTCACATCTCCTGGTTTGTTATTTGGCATTTACCCGATCAGTACACCGAAAGGTTCCTGTGAATAGGCGCCCTACAAAATGAATCTTTGTTAGCCCCTATATCCGACAACTCCGGGTGTAGCCTTACCATCAGGGATCGTCACGTGTAATGTTTTGCTCAGCAATGACTCCAAGAAATGTGCGGCCTCCTCCTCCTCTTCCATTTTGGATGGTCTTTGTTATTGAAGACAAAACAAGCACATTTCCAATGAGGGCGGTCAGAATACTTGAGGTTGGCACGGAGCCGTGCAGACAAACAGCTCCGAGCGTTCAGTTATGTATGCACCAAGAGTGACGTTCCTGATCACCATAAATTCTAATCGGAAATAGCGGGATGGATCTAAGCCATCTTTCCGTCCAACACAGACTTGTTACATAGACACAGTGGCATCATCTAAATGATAGGGGTATTTATCTCTGACAACTGATAACAGGACGATGAATTGGAAGATAAGTCAAAATGGCCCATCGCCAAGCTCCCGCCGGAATATGGTTATTCCGTTGTCCGGATACTATGTCACTGTAAGGCCAGCCTGGTCTCCGGAGGTACCCTTAATACTATATTGCCTTGCGCCAGTTCTGTTGCTTCGCGGAGGGGCGCCAAGCTTATCTAATAACCTAGGTTCATCAAAATCTTCGATTGAAAGCAAATGATGCATTTGCCTGCGTATGGCTAAAGTTAGTCGCCGGTTTGAATGGGGTGAAGAGTGCAAGATGGCATTGCATCACCAAGAGCCCCAGGGCTACACAGAGTACAGACTGGCCTCTGTCAATCGTCACTGTCAACTAGCCAATTAGGTAGGTAGTCCCTAGGAAGGTATTTTGGACGGCCATGAAGGATTGTACATCCATAGCAGGAGGGTAATTACCCAAACTACTCCGTACTTAGGCTACAAACTGTAAGTAGCTCAATCCTAGAAGCTGGTCAATCGATGGGTAATAATTGCGGGCTCCATTGATCTATGAGTATAAATTACTTCTACATGCTACAATACAAAGCAACAGGAGATCTGACCAACAAACCTAACACTTGAGATAATGGTTGGCGGTGATTCCTAAGCGACTACCATTTTAAGATGTTCAAATGAGTCCGCTGCTCAATTGAAGGGAAGCCCGGTGGGACTTTGTCTCTGTCCATTCTATACTTGATATGAGCCTCCGTCTCCGACGCAAACTTCACGGACAACCACCGAATGCGAGCGTGGTCTGGGACTTCGCTTGCGACCGTTGTCAAGGGGTTGAAAGGTCGACCTGATCTCTGAAACTCCTTCAAGGTTTCTTGCTCCTCTAGGATAATGACCATCTCTGCGACACGAGCGGTGACTTGCGAATCCCAAATACCTTCCTTACGATTGCAAATCTTCAGAAGATGGAAAGCTTGAAGCCGTAGTCGTGCATCCCAGCAGTGAGCGCAAACGATGAATAATGGGTATATGATGCCGAGGCCAACTGAGAAGGTGGGTTTGAGGATAGGGGTGGAGTCTAGATTCAGTGCGTCGCTGAAACTGTTTATAGGCGGCACCTCTGAGGGAGTGTGCTCCTTGTTGTTGATGGTGCAATGAACATCATCTTCGCTAGTTGGAATTGGGCCTAGATTTTGGGATAAAGGAGTGCATATCAGCGATCCTGCGCCCCGCCATAACAGGAGGTCGACATCAGACGAGGCCTCCTTTCGACGTGAGTATGCGTGTTCCACCTTGCTCTCATCCTGAGGGCTGTGATGTGGACTTGAAAGACTCGGATCGATGATTCTAGCAGCTGCGCTCAGTATTGTTCGAAATTCGGGCCCAAACGTATCTATTGAGACATCGCAGGAAGCGAAACTGAAACTTAGCGTGATGACGAGGGTGGCCCTGTGGATCTGAAGTAATAGAAGTGCCGGGTTGTCTCCGACAAGCGCAGATCGCTTGAGATCTGGGTGCTCGTACAACAAGGAGTCGAAATTTGTCGACCAATCCTCGAGGGCTTCCGCCAGTTCTTTGATCCTGTTCGTTAGAAGATCCCTCTTCTCGTCCGTTATGCTGGCCACTTTCTGGGTAGCGTAATCAAAGCACTGGAAGTGGGCGCTTCGAATGACCTCTAGACTTGTCATGGCTTCCTCGAGAGTCGAGAATCCGGTCAAGAATCCGACCGGGGTTTCCAAGAATCCTTCGGACTCGGTCCACTGCGCTCCAGGATCTCTAATCTCTAGGAGCTGTGTTTTTATGGTGCGGAAAAGACATGCCATAGTCTGAAAGGCACAAGGCGATGCCCTGGTGCTATGTGGACCGATAGATAGTCCCTGAAGAAGCGTTAGACCTGCATTCAAATGCGTTAATGCGGTTGGATAATGCCCTTGTAAACTCTCGAAGGAAGCGAAGAGAAGGCAGGCGCTCAGCGCTACACTGGCGGCCCCGGGAGATTTTGCGACATCGAGCCGCATAACTTCTCGGATAGCCTTTCCGTACTGCTGGATTGCGAATTGGAGCGCGTTTCCGGATGGCCGATCTAGCTTCTGATAGTGTTCGTGCAGAGAGCTAAGTGCGACTACGGCGTGTAAGGTGGCTTTCTCATAGTGCGCTTGTCGTGTCATTGCCGACCATGCATCGGCAGAAAATGGCCCTCCCATCTCCGGCGCAGTACATAGTCGGAAGAATTGCAGTGAGCGAGCCTCCTGTGGAGCCGGGGAGGGTAAGGAACTTGGGTAATCGGGCAACAGGGCAACATATCTAATTATCCTCAGCTCGTCAGTGGCCAATTTCTGCCTCTTTTCAATAACCCCATAAACGCATTCCCGCCGACTTCTGACACAACGCTGACAGGTTGGGTGGCCCTCATCGCACTTCAGATGTCGCGTCCTGATGGCAATCGTCAGTGAGTAGTAATCGTGGGTTTCGGCCAGCTTACTTGCAGGTCACGCAGCCCGACCTCACTCTGCTCGTACCTTGACGCCACATTGCGCTCGTAAAAACCATTCCAAATGTGGGAGCGGGTTTGCAACGAAGCTCGGAGACGGAATCCTTTTAGAGATTTATTCAGCATCATCTGACCCTCATAAGGAGACATCTCCGTCGAGAAATACTCCGCAAATACATATACCAAGGGAAAAGGCTGAGTCGGCGCAGCCTACTCCGTATCTTCAGGCCTACCAAGCGGACCCACTGTATTTGTCTGAGGTTCTTTTGTCGCTTCTGTGCTCCACAAGTTCCCTGCCCTAAAGCGTTAGTATCATACGATATTGCATTGGTGGTGGCGTTAATAATACTGGGGCTGAACCACTTCTGGAAACCGAAGAACCCAAAGCCGTATAGACCGCGGGTATAAAGAGCGGGCGTCATATTTTCAAGCCTGGGTGGTCGAGATGGAGACTCTTCTGAAACAAAGGATATCTGTTGAGTAAGTTCATTTGTCATTCATGCAAGGCTAGAATTTCCATCAGGGGCTGTCGAGTCTTGGACCAGTCGGTAAAAGGAAGTCAACACGAGACTTCGTGAGAGATTCCAGAAACACATCACTCAATCATCAGTGCGCGAACGGAAAAGCTTGGCAACCACATCCAAATTTGTTTGCACTTTATTAATATTAATACCCACAATGATAACGTAAACACCAGAAAAAGCTGTCGATTGCAAGCACAATAATAAAGTGAATCTGTGACACTGGGGCTAACCTCTCATCACATTGCCTCGACAAAGTACTCCGTCTTACAAGCGAGTTTGTGGTGTTTTTGAGTGGCATTGACGGTGGGTTACAGGCCAAGAAAAAAGAATGGCCCTTTGGCGATCTTCATTTTGAGCTAGGTATGCACCCACCCTTGAATTTCCGCTGGAGGTGAGAAGTGTGGCGTGTTCGATATCGGTCGAGCACTTGTGACACGGCTCTAGCAGTACTCTGCTTGAAATAATGTGAGTATTCACAGGTCTGCGCTACCAATAAATACAGGGCTACAGACGTCAGCTGGAATTCCACAGCCCTTCGATCCAAGTATGGAGCGGCATTTGGGTAATATCATGAGGTTGTACTGGGTGAAACGAATAGCCACACTCATTGTCCAGGAGTGCGCGTCAGAGAGCCCAGCTTGATTCTGTTGATATGGGAGTCAGGATCTCATGGAGTGGTGCAGATAGTCTTCCTGCATTCTCTCCCATGTACACTAATTGATTGTGCACTAGTCAACTCCGTGAAAAGGGAAAACAGGTGATGCATGATCAAGGGTTGGAATGAGGCGAAATGGAACATGGTAACATGCTTCGTCAATAATTGGGAAAGGTGCTTGGAAAGGGAGTTACTTGCTTGGTGTTGGCTAGCAAGATCTGCGACAAACATCTATTGAAATTCGATGTGCTTTTCGCATCCTTTCGACTTTCAGGACACCTAGGCTTCCAAGCACAAGGTAAAGCAGATTGTTGACCCTATAGTTATTGGTTGAGTCTTGCAGCCTTAAAACGACTAACCTTTTTCTCCTTGCCGGTTTCCTCATCCCTTTCCCTGATGGGAGTGATTGCCTCACCGTAATTCTCGTATTCGCCATCTCCAACGAATCCACCCTGCCGGGCATGTATCCGTTTCATGCGCATCCGTTGATATTCCATCGCTACCTCGCGTTTGTGAGATGCATCTGAAAAGTTATTTGGGTCAGGCGCCTCACTTGTCTTCGACCCTGGACGCTCTACTAAGTCTCGGGATATGATAGTTTGGGGAGGCTTCGGTCCAGTTGAATTCAACTCGGCTTTGTTCTGAGTTTCAGCCGAATACTCTGTGGGTATGTCGGAGATAGGTTTTCGTCGCTGAGATTCCCCTTCCCGACTGGACTTGAAGAGAGACCTGTGAGGGGGTTCTGATGCCGGCGGACCTGCTGCGATCGTATCTTCATCACTTGACGGAACTGTCCGTTCAATTACAGACTCGACAACAGGCCTCATATATGGCTTCTGAATGTTGCTATATGCCCATTGACTGGATGAATGAATTTCAGTCTTCGAGCTTTCAGGGGCAATATCCAGCTCTGAAGAAAATGCGACACTTTTCTTCTTTGGCTTTTCCTTTGACACCTGTTCACCTTCACTTGCGTGAGGCTTCAAGCTACTCTTCGCAGCCTCGGTCTGTCTTGCTATGGCTGCTTTACGTGCAGCTTCAGCTGCTGGAGGCCGATCGGTAGTATTTTCCTGCATGGAATTGTGTTTAGGTGCAATCTCTGGTCCAACATTCTTCACTCCCAATTTTTCCTGCAACTCTTCCATTTGCTGTTTGTATGTTCGTGATAAGCGAAGACGCTGCTTACTCTTACCAGCCTCATCCTCATCATCCTCATCCTCATCCTCATCAAAGCTGTCATCAAAGTCGGAATCGATGTCAAAGTTGTCATCATCTTCGTCGTAAGAAATATCAGAAGCACCCTCTTCAAGGTCAAGCTCTGCGACGATTGTACCAACTTCATCCATGCCATTCCGATAATCGAGCATTTCTTGTCGCAAAAGAGCTTCCTCTTCGCTATCAGATGTCCTCTTTGGGTCATGTTGTGACATAGTTCTAAGATCGTTCTGGGTATCCAGTTGGCTAGCCGAAGTGGACTCAGGTGTGTGATTACCAGCAGAAGGGCTGCCGGTGTTTGTGATCGTACCATTAGTTTCTTTAAGATCACTAATCCCCACCTTTTTCAAAACATCGATTAGTTGCGGAGCATGTGTTCCTGGATTCTGCACTTTGCTCGATATGACGTTGCCAGAGTCGTCGAGCTCTTCGGTTATTTCTGCTAAAGGAAGACCAGCATCATCCCGATGTTCCGGTTCCTCTGCAAGAAGTAGGGCATTTCTTTTCTTCTCGGCATCTGAAAGTTGCTTTCTCACGGTCTCGACATTTTTAGAGACATAGTCGATCCGGTTGGATAGAAGATCCACTAATTGAGAAGGTCGGCGGGTTGGTGGATTGTTGACTCTTAGCAGAGATGCTAATTCCTTTTCGTCAACGAGCTCAGCTTTGAATTCCAAGCCAGCCTGGAGACACTCGCCGATGGAAGAATCTTCCGCAAGTCCCATAAATTCTTCCTTCAATCCCTCATAGTCAATTTCTAATGTTTGCCAATGTCGAAGTGATTTCCGTAGTTTGGTGATATTGGACTCGAGGTCGACTCTTTGCCTTTCCACTCTGGCCAGTGCAGCGGCATCCATCTTGAATGGTGTGGAACGGCGAAGGCCAACCACGGCACCTGTGAGAGATGTTTTGGTTCCGAGGGGAGGAAGTTGTTGAAATTTTTGAGGTCGTTGGGAGGCCAGGAATATTTACACCTGTGGCACGTGGAATCAGGCAGAACTCTGTCGTCTGACAACTTCAAATGACGACTGCCTCCCCAGTTTGTGGATTTTGAACCAGAACTTCATCTCACTCCTTGAGTACCAACCTATCGCTCTTTCGTCTGAATGAACGGTAAGACTACATACATTTCGCCCTTGGGAGAGCTGGTATAATTATGCGGGAACAAGTGGATATTTGGGCAATCATTCATCATGGATGAAGATGACACCCTCGGTATGCTCCTTCCCTTCCCTTGGCTAGATCTTCTTGCCTCTTGAGCCAAAAACTGACATTGAAGACTAGTACCGAACAAATGTCCAGTCTGTGGTAGTGATCCTCGCACGCATCCCGGACTACGCTTCAAAATCAATACCAAATGCTATCACAGGATATGTGAAGGATGTGTCGACCGAAATTTCTCCAGTGGCAAGGCAGAATGTCCAGTTGGAGGATGTCACGTGAATCTGTGGAAACGGGAATGGCGAACTCAGACCTTCGAAGATCTCAAGATCGAACGAGAAGTCGAAATTCGTAGAAAGGTCAACAGGGTGTAAGTCTCAATCTCCTTTCAAGCGTCTTGGCTGCTGACCGACTCGCTTTAGGCTCGAACGTCAAGAAGCGGAATTCGAGACTAAGCGTGACTTTGACGACTTCCTAGAACTACGAGAGGAGTTGATTATGAACCTTGTTTTCCGTTCAGACGTAGCAGCAACAAATCGCAAGCTCAAGGAGTACGCACAGGCAAACGGCATCAAACCGGATACGACAGATCCTGCTGAGACAGCAACAAAAGTTGTTAAGCGAAAAGATACAGACGATGCGGATCCAAGTGGACTCATTAAGGGCCTCAAAAAGATCATCAGACCTAAAGCGAAAGCGCCCTACGATGCATTCATGGGTATGCCAAGAACACAAGACTATTATGAAGTCAAGGACAGTTATATTACCCGCCTAAACCAGGGGAAACAAAATGACATCAAGGACGCTTCAGGTTACAGCAATTGGGAATATGTCAACGAGTGTCTCAATCGAGCATTTGCAGGACTCGGAGTTTTCATCGAAGACGAAGTATCCTCTAAAAACCACACGGAGACCTTGAAACCCATTGTCGCTATTTCTGAAGCTACAAATGATCCCTTTTCATGAAAGAACGATAACAAGTTGGGAGACCTTGGGAAGGTGCTTCAACTGGCAACCACGAGGACTTGAGGGTTTATTCTTGGTGGTTTCAAGCGCTATCGAAGTTGTAGCGGAGTCGCGACTCACTTCAATACTATGGCATTTCTGTTCCAGCACGCAAACGCCTTTTCACTTGCCCGAGTTATTCAAGCGTCAAGAATAGTTAAAATAGACTATAGGGAGTAAAGGTTTTACCTACTACCTAAGGGCACCTATGAAGCGGAGCTTTTAACTAACAGTCAGACGTATTAGTTATGTGAGGTCACGTTACAGTAACTCAGATTTGACTAATCAGAGCGACGGATCAAGCGAAATTGCGACGAGAAGTGCAGTATAATACTGCTACACTACGCTTCGCAGGATCAAAGCAAAGCCCAAAGAAAAAATGTACCTAGGTGAAAGGCTGGCACCAAGCAGGGTATATGGTTGCTTATGTAATGCTTGGCGCGAGATTTGGCTCTGATCTTGAATGTACCTAGGGAATGGCGTATGATGATGTGCCTGCGCCTAAAGGGGAAATTGTGACGGGCTCTCAAAAATGGAAAGGTATTTCTTCTATCAAGCAGCCCCTCACCCTCAATCTTGAATCAAGAGGAGCCTTGTAGGACTATCTCTGCCTCAAAGTTAAACGGGAGAAGTGATGCACGTGACCGCAGGTGACATTTCAGGTATATTGATCTAATCTAATCCCTGCCAAGATTTCACCCAAGCCCAAAGTTTCGCTTCCCACATCGCCCGCTGCATGTGTCAATGTGCGGCGACAAGGCTTGCAATTCTATCAAACACATCCCCAGCTCCTAACCGCCGTCATGCCAGGCCCCTCGAATACCCTGCTGATTGAAGGCACCTTCTCCGAACTTGCTGAAGAACTCGCGCAATATATTGATACCCTAGCCAAGGTAGACGCAGGCGCGGGCGTTCAAGCCGAGATTGAACAACTTTTGGGCGTGATCAGAGAAGCAGAACAGTCACCGGATTCCGCAGATGAGGCGTCAATACAGAAACAGAAAGATGAGGTGTTGAAAAAGGTGGTCACAAAGGCGACTGTCCTCAATTCTGCACCTGAGCGAGGTACAAATTTCCGTCGAGGTTCAACAATGAATGCCATAATTAACAATCCACACAGAGTTCACAGCAGCTTATAACCTTTTGATAAGCCTCTCATCACAATCATCCATCCGGGATCAGATCTTTGCACGAATATGCCAATATCTGTCCGAACAACCCATAACCTCATCTCCGACCTACGGCAACTCTCTCGCCGTTCAGACTCTTACTACCATCTTCAACGTTCTCCCTCTGGCCAGCGAGTCACGGTACCACGTTTTCCTCGCGATACTCAAAGTTCTCAAATCTATCAGTTCACCTCAATCCTTCGACGCTCTCATCCCGCAACTCGAGACCAATATCCCGAACTGGCTGTCCGCCTGGCAATTGGATGACGAGGATGCACGGGCTCTCTACCTAGCAGTTGCAGATGTCGCCAATACGACCGGCAATGAGGATTTGGCATATTCATATATGCTAAAGGCCCTCGAAGCGATACCGCCGGAGTCAGCATCCGAGAACGAGGCTCTTGAACTCGCAAAACGCACTTTACGCACTGCTCTGATAAACCCAAGCGTCACTGACTTTACCCCTTTGACGGCCTCCGACGCCATCCAAGCGATCCGAAAATCAGATAGCAATCTGTTCGACTTGCTCGAGATATTCTCATCCGACGACTACTCCTCGTACCTTGATTTTCTCGAAACCAACGAGCTGTCGTCTGTTGGCATTGACGAATCTCATGCCGAGGTGCTCAGCAACAAGATCCGCCTACTAACACTCGCAACCATCGCCGCATCCTCACAAACTCGCTCAGTACCTTACTCGACCATCGCGTCCGCCTTGCAGATTCCCTCGGAGGACGTCGAGATGTGGGTTATCGATACGATTCGCGCCGGCCTCGTCGAGGGTAAACTGTCACAGCTTAAGCAGGAGTTACTGGTCCAGCGCGCCACGTATCGAGTGTTCGGCGAAAAGCAGTGGGCAGAGATCCAGGGCCGCCTCAACGTGTGGCGTCGCAGTCTCGAATCCGTGCTGCAGGTTGTCAAGACCGAGCGCGAGCGTTTTGCCCGCGAAGGCATGGGTGGACCAGAGAGCGGTGTGAATGGCTTCGCAAACGATGGTGGGGAGGGAGGAGGTAGACAACATGGTGGGGAGAGACAACAGCGACGACAGGGAGGTGGCCGAGGTGGCCGTGGAGGTCAACACCGCGAGCCCCGCGAGCATCATCAACAGGGCCCTCGTGAGGTTGATGCAGTTGGTGGTGGAGATTAGGGGATTTCCTCAGCAAGCTAGCTAGTTCCACGCATTTCTTTGTTACGCACCGGATTGTGGTTATGGGGAATTACTTCCGTTCTCTAAGACTGAGCGTGCAGGGTATTGTCATGACTAGTTCAGAGTACATTTCACGCCGTGGGTGAATGAAACGAGCCAGGTCTCTTGCTTGCAAAGGCCTTGACAGAAAAAAAAGAATCGACTTGCGATGAAGAGCGGAGCGGCATATTGCATTGCATGTCTGAACGAGAAGCACGCAGAACCGAAGCCATGAGAAACTCCCGATTTTAGATGCTATTGCTCAAAATCCCGAAGCAACTCTTCACCCATACTGAATAGCATGTATATCAGGATGCAGGAACGGGAACGTTCAAAAATTCATAAGTTCAAAGTTCCAAATCAAATGGAATGGATCGACACCTATCTAGGTCTTCGTAACTGTCGAAGAGATGATATTAAGTGTAGAAGAGATCGTCCCTCCAACTTCGAGAAATTGGAATTGAAGTCCAGACTCCACGCCAAGTTAGAATCGATAGACTGTTTCTGTTGCCTGGATTTCACAGCACTCTAGTTTGAAAGTTGCAAGCCTCTATGATTCATTGCTCTTGCTCCTGAACAGTAAATTTGAACTTTGGTCTTAAATATGAGGTATCGATCGGCTGACAGCGTGACTACCTACATAACTAGTAGTACCTGCTCCTACTCCTGCTGAAATACTAGGTTGCGAGGATGTGAGAAATGCGCTTCTATCCATCCACTCCACACCCCCAGTGCAATGAACCCCTGACTACATTCAACACTGGCTGTAACTTTACATACAAGCATCCATCCGAGAAAACGGAGGAAGAATGGAGATACGAGGGGCTGAAATATTTCGAGTAACGTCATCCATCTCTGAGTCCATATCTACGCGATACGGTGTGAGTGTCCTAGGATCCATGGCCATCAAATCCTTCTCAAGTCTGCATGGTTGGTTGTGTTTGCCTTGGGCTGCTTTGCGGGGCTGCTCCATTGCCGTTGACGTTGACATTGATGTTGCTCTGGCTTCCAGACCTCTGATCCCTGGGGGTCGCGCTACGACTCATCTGGCCTTGATTGGCATGCTGACTCACTGGTCTGGCCATGTTCATGACTGGCGAATTCGACATGCCATTCGGCATTCCGCCCATCATTCCTGGTTGCATTTGCCCTTGCATGCCTCTTGCCGCGTTCTGTTGAGCTTGTTGCATTCTCATACGTTGGTTGTATTGCTGAACTTGCTCGTTAGTCATCATTCCTGGATGTCCAAATTGAGCTGCGGCGGCCGCAGCGGCAGCTGCGTTGGAAGCGTGATTCCCGGCATTGACTGCCCCGATAGCAGCATTCAGAGCGGCCTGATTGTGTGGCGGGCGCTTGAGAGTTTGACCAGCGGCGGCTGCGGTTGCTTGCTGTTGGTAAGAAGAAATTTGTTGAGACGCAAGTCGTTGAATATCCTCTTCTGGAAGATTTGGATGATGCTCCCGTATCTTGTTAGCAACCTGAGTCAAGACAGGAATGTGACCACTCGATAATGCTTGACCTGAAGACGGCGGGCGAGGTGAAGCGGCGCTGCCATTCATTGGGCCAGAAGGGGAAGGGACGCCATTTGCGCCGGCCATTGCCACCATGTAGGCGGGATTATTCATGCCTTTGCCGTTAGCAAGATTAGCATGCGGACCGTTTGGCGACGAATGGGCCCCATTTTGAGCTTGCTGGGCTTGTCTCATCAGTTGCTCCTGCTGGACCCTGGAGGCTTCTTGCAGCATACGTATTTGCTGAGGGGAAGTCGCTTGGCCTCGAGCAGCCATCTGTGCCTGCATCTGAGCTTGCATTTGTGGGGTCATACCCTTCGGTCCCATCATAGCTGCTGGCATGGGCATGTTATTTTGCATCGCCATCATAGCCGGATGAGGGCGAGGCTGCCCGTTGGGAACTTGCAAATTTCCATTTGGCAATCCAGGCATACCGCCAGTAGGAGGTGGCCCTCGCATACCCATCCCACCTTGAGGCATACCATTTGGCATGCCATTGGCCTGAGCATTTTGCCCACGTTGCTGCTGGGCAGTAGCTCGTTGGTGGGCTATGAGTTGTTGTCGGTAAATCTCTTGACGTTCAGCCATCTTTTGTTCGCGTTCTTGCTTGAGCTGTGAAAACTCGGCTGGAGTTTTGTAAGTGGGTTTGGGAACATTTGCGTCGTTAACTTTGCGCATGGCGGCCAGATCAGCTTGATGCTGTTGCTTCTGAAGAGTCGTCTCACGCTTTTTCGCAAGCTTCCGCATGGCATCCAACATGGCCAGGTGGCGTTGAGTTCTCTTACGCTCGACACGTACTGGCTGTGTGGTTCGTTTGCGGTTTGAGATTTGGACATTGGAACCAGCTCTGCGTTGAGCTTCCTCAATCTGGGCAGCAACATGTCTCCCAGCCGCCTCGATTCTTCCAGAATATGTCTTGAAGTATGCAGTTTTGGACATGTCTGCCGGCAGGCCTTCAAGTCCGATCCACCTTTCAAAACATTCCCATGGAGTTCTACGGTCAGCTCCTGAAGTGTAGGATGTTCGAGGATGTAGGCAGCTTGATATGAGCGACCAGTTGTAAGAGTACTCTTTGACTAGCTTTCGGAGCTCATCATCCTCAGAGTGTGTCCATTGTGATGATGATCTGGTCTCGAAAAAGGCCTGGCTTGGCATTGGGTGCTCTGATGGAGGTCGGAAGGAATGACCTGGATGGATCCTGTCCCGAATACTCTTATTTTCGGGCATGAATAGTGCAACATTGCTCTCTTCTGGGGGCAAGAGTGGGGATTTTTTCTTTGTCAAAGGCTCAAGTTCGTATTCATATCGACTTCGTTTCCTTGGGGGTTTGTAGTCCTTGATAGGGAGCTTTTCTGTCGCCCACCGCGACACAGGTACAATGTCTGTCCTCCATTTGGAGTCCAGCCGTTCGGCAAGGTTCGACTTGGACAGATCAGACTCAACGGCCGTGGGCTCGTATAGGGGCAACTCGTTTAGTAGTTGGTCGAATGCTGGGGTTTTGTCCACAACGAAAGAAAAGTCCGAGGGGCCTAGAGAGAAGATAGCGGCGGGGGCACTTGTCAGTTGGATTTCGCGGGGATCGGCAATGTCGTCGCTCATAGAATCGTCTTCATTAGAGGGCATTAGTTCTGGAGTTGGTTGTGATGAGAGGGTCTGGCCCGCGCCGTCTTCCATAACAAGGTCTTCTTCAGAACGCTTTGGAAGAATTCTCGGGGGTCGAGTTCTCACTTGTAACCGCTTTCGCTCCTCTGGAGTGCTCGTAACCCATTCCGCACAGCAGTCAGCGAGATCTTTTGCAGCAGCCATCTTCCATTTGCGCTCTTCTCGAAAGTCGGTCCTCAGCCACTTTACGTGATCGAGCAGGAAGTCCCAGTGCGAAGTCGGCCTTGGGGCTTCATCCGCTCGTTTGTATTGCCTCAGCGCCCAGCGTTGCTTTTCCTGCAGCTGGTAGAGCCGCTTCAAGATTCTACATTCCGCAGAGAGCTCGTACTCAATCAGGTGATCGGATGTAGACAACGTCTTATGTGCGTTTTGGATCAAGTAAGACATTGAGGTTTGGCGAGACATCGAGTGTGCCTTGTTCTCGAATAGCGTGTAAAGGTAGTCCCTTTCTCCAGGGCCAGCCTTTTGATCAATGCGATCATCAGCTCTCGAAAGCTCGAGGCTCTGTTCGCCAGTGAGGGGCTTCTGCGGTTTAGCAAAAACAACTGTTGACAGCCGACTTCTTTCCCTTTCTCGACGATCACGATCAATTGTCTGGCCGAGTTGAGAGGCCGCTGGGGACGACGGGGACTCGCCTTGTGGCGTTGTTGGCTTGGGCGCTTCTCCCAGTATCTCGGACACTGACTTCTTCTGTAAGACGCCAGAAGATATTCTTGTCGCTCGCTTTGGTGCTTCCTGTGCGGAAGGTGCTGTTGCCGGGTGTCGTCTTGGTGTGGCGGCGGTGGACATCGCCGCCGGGCTCTCAACCATGCCTGAACTAGAGGTAGGCTTAAAATATGAGTCTATGCCTGTCTGTGTGTCGATGCGCATGGCTGGCTTCGGCGCTGGTGATGGTTTCGATGTTGGAGGCGGTTCATGGGAAGGTGCTGATGGTTGTGTTTCTGTGTTAGAAGATTGATCTTCGGTCATATCGACATCTGCAGATGGCTTTCCTTCATCATTTGTGTCCTGGGGAGTGATGGTCGATGCCGCCTCTCGAGGTGCTGGGTCCGCGTGCGAGTCAATTGGCGGTTTGTGGCTGGTGACAGCATCCTGTGAGGTTAGCGGTACATCTACACTGGGACTTGTGCCAGGTGAGCCAGCAGTTGGAGCGGGAGTATTGGAAGAGTCGACTCCGTTGGTAGAAGCTGGAGAGGATTGAGCATCAATAGCGGACGCTCCTGGTGCATGAAGGTTGACAACTGGGCGTTCAACAGCACCACTTTGGTCGGAGGCGAAGGCATCTTCTCTTGACGAAACGCTATGGAGAGGGTCCGCAGCTCCACCTTCGCTGATTCCTGTGTTTTCCTTCGCCGTGGCATTCTCGGTCGGGACTACTGGAGACTTCGGGGGACGGCTGAGATTCGAGTTCTTCGAAGCAGCATCTGGTACCACACCTAACGCAACTGGACCTGTGTCGGGCACAACTTCGACATCCGTGGGACGGGTTGAATCTACGGATTGGACTGGTATATTCTTATTAGATCGTTCATCGACCACTGCTCGTAGAAGCGTTGGACGGCTTGGTGATTCGGACTTGGTCGAGGAAATCGGTACAGGGGACGGCGACGCGTCAGATTTTCGAACGCCTGATGATTTCTTGGTGTCATCGCTAGGTTGTAGTGTAGAGGGAGTCGGCGGGACGGGTTTGTTCTTGCGTATCTGGACAACTATGGGTGTTCGAGATGGAAGAGTCGACTCGTCGAACGATCGACCTCTGAACAAAGAGTGAGTAGAGTGGTCAAACCAAGGCCAGGGCGTGGATGATTGCAAAGCAAGGACCATGGGAGGATAGCGACATTGGAAACATACCGTTCCAGATTGTTTGCATCGTGAAAAGCCTGCAGTTGCTGTTTATAGTTGGGCTCGTCGAGGGCTAGTTGGTACGCGGTGATAGAGAAGAGTTCAGACAATTTGCGCTTTCTCGACAGCAAACGACTTCTGAAATTCACCAAAATTTATCAGCAGACTGTGTGGACGATGACCATGCGTTTGAACAACCATAAAGCAATATTGCAGGAGGATTACTGACTGTGCTTCAGCCTTCTTTTTCCGCAGTTGCTCGACGTGCATTTCATTTATCGATGTCGACGTGGTTCCATCGAAACAATTGCTGATGTTCGTATGACGGCCAGCTGGTAGCCGGCAGAGATGAACAAATCGATCAGAAGGGATTGTTTGGGCGCGTTGTGGTCGATTTGAGGCTGATCAAGTTGGTTGACCTGGTGGATGCTGGTGACAGATTTAGGTGTTCTGGCAAGAATTGCAGGCGGTGCAGAAAGGCAGGCGGGGGGAGAGTTGGAATGATTTGGGGAGGAGACGAGGAGACACGGGGGGGCACTTCAGTTGTGGTGGTGCCCAAAGCCTCGAAATGGTGGTCCACTGGCTCCCCTTCGCCCACTGCAACGGCATGGCATGGACCCAAGGGCTCATGGACTCATGGACTTTTTAGGTAGGGGGCTGCAAACCAGAGTTATTAATTATTTGGCCTTAGCTAAACTGGGCGGAGGCTGCCTTCTGTAATAATATTATGCAGCTTCCCCTCTCTGCCTCCTCTCTGCCTCCTCTCTGCCTTCTGGTCCCAGTCTCCCACATACGAGTGTTATAACTCGTAACTAATAACTATTACTTAGACTGCCACTGACTGCTTTGAGAGTGGTCGTCCCCCATCCCCCCGTCATTTCAAGGTCAACCGTTTGTTTGATGGAGCCACTTTCGGTGATTGCTGTAGCGAACCCACTCAGACGCCATACTATAGCATGTCAGTTCCGCGCCGTAACTTTTTTTCTTCAACCAGACCTTGTGTACTCACAATTTCCATTTTAGGTGTGTGCCATATCCACCGTTGAGCTTTACATGATAGATAGTCGGGCGTGTTCCAATTACTTTGGAATTTACTCGAACAGAGCAGACTCGCTCTGGTCCTTTCTATCTGCCTGCCGAGATAATTATTTATCATTTATCTGGTGGCGTTTTTGTTCTAGCAAATTTTGGAGCACCAAAATTTCATCATGGCCAAAAGAAAACGAGAGGCGAACACCACTACTGCGTCAAAACCACCCAGCAAAAATGGAGATGATACTTCAGTCTCTAAGATAACTAAAACCAACGGTCATATCGATGTGAAGACTGTAGAGCCAGTCATTCAGATTATTACAGGGTCATATGAGCGAGTCCTGCATGGCATTACAGCAACGATATCAGGCTTGTCACAATCAAAACCGTCTGTCAAATTTGCAGACTCCTTTCTTTTCAACGCACATGCCTCGGCGATTCGATGTCTATCATTGTCACCACTTCCAGAGCCAGGTGCAGATGAAAGTCAAGGTGTATATCTGGCAACCGGAGGGTCCGATGAAAAGGTCAATGTCTACAGTCTGTCCGCCTCGCCTGTGATTGAAGATGGCAAATTCCCAGCCATGCCCTCGGTGGGTAACAAGCCAATATCAGAGAACCCTCAGAACAGGGAACTAGGCACTCTCCTCCACCATTCGTCCAACATCACTGCACTCCATTTCCCCACTAGATCGAAGCTACTCTCAGCCTCCGAAGACAATACTATCGCAGTAACGAGGCTGCGGGACCTCACAGTCGTCTCAACCGTCAAGGCGCCGCATCCCAAAGTTCAGGGCCAGCCCAGCGGTGACACCGCACCACCAGGCGCAACTCCAGCCGGTGTGAACGACTTCGCCGTCCATCCTAGTCTAAAGCTGATGGTCAGCGTGGGACGCGGTGAGCGATGCATGCGGTTATGGAATCTCGTGACGGGCAAGAAAGCTGGTGTCCTCAACTTCAGCCGCGATATCCTGCAAAGCGTCAAGGAAGGCAAATACAGCAGTGGTGAAGGGCGTCGAATCAAATGGAGTCCAGCTGGAACAGAGTTTGCAGTATCGTTTGAACGCGGTGCCGTCGTCTTTGGCGAGGATTCAAAACCAAAGTGCAGGGTTCTGCCACAGCCGCTGACTAAATTGCACCAGATCGCCTATATGTCTATACCAAATGACTGCAAAGAGAAGGCCTCAACCACCATCCTCGCCGCCTCCACCGAAGACGGTAGGATCTTATTCTACAACACAGACAAGCCTGCCTCGCCTGCGACGGCATCATCCACAAATGGTAAAACTGCAAGCCATGAGGTCTCATCGGCAGCTTCAATACCGGGCGGAGTTCTCCAAAGCCAGCTTGGCGGGAAAGCCGCGGGCATTACTGGCCGGATCAAAGACTTTGAGGTTCTGGAAGTCCCCTCGTTCACTCAATCTTCGTCCTCGCTGGATGACAAAGGTCTTATCGTCGTCACAGCTGGCAGCGACGGCTCTATTCGGCTGTTCTCGCTCACGTCTCAGGATCTTGGAAGGAAGGTCAAGGAAGGCCAAGCACCGCCTCAGGTAGGCAGGTTGGTAGGCACCTATGAGACAGGAAGTAGGGTCACGTGCCTGAAAGCATTCGTCATGTTGCCAGCCCAGCGGCTTGGGGAAGATGATGTAGGCGACGAATTTGAGGGATTTGATGAGTCAAGTGCAGAGGAGGATGAAAGTGAGAGTGAGAGTGATTAAGAAGACAGGAATGGAGGGATCGAAGTGTCATTGAGCCCTCAAGATTTGACAATCTGGGACAGAATGGAGTGTGGTTCCTAAGGATATTGCTCAGAGCAGTAAGGGAGGGTTGTAGCTTCGTAGGACTATATTACATCAAATGGAAGCACCATCGTCTAAGCAGGAGAAATGTTCTTCCCAGCCAGGCCCTTGACAACATTCTCGTACACATCGCCGACTGAACCAGTGGCGGAGACATTGATGACTCTGCCTTCCTTTTCAAACATATCCACCACGGGCATGCTTGTCTCAAGGAATGTCCGGAATCGCTTGACAATACTCTCCTCATTATCGTCGATTCTTCCGCTTGTCTTTCCTCGATTCAATAACCGTTCCCTCATGACATCTTCAGGGCAGTCGAGGAAGAGTGTGCATTTAGAGGGGCAGACGGATTCTTCGAAGAAGATGGCCTGATCTAATTTTCGTGGAAATCCATCAATCAAGAATTTGCCCGTGTCACTACCACTCTTGTCCAGGCTGGCGCGGATTGCATTTTCAAGTAGCTTGACAGTTATTTCCATGGGAACGATCAAGCCATCTTTGATGTAGTCTTTGATTAGTTCCCCGTACTGACTACCCTCGGTGTTTTGCTCTTCTCGCAGTAAATCGCCCGCAGAGAGATGTACGAAGCCGTAATCTCGTACTAGATTTGCAGACTGTGTTCCTTTTCCGGAGCCAGGGCCACCAAGGATGTATACGACTGTGACTTTTTCTGGATTGAACTCCGGTGAGATGTTACCTGCCGAAGCCTTAGGCAGCTCCGGTTGGGCTAGAGGGTCGGCGGTGGCCATGTTAGAACTGATTTGCGTTAAACACAAAGTTCTTTATCGCTCGTTGTGGGCTTTTCTGCGGTTTTCGGGGCTTACTGTGCCCGAGTTATTGTTACGCTGCCTTACAATGAGGGTGTAGGAGCCACTACTCAGGAGGAATAAGAAGACGAAAGGCCAGAATCGAAGACGTTCTCCCTGACCAGCAGGTGCGGGTCCGGTGGTAGGTTTGTTTGGTGTAGGCGGTGACGAGTAGAAGCGAGGGAGTTGTGAGGATAGGCGAGGTCCAGATAATGCTAGAGCTGGAATGCCCAATAGTACTCTAGAGCTTGTTAAGCGTGGTATCATTACTTGCATAAAGATATGTGAGGATGAATTGGTGGGCGACTGAGGTCAAAAGCAAGCTGCAGGATACAGTATTTATGAATGGACGGATTGGACTTGGAAAAAGTAATTAATAGTACTCGTGGTACGGTGTACTCGAGGCAATGACGAAAGGGCAAGAGCTACGGAGTACATACCAATGCCTGAAAACAAAGGACGGAGGACAGGGGTGGTTAACACACGACTAGTGTCGTTAGTACGTGAACTTGGCCCATTTGCGGCTGGTTTGGGGTAAAAATGGTCAGCACGTGAAATTGGAGCTGAGGGAAGGAAGCAGGGCAAGTGCAGGTGCAGGTGCAGCTAGTGCGGCTGCTGCCAAAAAGTTGAGCCGGACGCGCAGAGTTGCAAAAGAAGGAGCGTGGTCTTGGCGCGAACGTTCCGCAGGCATCCCATCTTCTGGCACCCTACGAGTGCTGGCATGGGCCGCTAATTACTGCCATCCGTCGCCTTCCCCAATTCGATGTTGGCAGTCGAGGGTTCCCAAAGTAATCTGTCCAAAAGTGTCTCCTTACGAGTACAAGCTCACAATCAACAATCCATTCTACACCTTTCAGTTCTCCTCCTTCATCAAACCACCAAGCCCTGTCTTTCTCTCACTTCATACACTCTCTTCTTTGGTTCACACTCTTTTGAGCCTTAATTTCTTCCCACCTTCATCCCAGCTTCTTTCGAGGTGCATGAGGCCGCCGCGCCGGTCGCAATTATGGCGCTCCCCATCAAGTTCACTGAACTGACCCAGGTATGTCGATCAAGTCATTGGTATTAAATCATCGGGGATCTGACAGTCTTTCTAGTTAACCTCCCTTGATATTGCGGTAAGCTTACTTCCAATGCGATTTCAATCACCCAAATTTGGCAACATTTCGTCTGCCTGCGCTCTCGATACACGACACCAATAACATCAAGCTGTACTAACCCATCATCTTCATCCAGCCACAATCGATATCATTCAACACATGTGTAAGTTATTCTGATCGTAAACTCGGTGGCCTCGACTCACAATCTCTGTAGACACTAGAGTCCGATCACTTTGTCTGCGTCCGCCAAAAACTTAATGAACAAGACAAACCTCAAGTCATAATCATAAACCTCAAGAAGAACAATGAAGTCATCAAGCGAGCTATCAGTGCCGATAGTGCTATCATGCACTGGTCCCGCGAGATTCTGGCTCTCAAAGCTCAGGGTAGAACAATTCAGGTCTTTGACCTAGGGGCCAAGGCCAAACTCAAATCCACACAGATGAACGAGGATGTCGTGTTCTGGAAGTGGTACAGCGAGCGCAGCTTGGGCCTGGTGACTGATTCCTCGGTATATCATTGGGATGTTTTCGACCCAACACAATCTGCCCCTGTCAAGATCTTCGAGCGAAATGCCAATCTCAACGGTTGCCAGATCATTAACTACCGCGTCAGCGACGATGAACAGTGGTCTGTGGTAGTTGGCATCTCCCAAAAGGAGGGAAGAGTCGCTGGTACAATGCAACTCTACTCCCGGAACCGTGGCATTTCTCAACACATCGAAGGTCATGCTGCAGCTTTTGGTACATATCAAGCAGATGGTGCGGCCACACCCTACAAGTTGTTCACCTTTGCCGTCCGAAATGCCGCGGGTCAGGGCAAGCTGCATGTCGTTGAAATCGATCACGACGAGAACAACCCACGATTCAACAAAAAGGCTGTCGACCTCTACTTCCCTGAAGAAGCGGCCAGCGACTTCCCCGTTGCCATGCAGATTTCCAAGAAGTACAGCATCATCTACCTGATAACCAAATATGGCTTCATCCACCTGTACGACCTGGAAACTGCCACCTGCCTTTTTATGAATCGTATCTCCAGCGAAACCATCTTTGTCACAACAGTCGATTCCGAGTCCGCCGGTTTCGTTGGTATCAACCGAAAGGGACAGGTTCTATCTGTGAGCATCGACGAGAATACCGTCATCCCATATCTGCTTCAGAACCCCGCCAATTCCACTTTGGCTGTCAAACTGGCTTCAAGAGGAGGCTTGCCAGGTGCTGATAACCTTTACCAACAGCAATTCGAGACTCTGTTTGCGCAAGGACAATATGCGGAAGCCGCTCAGATTGCAGCAGACTCTCCAAGAGGCTTTTTGAGAACCCCCGAAACTATCAATCGCTTCAAGAGTGCTCCTCAGCAAGCTGGCCAGCTATCCGTTATCCTCCAGTATTTCGGAAAGCTCCTCGATAAGGGGAAGCTTAACAAGTATGAAAGTGTCGAGCTCATCAAACCTGTATTGGCCCAGAACCGAAAGAACTTGCTCGACAAGTGGATGGGCGAAGGCAAACTTGAATCTTCGGAAGAGCTTGGTGATATTGTCCGCCTCCACGATTTGGAAATGGCCCTGAAGATCTATAGAGAATCCAATGCCGCGCCAAAGGTTGTTGCAGCCCTCGCAGAGACTGGCCGCTTTGAAGAAATTCTTCCATATGCCCAACAAACAGGCTACCAACCCGACTTCACTAACCTACTACAACATATCGTCCGGTCCAATCCTGAGAAAGGTGCAGAATTCGCCACTCAGCTTGCGAACCATGAAGGTGGCCCTCTTGTCGACATTGACAGAGTCGTGGATGTTTTCATGTCCCAGAACATGGTTCAGCAGGCCACAGCCTTCCTCCTGGATGCCTTGAAGGAAAATCGCCCGGAGCAAGGGCAACTTCAGACGCGCTTGCTGGAGATGAACCTTCTCAGTGCCCCTCAAGTGGCCGACGCCATCCTTGGGAATGAAATGTTCTCCTACTATGATAGGCCAAGAGTCGCTCGATTGTGTGAGCAAGCAGGGCTCCTTCAACGTGCTTTGGAGAATACCGATGATACAGCCACCATTAAGCGCATCATCGTTCAAACTGACAAGCTGAACCCTGAATGGCTGCAACAGTATTTTGGCAGAATGTCGGTCGAACAGAGTCTAGACTCGATGGACGAAATGCTCAAGGTCAATATCCGCCAGAATCTTGCTGCCGTTGTTCAGATCGCTACCAAATTTTCCGACCTCTTGGGTTCGAACCGACTTATCGCTCTATTTGAAAAGCATCGTACCGCAGAGGGTCTGTACTACTATCTTGGAAGTATCGTCAACCTGAGCGAGGATGCAGATGTGGTCTTCAAATATCTTGAGGCTGCTGTTACTATGCAACAATTCCAAGAGGTTGAGCGAATCTGCCGCGAAAACAACCACTACAACCCCGAGAAGGTAAAGAATTTCCTGATTGAAGCCAAGTTGGCCGAACAGCTTCCACTCATCATTGTGTGTGATCGTTTCAACTTCGTCAAGGATTTGGTCAATTATCTATACCGCAACCAGCAATACAAATCCATCGAGGTCTATGTTCAACGGGTAAACCCCGCGCGTACCCCAGCTGTTGTAGGCGCTCTCTTATCTCTTGACTGCGAGGAATCTGTCATCAAGAGCCTGCTGGCCTCTGTGGACCCATCTGCTGTGCCAATCGACGAGCTTGTGGCTGAAGTGGAGACACAAAACCGGCTCAAGATTCTGCTACCATTCCTTGAGGCGACTCTTTCAAGTGGAAACCAGCAACCTGCAGTCTACAATGCCCTTGCAAAGATCTACATCGACAGCAACTCGAACCCTGAGCAATTCTTGAAGGAGAACGATCTCTACGACACTCTAACGGTCGGAAAATACTGCGAGAAGCGAGACCCTAATCTGGCCTATATCGCGTACCGTAAAGGCCAAAATGACCTTGAGCTTATCAACATTACGAACGACAATTCGATGTTCCGAGCGCAGGCTCGATATCTACTTGAGCGTGCAGATCCCGAGATTTGGGCGTTTGTTCTCGGCGGCAATAACGAACATAGGAGAGCTCTGGTCGATCAAGTCATCGCCACTGCGGTCCCCGAATCCAGCGAGCCAGACAAGGTCTCAGTCGCTGTCAAGGCGTTCTTAGATGCGGATCTTCCTGCAGAGCTGATCGAATTGCTTGAGAAGATCATCCTCGAACCATCTCCATTCAGCGATAACAGCAGTCTCCAGAGCTTGCTCATGCTTACTGCTGCTAAAGCCGACAAATCTCGCCTCATGGACTATATCCAACGCCTCTCCGAGTACAATACTGAGGAAATTGCAATTATGTGTATCCAACAGGGCCTGTATGAAGAAGCCCTAGAGATCTACAAAAAGGTCAATGATCACACGTCCGCCACAAATGTTCTGGTGGATCACATTGTCAGCATCGATCGTGCTCAAGAATATGCCGAGAACGTTGATCTCCCGGAGGTCTGGAGCAAGGTTGCCAAGGCCCAGCTTGATGGGCTGCGAGTCACTGATGCGATCGAATCCTATATCAAAGCACAAGATCCAAGCAACTACAATGAGGTCATTGAGACTGCCACTCACGCCGGCAAGGATGAAGACCTGATTAAATTTTTGAAGATGGCACGAAAGACTCAACGTGAGCCAGCAATTGATACCGCCCTCGCCTTCAGCTACGCGAGACTTGATCAACTCCCAGAGCTCGAAGACTTCTTGCGTTCCGCCAATGTGGCCGATGTGGAAGCCTCTGGAGACAAAGCGTACGAAGAGGGTTATCACCAGGCTGCCAAGATCTTCTTCAGTAGTATTTCCAACTGGGCTAAATTGGCCACAACTCTGGTGCATCTTGCGGAATACCAGAACGCTGTCGACTGTGCTCGCCGTGCCAACAGTGTCAAGGTTTGGAAGCAAGTTAACGAGGCCTGCGTTGCCAAGAAAGAATTCCGCCTCGCTCAAATTTGTGGCTTGAACCTCATCGTCCATGCCGAGGAGCTCCAAGATCTTGTGAAGCAGTATGAGCGAGAAGGATATTTCGAGGAGCTCATTTCCTTGCTCGAGGCTGGACTGGGTCTAGAACGTGCTCACATGGGCATGTTCACTGAACTGGGTATTGCTCTTTCCAAATATCATCCCGACCGAGTTATGGAGCATCTCAAACTGTTCTGGTCTAGGATCAACATTCCGAAGATGATCCGGGCCACCGAGGAAGCCCATCTTTGGCCTGAGTTGATCTTCCTCTATTGTCACTACGACGAATGGGACAACGCTGCCTTGGCCATGATGGAGCGGGCCGCCGACGCCTGGGAGCATCATTCATTCAAGGATATCATTGTCAAAGTGGCGAATTTGGAGATCTACTACCGAGCCCTCAACCACTATTTGCAGGAACAGCCACTGCTACTTACCGACTTGTTGCAGGCACTCACAGCTCGCGTGGACGTCAACCGCGTGGTACGAATGTTCGAGAAGTCCGATAACATCCCCATCATCAAACCGTTTCTCCTCAACGTTCAAGGCCAGAACAAACGGGTTGTCAACAATGCGATCCACGATCTTCTCATCGAAGAAGAAGATCACAAGACCTTGAAGGACTCTGTTGAGAATTATGACAATTATGATGCAGTAGAGCTTGCACAACGTCTAGAGAAGCACGAGTTGGTCTTCTTCCGACAGATTGCTGCCCAAATCTACCGCAAGAACAAGAGATGGGAGAAGTCAATCACGCTTTCCAAACAAGACAAGTTGTTCCGCGATGCCATTGAAACGGCGGCGATTTCTGGCAAGTCGGAAGTTGTGGAGGATCTTTTGAGATATGTAAGTTTGCCTTGCGAGATTCCGGGGAAGAACGAGGAGCTAACGATTGGTAGTTTGTTGATATTGGCAGCCGTGAGTGCTTTGTGGGCATCCTGTATGCCTGTTACGACCTTATTCCCTTGCATACAGTCATGGAGGTGTCGTGGCGACATGGATTGAACGATTTCACCATGCCATTCATGATCAGCTACATGAGTCAACAGGCATCAACGATTGAACAGTTACGCAAGGATAATGAAGAGCGCAAGGCCAGGGAAGCCAGTCAGCAACAGACGGACGACAACACTCCAATTATCGGAAGCCGCCTAATGCTGACGCAAGGCCCTGCAAGCAGCGCACCTCACACAAATGGCATCACCCCTCAACCAACCGGATTCCCTCGGGCCTTCTGAATGGCAATGTCGGAGAGGGCAGATACATGACGATCGGGAATAGTCGGGAGCGATGGGAGTGTTCGGCTTCAAGGCGGAATGAATATGTCTAGGATTGCGATGTGTAGTGAGAGAGCGAGGTTCAATTGTTGATAGTTACCGAGGGCAGAGGGTCAAAGCCGAGCTTGTGGAAAAGTCCAGCCGGGAAGTGAAGATATCACAAGCCGAGCGGTTTGGTAAGATGTAGTTTTTAGTACAATTGAGGCTCAGTCATTTTCTGGGGAAGTGGCGGGCGTGGCAACTTCTGACTAGTTACAGCAACTTGCCGATTGCCTAGTATGTCAATATCGCCTTTGCATGCCGGGGAAACAAAAAGCAAAACTGGCCAATTATTGGGAGATAAGCGAAGCTCGTTGTTGTGTATCAGCAGATGAGCAAAAGCAGATCGGCAAGCCACGGGCAGTTTTAAAGTGGGTCGGTAATACAGAGTACATATTTAGTAGATCTGTCATTCCATTACAACTCAAAGGCTTGACCGCAGAGAGGCAGATGTGCATCTGAGTACATGTTGATGGCTATCCCAACATGAATCTCTCAACCTCGACACGGGTTGAGTGATGGCCGTCTATTATTACGAAGCACTAAATAGTGATACTGACCGCCGTCCGAGAACACCACGGGGGTAGCTTCGTACATGCCCCCTGCCGACCCGCGGACAGCCCAGAACTATTGTTCAAACTGCCTCCGTAGATCCACGGTCTATTTACGGTGTATCTCGGAGTTTTTTTCATCTTGGTGGTTTCAACTGGCGGTAAAATTGGGGATTCCGAAACTTGGACTTCAGGGCATAGGAAGCCCCTGGAGCTTTTTTTCTCGCACATCGACCCGAGCGTCGAGCGAGCCTTGCAGCAAACTAGAAAAAGGATATATTTCCGGAACGCACTTGATGGCAATGTTTTGGGGATAATTACCAAAGGCTATGGGAACTTGTACGGGTCTCAGACTTCCAGGGTTGAAAGGGAAGGGAAGGGAAGGGAGGGGTGATGGGTGGATGGGAACTTTGCTTTTCAGCCTGTGTTTGTCCGGATAGTTTGGACGGGCCCACACTCTCCCAGCCTCTGGGCCATTGGCGATTGGCAGCCCTGGTAATTTAAAAAAAAGGAGTGGTAGGTTGAGCGTGTTATTTACAAGCTACGGAGTGTGTACGGAGTACGAGATGGATGGATGGGGATGATGGATTGATGGAAAGGCAGGGGGTTTGTTCTTGGGGATGCAAGTGGCATGGCATCTTTTTTTGTTTTCTTGCTGGTTCCTGGGACCAGAAAACAACAGAGAATCCTAAAGTTTACTAGTCATACCTTGTGCCTTGTCGTGGTGAGTGAACCCGGCGAGTTCTTGAATGAATACCGAGAGTCGACCGCGGCCTGTGTGGTTCTCCGGTGGGCACTACGAGTACGACGAGTATGTCTTCTTCGTACAGGTGATCAGATCATAATTAGTTGCTTTTTTAATCCAGGGCTGCGAACACCAAAGTGACTGACTCATCGCTTTCATGGCTTCAGGCTGGGATATTTCGCGTGAGAAGTAGCTAATTTCGCGCGTGTTGGACTCTCGTAACGTTTGACATGTGCTCTGTCAACGCAGGCGTCCTCTCCGCGAAATGAAAGGCAAGCTTCAGTGAAATACGGTGAACCTCCAACCCATGGACCTGGCGGGTGGAACATGGAGGGGTGGATTTGGGGGTGCCTGAGATAGCCGGGGGTAGCCTTTAGTTGGGCAGTCCTCTAGCCTTACGAGTACGGAGTATGATACTCGCGGAAAGGTGGATCGCCTCTTGGGCGAACAGGGGTGGGTGAAGGGGCGGGCAGGTTTGCAGCTAAAGAGGGCCGAACAGAAGGTGAATCATGTCCGAGGCAAGCTTGGAGGGAGCCTGGAAACCCCGTCCTGAAGTGTCCTTGGAGGTGGTTGCGGGCCGTCATTCCCAATTGGCATCAGCTTCCCCTCGCTACATCATTTCCCAAACAATAATCTGTAGTATCCAGCCGCCGTAGGATGTCCCTCCTCCAACCTCGCACTGTTCCTTCGCACACCCGCATTAGAGCTTCCATATCCCATCCTGCCACTCGTCCCACTACTGCTAGCTGCTTATCACAAGGTCCCCAGCATCAACACCTAGCTCCAGTCAGGTTTCACCAGATTCTCTGTGCCCGATAGCTTTTTTTTACTTTCCTCCTGTCATCCGGCATCCACGCCACAAGCTCAACATTTACTTGGACCGTGTCCTAGCTTTGCTGTCCAGTTTCCGTATTTCCTTATTTCCTCCCTCACCGTCCCCAGGTGCTCTCCGTTTTCACTCACCCTTCTCACCCTTCTTGTTGCTTTATAAGAGCTTCCCTGCCGCACGCTGCCTTTGCCAGCAGCCAGGCTCAACCCCCCACAGTTCACAATGGCTGATCCTACCCAAGGAACCGCTACGCCCGACCATGATGATGGTCACCACCATCATGAGCACTCCGTCCATACTCGGCTGAGGGCAAACTCCACGATTATGCAACTGAAGAAGATTCTCGTGGCTAACCGAGGAGAGATCCCTATCCGGATCTTCAGAACCGCCCATGAGCTCTCCCTACAGACTGTGGCTGTCTTCAGCTACGAAGACAGATTGGGCATGCACAGACAAAAGGCGGATGAAGCATACATGATCGGCCAGCGAGGCCAGTTTACTCCTGTAGGAGCTTATCTCGCTGGTGACGAGATCATTAAGATTGCCTTGGCACATGGTGTCCAGATGATCCATCCTGGTTACGGCTTCTTGTCTGAAAACTCCGAGTTTGCTCGGAAAGTCGAGGAAGCTGGAATTATCTTCATCGGTCCCTCCTACCAAGTTATCGAATCTCTTGGAGACAAGGTGTCCGCAAGGCGCCTCGCCATTAAGTGTGACGTTCCAGTCGTCCCCGGTACTGAAGGCCCAGTCGCTAAATATGAAGAAGTGAAGGCCTTCACTGACCAATATGGCTTCCCCATTATCATCAAAGCCGCCTTTGGTGGTGGCGGCCGTGGTATGAGAGTGGTCAGAGACCAGGAGAGTCTCAAGGACTCCTTCGAGCGGGCCACCTCCGAGGCCAAGTCTGCCTTTGGCAATGGAACCGTCTTCGTTGAGCGTTTCCTCGACAAGCCCAAGCATATTGAAGTTCAACTTTTGGGTGACAACCATGGTAATGTGGTTCATCTGTACGAGAGAGATTGCAGTGTTCAACGACGACATCAAAAGGTTGTTGAATTGGCACCAGCAAAGGACCTCCCTCCTGAAGTCAGAGACGCTATTCTGAATGACGCGGTGAGACTGGCCAAATCAGTCAATTACCGCAACGCAGGCACGGCCGAATTTTTGGTCGATCAGCAAAACAGATACTACTTCATTGAAATCAATCCTAGAATTCAAGTCGAGCACACTATCACTGAGGAGATCACCGGTATCGACATTGTTGCTGCTCAGATTCAGATTGCTGCAGGTGCCACCTTGGAACAACTGGGTTTGACCCAAGACCGCATCTCTACACGTGGCTTCGCCATTCAATGCCGTATCACCACCGAAGACCCTGCCAATGGGTTCTCTCCGGATACCGGAAAGATTGAAGTCTACCGTTCTTCCGGTGGCAATGGAGTTCGTCTTGATGGTGGTAATGGTTTTGCTGGCGCAATCATTACTCCCCATTATGATTCCATGTTGGTCAAGTGCACCTGCCACGGCTCAACCTACGAAATAGTTCGCCGCAAGATGTTGCGGGCACTAGTCGAGTTCCGAATTCGCGGCGTCAAAACCAATATTCCGTTCTTGGCATCCTTGCTGACTCATCCGACCTTTATTGAAGGCACGTGCTGGACCACTTTTATCGACGACACCCCTGAATTGTTCAAACTCATCGGCAGCCAGAACAGAGCACAAAAATTGCTTCAATACCTTGGTGATCTGGCAGTCAATGGCAGTAGCATCAAAGGTCAGATCGGAGAATCCAAATTCAAGGGTGACATCGTCTATCCAACCCTCGTTGACGCCGAAGGCAAGAAAATCGATGTATCGGTCCCCCCATCGACAGGATGGAAGTACATTCTTGACAGGGAAGGCCCCGAAGGCTTCGCCAAAGCAGTCCGTGCGAATAGGGGTGTTCTCATTATGGACACGACTTGGCGTGACGCGCATCAGAGTCTTCTCGCCACCCGAGTCCGGACGGTCGATCTATGCAATATTGCCAAAGAAACCAGCCATGCATTGGCTAATGCGTTCTCTCTAGAATGCTGGGGCGGTGCCACTTACGACGTGAGCATGCGCTTTCTCTATGAGTCCCCTTGGAAGGTTTTCCCTACTCCTATATTGTACTTGAGACGACTAATTGTTCTACAGGGATCGGCTCCGGAAAATGAGAAAACTTGTGCCAAACATCCCCTTCCAAATGCTGCTCCGAGGTGCCAATGGTGTCGCATACAAATCATTGCCAGACAATGCCATTTACCACTTCTGCAAGCAAGCTAAGAAGCATGGCATGGATATCTTCAGAGTTTTTGACGCTCTCAATGACATCGACCAACTTGAAGTTGGCATGAAAGCTGTTCAAGAAGCTGGCGGTGTCGTTGAAGGCACAGTGTGCTATTCAGGAGACAGTAAGATTCCTCCCACCCCCATACTTTGTCACCGCTAACCAATTTATAGTGCTGGTATGTATTTCTTTTTTCGTTTCACGTCTTTCGAATGCTTTCTTTCCGCCATATTTCTGGAACATGTCCTCTAGCGAAATATCCTGCTTTCATTCCCTGTTGTCGCAGGAGTGGCTCCAGGCTTATTTTCTCGGACATGCATTTGCCCTTCTAACATATCGCACCTTACAACCCCTGTGACCCCGCGTTACCTCAACTCCCACAACCCACGCCTATCTGTCTCATGATCCCTCAATAATGATACAATACCTCTCGTATTGGACTCGCACATTTTCGGGCATTGCCGGATGTTGTGCTGCAACTTCCTCCCCAAAGTACCACTCTGGATCTTGGAACTGCCTTCATGTTCCAACTAAACGTGTCTTGATCCAAAAACACCTCGACTAGATTGCGGAATCAACAGGAGCGACCGCTTCCTAGCTGGAACAGCACTGCCTGGACTTTACCTTCTATTATCATTCTACCGTTACGCTTTCTCACTGTTGCAAGCTGGACATGAATACACCATTTACTAACTATTCTTGTTAGAACCCCAAAAAGAAATATAATCTGGAGTACTACTTGAACCTCGTTGACAAGATCGTGAAGATCGGTACTCATATCTTGGGTATCAAAGATATGGCTGGTTAGTCCCACACCTCCGAGAACCGTTTCTTCCTCCTTTGAGGTTGTCTAATCTTGCTAATCATTCACCCCTTTTCACAGGAACAATGAAGCCGAAAGCAGCAACTTTGTTGATCGGTAGTATCCGCAAGAAGTACCCAGATCTACCCATTCACGTCCATTGTCATGACAGTGCAGGAACTGGTGTTGCGTCAATGGTCGCTTGCGCTCAAGCTGGGGCTGATGCTGTGGATGCTGCGACCGACAGCATGTCCGGCATGACTTCTCAACCTAGTATCGGCGCTATTCTTGCCTCTCTCGAAGGCTCCGAGTACGACCCAGGCCTAGATACCACCAATGTTCGCGCACTAGATCAATACTGGTCACAGCTTCGGCTGTTGTATTCTCCGTTCGAGGCTGGATTGACTGGACCTGACCCTGGTACGTTAACTTTCTTTGCACTGAGATAAAGCTTTTACTAATGCGCTTCAAGACGTGTACAACCACGAAATCCCTGGCGGACAGCTCACCAACTTGATTTTCCAGGCCTCTCAGCTCGGCCTTGGAGCCCAGTGGCTCGAGACAAAGAAGGCATACGAACAAGCCAACCTTCTTCTGGGAGATGTCGTCAAGGTCACACCCACATCCAAGGTTGTTGGTGACCTTGCGCAATTCATGGTCTCCAACAAACTCTCCTACGATGACGTTCACGCGAGGGCTGCAGAACTTGATTTCCCTGAATCAGTTTTGGAATTCTTTGAAGGCTTCATGGGCCAACCATATGGCGGGTTCCCAGAGCCTCTCCGCACCAACGCATTGAGAGGGCGCAGAAAGATGGACAAGAGACCCGGCCTCTATCTAGACCCTATTGATTTCCCCAAACTCAGGCAGGAGCTGAAGGAAAAATTCGGCACCGGCTCAGAGACTGATGTTGCCAGCTACGTGATGTACCCCAAGGTTTGGGAAGACTACAAATCATTCGTCGAGAAGTACGGTGACTTGTCTGTCCTCCCTACCAAGTATTTCCTCAACAAGCCTGAAATCGGTGAGGAGTTCCATGTTGAATTGGAGAAGGGCAAAGTCCTCATCCTGAAGATGCTGGCTATTGGGCCACTTTCCGATGCCACCGGCCAACGAGAGGTATTTTACGAAATGAACGGTGAAGTCCGGCAGGTCACCATTGACGACAAGAACGCCGCCGTAGAGAACACTAGCCGACCAAAGGCTGATCCTAGTGATAGCAGCCAAGTTGGGGCTCCCATGGCAGGTGTCGTTGTGGAAGTCAGGGCCATTTCAGGCCATGAAATCAAGAAGGGAGATCCGGTTGCCGTGCTCAGTGCCATGAAGATGGAGATGGTTATCAGCGCTCCACATTCGGGCAAGGTTGGTGAGATCTTCGTCAAGGAAGGAGACTCAGTTACCGGATCAGACCTGGTTTGCAAAATTGTCAAGGCATGAGGCACAATGAGGCAGCCCCAGTGGGTTAGCGGCGTCAAGATTCGGTATAATCACAGGCTCTGAAAAATGGCTCTGAAGAGACAGAGTATGGATGGCAGTTTTCAGTTTTATGTCTTCTGGAACATCATGTGTCTACTGAGACACCGTATTTACCCCCTGTTAGCAGTCTTGTCAATGAAAGGAACTATCGTTAACGGCATAGAACAAGATCTCTTCACGATTCATCGCGATTAAAGACTGACATGTGATCCAAGACAGGGTTGAACTAAGTAGGCCCATGTATTTAAGACGTCGAGTGCCCAACGGCATCGATTCCTTTACATCCGGGTTAGGTTTGACTTGGTTGTCCGCCAACTGTCCTTTGAACGAATCGCCTTTTCGGGGTCCCATGCCATTTTTGCTTGATAACCTTTTCCCACCCATCTCCACCAAACATCGAAAGGCGCGGGGTAAGGTCCCCTGCTTGCATGCGCGAGACTCCACTGTTCCCGAAATGGTCTCAAGAGCAACCAACAGCTTCCAATCCTAACGGTCGTTCCTTAGAGAAGGCACGTCTGTATTGGTCAGGGTGTTGGATGGAAATACGAGTCTGTATTGGTCAGGGTGTTGGATGGAAATACGAAACAGCTTGCTGGTGCTCTGCTAGTGTGTCGCCCTTTCGCTCAGAAGCGATCATCTTGGGAGACTACAGCGAGAGAGGCAAAGTGTCACTGGCCCATTTATTTGTCCTTCAGGTTTTTTCCCTCAGATGGAGGGCCATTCCTGTCAACCCCCTGTTCTGGTCGATTACAGTCTCCTGACAAGCACAGCTTAGTACTTACTAGTGGGACCAGTCACTGAATGCAATAATAGTCTCTTAGCCATTACCTCTTCAACAGTGGAGGACGGCCCCTTTAGGCAAGGCTAATTGGTCGGCTCCCTTGGTGTCAGAACTGGAACCAAAATGTCTGCTTGCTTGCACGAGCACGGGAGGCTCGGGGATGTCAATGCTAGCGAACCCCAGCTGGGTGCCAGCCCTTCGGCGACCACCTCACGTCTGAATGTAGGACCTAGGCAATTTGAGATACGTACAAGGATGAATGAGGGGCACGCCTCTCTAGTCGATAAGGCGAGCAGAACCCAAAACCAAGAGCGTCCCGTACTACCTCATGGTATGTAGATCATGATACTTACATATACAGCCTGCACGCCCGTTCCTCGCCCTCCTGTCATTCCCCTCGCAACCAATTCCCTTACTATCTTCTCTCTCTCTCTCTCTCTCTCTCTCTCTCTCTCTCTCTCTCTCTCTCTCTCTCTCTCTCTCTCTCTCTCCCACTC
>Ga0105239_10000282_pt1 | contig 74696 bp, 62 predicted proteins | sample KBSC44metaG_FD_92761 | JGI IMG/M metagenome (GOLD analysis project Ga0105239, IMG submission 92761) | Corn rhizosphere microbial communities from Kellogg Biological Station, Michigan, USA - KBS C4-4 metaG | ecosystem: Host-associated > Plants > Roots > Rhizosphere > Soil | place: Michigan, USA...
TCCATTATCAACTCGTCCTACATATGTATCTCCGCTAATCCCCCGGTCCTCCATTAGCCTCGCAGATCTTGCATCAAAGCTCTTCCACGCACAAGAAGAATTCCGCCCGAAGATCGTCTCAACCGAGAAACGGGTCCGTGGATTGCTGAACGGAAAATGGATCTTCGACACGACGGGAGCCAAGCTCGTCTGGGAACACAAATTCTTCCCCTACTACTGGATCCCGAAGGCTGACTTCCTGCCAACCGCGACGTTCACGGACGACAAGCCCATCTCGGGCATCCAGCAGTCGACCTCGAAGCTGAGTGTTGAGGGATCCGACAAGGCGGTCGCGACGCTGCTTGTACCAGACTCGTTTGATTCGGAGCTCGCGGGACTCGTCAAAATTGACTTCAAGGCGCTAGATGCATGGTACGAGGAGCAGACACCCGTGCTGTACCATCCAAAGGACCCCTTTCACCGTGTGGATATCCTGCCTTCGGGAAGGAAAGTACGGGTTGAGATTGACGGCGTCGTCATCGCGGACACGGGCGATGAAGGCGGGGTCATGTCGCTCTGGGAGACCAATTTCCCTGGACGTTGGTACCTCCCGCGCACAGCCGTGAACTGGGAGTACCTGAAGCCTAGTGAGACCAAGACCGGGTGTCCGTATAAAGGCCAGGCGAGCTATTACAGTGCGGTCATAAATGGAAAGGAGCATGCCGATGTTGTCTGGTGGTATCCCAACCCCACGCATGAAAGTGTCCAGGTCGCAGGTCTGTTATGCTTCTACCCCGACAAGGTCGATACGTTCGTGGATGAGCAGCCGATCGCGAAGATCGGCATGAGGCTGCCGAACTCGAGTAAGAAGGACAATGAAGATTTGGATAAGTTGCGCGCCAGTGCGAAGACGAGTAGTTGCAATTGTTGAGTGGTTTGAAAAGTATGAATTAGTTGTTTGATTTTGTCCGAATGATCAATATCGTCATCTTATTCCCCGAATGCATAGATGGAGCCACTATTATCTTCCTGCGTCTTGATCGTAGTTATTGATTGGAGGTTTCAGCTGGCAGTATGGATTTCGGCCCGTCTTCAGACTTTCTGTTTACTCATCAGTACACCATTCTCACAATTGTGATACCATACCCGAGATAAACCGAGAATAACGATATTCAACGCCAATCGCAAACCCTCTCTTCAAACATTATCTCACCAGACCGCTCTGATCGTTATCGGCACAATCTTGTCTAGAATGGTTCAGCCACTGAAGACTTATTCATCGAAAACTGTCGTCCATTCAGTCAATAGCTGGATGACAGCATCTGCCGGGTCCTCAGGTGCCTCGCTGTCCTTATCAGCCTCGAGTAGGCTTTCTTCCCGCTCTGGTGCTACACCAAAAGTCGCACCCGGCTTAGGGCTTGGGGATATGGGAGTCAGGAAGTCGTCGAACGTCGGGGTTCTTTTAGGTCGGCGAGGCACGTCTGGATCGTCGTCTGTGGAAGGCGCGGCTTCGGGCTTCGTATTTTTGTACTCGAGGACAGTACCTGTATTCTCTGACTCCGTCTCCACTCCCATGAACAGCCCTGTGTTCTGCAGTGTTCTATTCAATAGGTTAGGGTTTAAACCGGCATTCGGGAATGACTTACTGCCGGACTGAAGCCATGGTGGCGGCTGGTGAAGGAAGGACATTCTGAATAGAATTCACGGCATCCTCAGTCGAAGGAAGAGAATTCCAAGCTTTGATGAACCAAGGAGTCCCTGATCTCACCCTGTTTGCACCCCGACGGAATCCTTGGGCAGATACGGCGAGATTGTTCGTTCTATCTTGTAGGCTATCCGATGAGTCCATTTTCTCCCCTCTTGAAACTACGTGGTGGATGTTATCCCGCAGCACACCCACAGTTGCATCAATTTCCGCCTGCAGCGCAGCCGTCCTGTGGTTATATTCTGAGGTGTTGCTTTTGGAATTTGGGACATGTGGATCATAGCCTTCTTCCAGTGTGGCGGGCACAGCCTCCGATGAATGCCCCTTCTGGAAGGATGGAATAACGGGTGCCACCTTTGGCGATAACTGTTCCTTCTTTTGGATCATCGACATCACCTTCCAGTGATTCGGGAGACCTTGAGCATATTCAGGCGGATTTGACATGTCTTTCTGTACTTCAATATGAACACCGATGCCTGCGTCTTCAGAGGGATCTGACTTCTCTTTCTGAACTTCAAGATGAAGATCAATGTGGGCATGTGCTTTGCTGACTGTACCTTGTTGCTGCTCAAAATTCAGGAGTGCATCTTCAATAGTGGCTATACAAGCTCGGATCGTGGATTCAACTCGTTCTTCCTCAGTAGCGGGCTGTACGACCTCGGACGAAGGCAATTCCTTAACCAAATTGGACCGTTTCGCAAGGGAGATGAATGTTGCTGATCCCAGAGCCTTCTCTTGATCTGTCAATGTTGAAGTCTCGGACTCTAGAGACCGACTCTGTCCTAAGCTATGGCCATCAAGCTGAGGACCGATGGTTTTCAGAAGAACCTCATAGTTCCTTGTCGCTTCTTGATTTGCACGCACCAGGTTTTCAAGAAGTACTCTTTGATAGCTGTCGTCTTCCTTGGGCGAGGCCTTTTTCCTACATGACGTTAATGCTCAGTACAGCACCGAGGACTGATAGCTTACTCAGCCCTCAAATCCCTAGCGTAGGTCAAGACGTTCAACATAAGAACAAGGGTACTCTTCAGTCTTTCCAGATTGCTCCTCAACATTTCCATCTTCGGCTGAAGAAAGGGCCACTTCAACCTTTCCAGAGCCGATAAAGCCAACTTGCCCTTTTTGAGACCTCGTTTGGATGAGCTGTCCATGGCCTTGCCCATGACTACGTTAATATCGCTGAAGACAACCTCGCACTCCTTAACTACATCTTTCGCGGTTCGTAATGCAGAGTCTGAGTATAATTTCGCATGATCATCCTGCCGAAGACTTGCACCGAGCTCTTCGAGCACGGCAGAAGTAAGAGATACATCTCGTGCAACATTTTTGATTTCCGCGTGGGCTGTTGAAACGGTCTCAGAGAAGGTGTACAGCGTTATGGACAGCTTGATCCCTGCACCAGCGATCCCAATGATCGTCCCAATGAGGCCGACCTCCGCCATCGGAAGACGTTTCTTATCTCACAGTAGATTGATAGCCATGATGAGCAATTGGTTGCTGAGCCGAAGTGCAAATGGACGACGGAGAAGTGAACTAGCGATTGATGAAGCTTAAATCCCTGCTGTCTGATTTGGTTGATTAGTTAGTCGCGGATGTGGCCCGCGATGGCCCCAAAGCCTCTGTCCCTGTTGATCTCTATTTAGTGATCATTGAGCAGCCCGTAGAGAAGAGGGTGGGCCGAGGGCACATGGGCACACCGCTAATGCAGAGAACGAAACGCTGGGACCATCTGGCCTATCAATGAGGAGGATTCTGTGCGCTGCTGTACCGATATCAAAAATGCGGATACAAAGCCCCGAGCCCGTGCATGGTTATCTCTTCCTTCCACCGTCTTCCACACAGCATCTTATATAATCCTAAATTCCTTTCGGCATATCAGGCTTGACCGCTCTGAAGCGTGCTCACTCCACCAAATGCTTGTGGTGATCACTGCCATGACTAAACGAGTTAAACCCATCATCCCAGCAGCCACACCGCGGCATCCTTATCTTTTCATGGTGACTATAAAAGGCAGCTTCTCTTGCAACACAGCTCTATTGATTGTGACTCGTGAACAGCCTGCCATCATTTGAATTCTGTCAACTTTATCGAAAATGGATGTCATGGAGCTGCCTGCATCTCATACCGTTCTTCTCTAACGCCACGCCCCTACCCTCTTCCCTTATGACCCATTGAACCTTTCAGTGCTTGAGCAGAAAGAAATGCGCAAGCCGCGTGGAAATGGCAGGGACGGCCGTCTTACAGCGCGCCCTCAGGCGAAAACAAAGAAAGGGGCAAATGTCTGATGTCCTCCCCTTCAAGTTGCTACTCACTTAGTCTCACAATGACAACAGTTAAACCTTGTACCGAATTTGGCGGAAGCCTCTGTTGAGGATAAAGAAAACATTGACCCTTCACTCATTTCAATCGATTATGAAAAGATGGCCTCGGTCACCAAGATCGGTACCAATGGCCCTGTCCTCCAAGAACCTCTGGAGGGTGTCTCAAGCGAAGGCGAGATCTTCCATTCGACTCCTCAAGGCCAATACCTCGAAGTTAGCCCAACCTTAGATCGTGGTCTCGCAGTGTTCGCAGTTCGCAGGATCAAAGCTGGTACTTTGATTCATTCGGAGGACCCATTGTTTTCACTTTGCAAGGACGAGGAGGACGACCATGCTGCGATTCAACGCGAGTTCTCAAAACTGTCCCGCACAAACCGAACCAAGTTTCTCAAGCTCTTTGATGCCGAGAAATCACGTATGTCACAAGTCGCTTCCATTTACTACAGTAACTGCTACAACCTCGACAGTTTCGCTCCTAATGGCAGAGGCGGGTCAGTGGTCGGTGATCTGTCCAGCAGGTTCAACCATTCCTGCATTCCAAATGTCCAGTTCTCGTACAACTTCGATCGCCGTCAAATGATGTTCTATGCCATCAGGGATATCCCACGTGGAAAAGAGGTGTGCAGTAGTTATGAAAAGAACGTCTTCGAGATCGCGACTAGAAGGAGACAAAAGCTTCAGATGTACTATGCTTTCGTCTGTCACTGCGAGGCTTGCGAAGGAGCAAGCAAGAACGAGTTCTGGGGCAGAAGTGACGAGCGACGAAGGACTATGCGAGATGTGTTCAAGCATGTCCAAAACTGTGAGAAAAACTTCCTCCTTGGGGATGACGGGCACAATAGTCCAACCCGCGGACACAAAGACGCAATTATTGAAGAAGCGAGATCGGCTCTAGCAAAATTGGAGGCCCTCTTACTCAAGGAAGGGTTGATGGGTGTCGTGTTGGCAAACATATACCGCAGCTTATCGAAATGGTCCGAGAGAAAGCAATTACTCGTCGATGCTGTCAAATGGAAGGATCTGGAGCGACATCACTGCATGATGGGCCTTGGTGGTCACGCACTCAGAACAAAGGAGGCAGGAGAGAAGTTGGCAGAATTGAAAGCGAGGCTCGAAGCCTGACAGTTGATTTTCTATTGCTTTAGATTTCATAGAAGGTCCACATCGGAGCAATCCGACTGCGTTTCAAGGTCCCTCCCGTCTCTCAACATCTATCTAGTTATGCTGTCCCACGGTAGAGTTTATAAAGAGCATCCTCCAATTCTAGGCCCAATTTCCGACTGTTCGAGTCTCCAGGGGGCATGAGCTGGGTGAACACCGTGGCAGCAATGCCACTCTCACGATCGATCCACCACGTCAGATTCGGCAGGCCACCCCAGTTCACGCTGCCCTTCTTTCTCCGGCCTGGGACATCCTCAGTGTTGAGCGTACCGACCAGGGAATGCTGGATCTCCGGGATCTTGTCGTAGTCCTCGTCAGATTGAGAATACTGCCGCGAGAAGCTGGTCTCGACGCTATCGCCGATGATGAACTCGCGGAGACCCGCGACGCTGCCAGGGCCCAGCTGCGGAGAGAAGAGGATATCGACGGATTCCTTCTTGAGCAATGGCGCACCTCCGCGCAAGAGTGCGGCAAGGAGTTTGCTGTAGTCGTTCGGCGTGCTGTAGATGCCTGCTCCCCCGATGGCATCCCGAGGCTCGAGCGTCCACACCGACTCGCCTTTCACCAGACCATTCTCTCCGCCATAAGCCGTCTCTTGCATGGGAGGTGGAACGTTCGGGGAAAAATGCTTGACGGGTCTGAAAGAGGTGTTCTTCGCGCCGAGGGGGCCCCAGATGTTCTCCTGCTCGTAGTCGTCGAGGTCCTTCCCCGTGATAATCTCGACCACTCGCCCCGCCCAGTCAAGCCCGGGTCCGTATGCCCAGGACGTCCCTGGTTGGTACACAAGTGGGTGAATTGAGCCCTCGATCTTGCCACTGAACATGTTGTCCTTTCGCTTCGCCCATGACGAGTATTTTAGGACCAGTGGATGGCCAATGTCATATGGCAATCCATTTGAGTGGCTGAGTAGATGTCTGAGGAGAGCGAGGATTCCTATGATCAGCACATTGTCGAGGAGAGAGTTCCGTGCACGAAACAATACTGTTGACCTTTCTCAACAGCTTATGATAGGCGGGGCGTACCTGAGGGTGATTGGCCCTTTGACATCCTCGAAAATGGGATTCCCGATGGGCTTCTCGGCACCATCACCGCCAGCACTTCCTTTAGCAATGGCACCGATATCGACTTTGGAATCCGCAGAGGTGTCATCGCCCTCAAAACCGAGAAGAACTCTTTGGTTCTTCAGGTCAGGTATCATTTCTCGCACATCGTCGTCCAGCCCAACCAAGCCCTTTTCGACCAATTGCATCACCGACACCGACATCGCCAGCTTCGTCTGACTGGCGATCCATGTGAGAGTGTCGAGCGTCAGTGGATCGTCCGTGGAGCGGTCCACTGTTCTTGATCCAAACGAGCGTCGATACAGGTCGTTCCCTGGCCATAGGTCAGATTGTTTATGCTATCAGGAGAAAACGAAAAAGTGCATTAATTAAACATGTCACCCTGGCTGGGCTTTGGACTGTGCCTCGGCAGGCAGAGCGAAGAACTGGGGAAAATCCTCTTACCCTTGCTATCGATAGCGACGAAACTGACGCCATGGAAACTGCCCGTGACGGGGTCGGTATACCGCTTGAGAATCTCGTCTATCTCGGCCATGTGGGTGCTCTTGCAAGATATCAAGGAGAGTGTCTATGAGCTACATCGGCAGCGCCCTCGTTGGGGGTTCTCTTGTTATCTTATATGTGAGGTCCAGACGTCGAATTTGCCGACTCGTCTATGCTCTGATCTGTGTGCGGCAAGGGACGCCTCCCCCCACCTCCTCCTAGGACCTTCAATAACTAGTTAGTTGGGCACCCAATCGCGTCAATCGCGGGCGTTTGATTATTGCGTGCCACACGGGGTGAAGTTCGGTTGTCCGACGGGTCAAGCCCACCATTTGTAAGACTTGGGGGGAGTCAGATTCTCCTCGTGGGTGTCCTTCCCACTGTGTGCTTAGACTGGCTTTGCATTGCAGATGCGATACCCCAAAAGAGTGAAATGGGACTATTTGGGAAGGGATGCTGGATGGAGAAGTTATCATGTCGGATCCATCTCTAGAAAGGACTGCTCGAATTTGTAACACGCTTTCCAAACAGCAAGGCTCTCATCGATTCTGTTACATCCATCCCATTGATAGCCCTGGGACTTTACCCACACGAAGATCACGCCCAGCTATCTTGCTTGAACAGACCTCCTAAGAACCCACTCGCCTTCTTGCCCTTACTGGCTGCCTTCTTAGCAATCCCAGCCCGCTGGCTCATTTTCTCCTCCCTCATCGTTGGCCGATAGTTCACTGCATTTCGTCTCCCTCCGTTTCCTTTTCGGACAAATTCCTTTTCTTCATTCGCATTGCCTCTTTCCTTCCTGTTTGTTACCACGCCAGTGGCAGATACATCCTCGTTCCTTCCGGACAAGCTGCCCAGACTCGAGTTGGTTGTCGCTCGTCGAAGAAGACTGGGTACTTTGCCAAAAGATGTGCTTCCCGATGAGTTGGAACCATAAAATGCCATCTTGGTGCTCGCTGAAGAACTCGACGAAGATGAAGATTGTCGAAGCATGCTGAGACGATTGACGATGTTGGGTCGTTCCTTCGTTCGGCGTTCCGAGAATGGAGCACGGCTCTCACTGGATGGGGCAGCTGGTTTCTTGAATCCCATCTCGTCTCGGGACTGATTGTCGTCATCGACTATGAAATCGCCCAAATCGTCACCATCTTCAGCATTTTCATCTGCTTCCGCCATTTGGAGGTGACGATCGAGATTAACATATGCCTCTGGCTCGTCATCAGAATCGGACAACCCTAGATCAATTGTTCCTGATTGAGAATCTGGTTCGTCAATGAGAATTGAAACCGATTCTCGAATTTCGGCTAGTGTAGCAGGACGCTGACTTGAAGGCTTGACGAATCGACCCTGAGACCTTTTCACTTGATTGAGCTTTGCTGGTGCCGCAGTACTCAAAGGCCCATTGGAATCAGCTGGATGAGCGTCATCCAACTCATCTCCGTCTCCCTCTGGTACACCTGGCTCGTACTCCCCTTGTTCTTGGCTGTCTTTCCCCTGTGGCTCCTCTTCTAGGGGTGTTTCTGGCTGATTAAGATCACCATCATCATCGCTGAAATCTCGATCCTCGATACTCCGTAGGAAAGCTTCCTTCTTCTTATCTTCCGCGATCTTGCCAACAGCTTCGTCCTTGAGGAGCTCCCGTCGCATTTTTGCGAACTCTCGTCTCTTGGCTTCTCTTCGCCTAACTGCTGCGTCTTCCTCATCTGAGAGGTCAAGATCATCATGATTTCGCTTGCGTCGAAGCGCACCGGTGGCGATATCTTTCATCAATTTTGAAACAGCCGCCTCATCTTGTTCTCGCTCACGATCGGCGTAAAGTTTGGCGAGTTTCGCTTCATCTCCAATTCCGACCTGGGTGTCTTCATCAATCATCTCTCGATCGTGATCGTTTTCTTCTTCATTGGCATCCTCATCACTTGCTCCACCTAGGCCTGCGTACTCGTCCTCAGATTCTTCGGCTGCTTCATCAACGATATCTTTGGCATATGATTTTGCTTTGTCGAAAGCTGCCACAGGTCTTCTTCTAGCAGCTTGTCGCATAACATCGAATGCCGATTTATCCAGTCCTTCGTATTCATCTTCATCTTGAGAGTCATCCAGGTTAACCCGTCCTCGTCGGAGTCTGGACTTCCGCTGTAATATAGGGCTCTTCTCAACATCCGCTGGAAGAATCAGAGTATCCAGTGTGGAGTGTGGACCGGGGTGTTGAGGCGTTTCTGTCGAAAATCGATTGCCAGCGAAAGGAGTCATGACGTACCCTCTCTCTTGTGTCGGTTCAAATGGACCTTGTGATGGGGTATATTGTGTTGCCGCAGCCCCGAGTGTAATGGCCGGGGACTGTGGTACAAGTTGTGACTCTGAGAAGGAAAGATCGATGTTCAGGGGCTGAGTCTGAGAGGCAGGTTGGCTATCAGTTATGACGTCGATAGAGTCCAGTCTTTGCAGGCGTGGGACCATAGTGATGTTGGGCGATGGTAGATCCATTGTCATTGCAAGGCTATCTTGCTGTTGGGATTCTGTCATATCCTGGCTTTGGGAATCAGCCATGGTTGCGGCAAATGCTTGAGTGAGGCCAATAGGAAGATCATCAGATATCTGTAAACCAGGGATTTGTTTACGCCCTGAGCGAAGGATAGACTGCGGTGTCTTTGCTGCAGCCGGCAATTGTGGGGATTTGGCTATATCATGGAGCCCTTGATCTTCCTCATCATCACTCAGCACACGATTAATACGACTTTTTCTGCTGATTGGGAGGATGCTCGCCATGTCATCAAGGCCATCTATATCTGGATGCGTTTGATTCTCTGGTTCATCTTCCTGAGAGGATAGGTCTTCAGAATCGTCTTCATGCGCCTCAGCATCCACGAGGCCATGCCCAAGGTCCTGCGTGTCTTCTTCGTCGTTGTCATCGTCTTGCTCCTCCTCAGAAGCTCCGGAAACTTCTAATTCATCTTCATCTTCAAAGTCTGCACTTTGGACACTTTCGTCGTCGTCGTCATCATCGTCGTCATCGTCATCTAAGCCGTCTTTGGTGTAAACACCATCTTTCTTTGCCTGGGCTAGTTCACGCTTCTGGATTTCCGCGGCAGCTTGTCTGGCTCTTTCAAGGATGTCTTCAACTTCTTGTTCTTCTCGTTCACGCTCCTCGCTGGTCTGAATCACCACTCCTTTTGCTTTGAGCTCCGCAATCTTCTGTTGCCGTTCTTCCCGTGCCTGAAAACGGGCTGCTTTGCGGAGCGAAGCTTCCATTTCTGCGGCATTCATTGAATGTTTGCGATCTTCCGCACCCATCAAGTTTGCCAGGGATCGGAGGGCTATGTGAGAAGGTGCCTCTTTCGCCTTGCGCTTAGGTAGCTGCTCAAACGCTGCATATTTCCGCTTGTCACCTTTGGAGGTGACAACCTCCAGATCAGAATCAGAATCCTCGTCTCTTAGAATTGCTCCGCCGAACTTCAGCTCCGTGCGGCGCTGCATGAGAGTTTCCTTGATCGTAGGCTTAGGTAAAAGCTTGAGACCAGGATATGAATTCAAGGATTGCGAAATGAGGACAGAGACTGGGTCTTGAGCCGGGCCCTCAGCGATAGCTGGACCTTTGCCCTTGTCAATTATGTTGGTTTGTCTCTCAGCTTGGGGTTCTAGGATGGAGGTCATGTCCATTGCAAGACCCTTGTCCGAAACATCTGGCAATTCACCCTGCATGGGGCTCGTGGGTGGTGTCTCGTGAGTGGTGTCTCTCTCCGTGTCTGAACCGTTGACTGAACTGCAGGTGCTAGGTCGGTCGGCTCCGGATCCGTTGGGAGTTTTGCTTAGATTGGATTTGGGGAAGTTGAATCTCGCCAAAAGGCTTTCCTTTGAAATCTTCTTCTTGGTCCTAGCTTGATGTGCCAGCTGCATATTTCTGCTCATACGCTGCGTTTCTCGGTTCATCTCTTCGAGGGCTCTCTTGCTAGCTTTTCTAGCTGGGCGAGCTTGAGTAGATAATTTCTTCCCACCTTCATGTTCAGAAGGTTCACTCTTTTCATCCGTATCATCCGCGGGACTCGAACCGCGTTGGCGTCGAGTGTGTTTGTCCTGCATTTGGACTTTTTGAGACCGAGCGGCTTGCTTTGCTACTTCTTCGGCCTCTTTCTCCAGTCTCATCTTTCTATGCTTCTGCACAAGAGCTAGAAACTTCGAGCTGCTCTTACCTGTTGCAGAATCTGCTTCAGCGGTGTGTGAATCCTCCATAGCTCTCCGTGGTGCATCACTTGATGGCGAGGGAAAGAAGAGTGGAGACACAGATCTTGCACGGCTTTCAGGGCTCACCACAGGGCTGCTCCTTCGTTTCGTAAGAAGTCTCTTCTTCAGTGCGGGTTTTTCGATTAATTCGTCACTATCAGAGCTTGATGTGGGAAGGTGAGGTTCCTTGACGTTATTATCATTTTCATTCCTTGATGAACCACTCTCAGTACTGTTTATGCCTTGTAGTCGCGCCGTGATTCGCGACCGAGGCAATGCTCGTAGATCATCCTCCTCTTCTGAGTCCTCATTATTGACGGGCAGGGCTGGGGGGTTTTGTTGTACGTGTGATGGTTTCGTGTTGATCTTAGAGACAACCGGTGCAGAGATGTCTGAGTCGGACTCATCAAATTTTGCCAGTAGAGCCTGTACTTTTCTGCTTGGTGTGAGGATGTCAGATGCATGGCTACGTGGTGAATTTGGCGTTGATGGTGATGAGGGAGATGAATTCAAAGACATCTTGTATAAGTGTCACTCCAATCCCGAACAAGGGAGTTATTCTAGCATACTGCTGTAATCAATATTTCGTAGAGATATAGCGAGGCGTTACCCGAAGAAAAGCATTGAGAAAGTACGAAGTATGCAGTTCTGTAGATATCGTGATTGGGGAGCACTCACTCACGCCTGAGACACGCGACGCGTCGCTCCGCCAAGGAGGCGCGTTGGCGTTAACCGACGTCACCCCCTCATGTTCAAGTTGCCCACTTGCAACCCCTCCATACAATGGGCAAACGATTTGAACATCTGTTCATGCTGGCATCATGGAACACTTATGCGAAACCCTTGATCTCATGCCTTTTGTCGACTCCACTGGGAAAGCCCGCAGCCTTGGGTTATGTATTATTTATCAGGTATCTGAAGCCCGGAAGTCTCTGGACAATGACCACTGGCATAGAATTGGGTCAAAATTTGCGACTGAATTGCATTTCTTCCTGTATATCAGGTATGTAGTGTCGTTCTCATATTAGATAAGTCCACGTGTCGCTGTAAGAGAAATTGAACCAATCCAGGCCATCAAACCCATTCTCATCCTCGGTCAATTGGACATTCCACCACTCATTGTCAACTCTCTCGATCTGTAGCGAGGGAATAGTGCCTATCTGACTTCCAGATTCCTCCAATACATCATCGCCGGAACCATGAAAAGTGTCTGGTTGATATGGTTCAGATGCTGAATCTCCTAGATGTGCAGCATGTTGCCCAGGGCGAAGGAAATATTCATTCGCCAAATTGCATCTTCCTTGAAAGTATTCCCGTTGTGCCGATGTGTTGAATGCGGAAGACGTCGAGGGACTGTATGAGGTATGTTTCCCTCCGAGAGCATCAGGCTCGTCAAGGATATGGACTTCGTTCTCGATCAATTCTCCTACAGACTCCCTAGCCCAAAGCTCCCAGTATGGGCTTGCCTCCACGGCAGCGGAAAGCTTTTCAAACTTTTCAATAATAGTCAGCTGCTCCGCCTAGGTGCGAATCGGGATCAACTTACTGGGGGCTGTACCGGCTTCCAGTATTGTCGAAGCTTGTCTAGCAAGTGGATGATCCCTTTTAGAGCGGTGATTCTTTTCCGTTTCATATGGATTTCGATCTTTTCACGAGTGTCGTCTCTTCGTTGAGCAAAAGTCTCAACAGCGAGAAAAACCGTGGCGGCGACAAAAGCTCCAAAACCTTGAAGTGCAGGCAAACATGTCACATGGCGAGTCCCGTCTAGATATGGATCCACGAGTGATGCATACAAATCTGCATGATGAAGCATGATCTTTGCGCTGTTGCGAAATACTTCGACAGGTATCGATGCTTCAGCTGCGAAACCGGAGAATAAAGGCACAATTTTCGAATGCAGAGTCATCTGCGAGATGTGGTAAACAGAGTCAAAGAATTCTAAAAGTCGCAAATCTGCTGGGTCGCCACCTTGTCCCAGAGCCTGTCGATAGGATGGAGTGACAGCCCTTTCATAGGTTGACTTTGTAAGCTCTGAGAGTGTCAACATCTCGCCAATCCTCGATTTGGACGGGCTTTTTGAGCACGACCGAGCGAAGAGCTGAACCTTAGCCCTGGCGAAATATTATCAGTTTATGGTGATCAGCAAGGATCTCGGCTTACCAAATGCCAACGATTTTTACACTGGCTGCTTCCAACGTTGTTACGCTTCCAGCTACGTCCTCACAATTGATTGGGACTATCCGCCAATCCTCAGTCATCGCTTCGGTTGGCTTTACTTCGCATCCAGAGGGAGACACAACTAATCTGGCTGGTAGTGGAACCATAGAGGCCTCCGACCATGCTAACTTGAGATAAGCCAGTGGTTCTGCCCCAACACAGAGGGATATCCAGCAAGCCCAGAAACAGCGCCGTTTGAGTTCCAAGTCAAGCGAATGAGTTTTATCTATATTAGGATCTGCGATTGGCTGACCGTAACCGGAGATTGCACAACAACGATGTGCCAGAGCTTCATAGTTAGCTGTTAGCAAGGCCCATGACAAGCGTTGACTTCATGAAGAGCAAAAGCTGGTGATATGAACAACCTACCGAAACAAAGGTCGCCAGCTTTGGAGTTTCCCACCGCAAACCAATATATTTGTAACACTTCGAGCGCCTGACAAGCCGCTAATGAAGGGCTTGCTACCAAGGAACACATCGCTTCGTCAGTGGCAGTTCTCGCCCAAGTCGGGCCATGCTTCCGATACATTCTCAGAGCATCTAGCTCTGGGGCTATCGTCGATTCGGTGGGTTCTACTTCCTCGAGATTGAGAAATCTGCGTAAAGGTGAGCGAGAAGAAAACGCCGTCCGAAGTTAAGGGGAATGTACAATGTGGCATTTGCGAACAGACCCTTGAGGAGATACCCAGGTATCGCGCCAGCCAGGTACTCTTGGAACAGAAGTGGTTTGGGAAATAAGACAGGAGCATTGCATATACGAGCATAATATATCTCCAACAATGAAAGGCCTAACGCAGTAGGAGGTAGGGTGGCATCGATTTTATCCACTTCACGATCCAATCTCGCATGCGGCATCGAATGGTCAGCCTGGCGGAGGTGGGCAGGATACATCTAGGCGCAATCAATATATGACTCGAACACGCTTTCCGCAAGCTTTCCTCGCGGCTCTGCTATCGTGGTAGCAGCGTCTCTTACCTCAGATGAGACATTCGCCCAGTTCTCAAGACTATGACTATCCAAGAAAACATCCGGAGAATCTCCACGTGGCTTCTCTATTTGCCTTGTTGTGGATCGTGGAGTCCCTGCATTTGCCCTCTCCACGGGGGTTGAGCCTGCTGGAAATTTCCGGAGTTCGATGCAATTCTGAGGAGTCTCATCCTCCCCACCGTCTCTATGACAGGCGGCAGCTACATGGTTACTCCTTGGACTTTGGTGGATGTCTCGACTTGAGGCTCGCGCCTCCAATCTTTGGCGTCGACGATCCAAACGTGTGGGATATACACAGTTGCTTCGAAACTTTTGACACCGAGTACAGATGGGTTGGTCACGACTACATTTCAACTTCAAGAAGCAGGTCAGCATAAGTCATACTGATGAATCAGTGACAGTTTGTACCTTCTGATGGCGACAACGGTAGCAAGCGGTGCTTGAGAGCCTGGACTCACTAGACTTCGTCTCTCTATTGAGGGTGTCTGTAAGCGGCTGCGGAGTCGACTCGCTCCATTGGTCCTGGGGATTCTGGGGACTTGAAGCGACCATGAGAGCGTTCGGTCGTCTGAATTCTTTCGCCTGAGACCGACCAATGCATAAAGAATATTGAAATGGAAAAATTCTTGTGGGCGAGGATTGTTTCTCACCATGTTCCTTAGCGACTTCACCATCCGACGCCATCTCGCTCGCCCCCGCATTCATGTCATGCAACCAGACTGTAGCCCATTGGGCCATTGGTTTGAGGTATTGGTCATCCAACCAAGCCAAGCCCGATCGGCCCGAGTTTTGTCAAGTCGTGTTCAGTCGAGCCCCGAATATACTGATCTCTGAAGCAAGGCTGGCCACATTTTGTTGCGTTGTGCAAGCGGCACCCCAGCTTTCCACACCAATTATACTAAAGGTAAGAGTCCTCTCACTCTACTTAGTTCAGTAGTGATGTTCCTTTACACTGGATCAGGTTGATGCCCTCACTGGTCTACAGCACAGGGCGACATAGGCCTCGAGTCCAGGGTAGGTCGTCCATCGAAGCCTCACGTTCAGCATACGATGTACAGACTCAATCTCGTTTCAAGTCTAATCCATAGGGTGGACTCGAAGTGTAAATGATCGCCTTACATCACTATCCGGCCGCTTCTTCGAAACATTCCTGAGGTATGCCCAAAGCTTGCCCCGATTCGTTGGACCTTTTTCTGATAGGAAGCTGCATGGAGCATACCAACGAAGATCATCAATATGTCAGTTCCGACACTCACCTTGGACCGATTAATATTCAGCCACCAACTTATAAGTGAAGCCACATGAGCTCGCGCTCATGCAATGTCGAAGAGGGCTTTGGCTAGGCCACTATGTCCTCCACATCTCCCATATTCCCCCGCAAACCCCGTATCACGGAATCCTTGATCATTAGCGGGAAGCAGTACCCAAGAGGATCTAGGACGTCGAAGCGAAGGCTCCACACGGGACGCTTAAGCCCTGCATCAGAAAATTCGGGACCTCGGGCATGGCATCGGACTCACGAGGAGCATTCTACGCTCACAGCAACCCAACCATGAAGCTAGACTTTGAAGAAGTCTAAACAATGAAGCCTAGATTTTCAACAATCTTCCACCGGAAGTGATCTGGATCAAGCATTCCAAGATACATTGACGGGAATATGAGATACCAAACGATCAGCTCTCCATGGCGGAGTATAAGATCTCCTGATGCCTTCACTCCCACAAGACTTCTTGCAAATACGCCTAGCAGTTGTGCCATTTACAACATTCTCAGTCGAATCTATTCTTTCCCATCAAGCGAGTGATGCTAGGCCATTTCATTTATCCCTGAGTCGGCTATCACTATGAACACCAAATCAGAACGACACTCCACGCATTCTACAGCCAATGACAGCATCGGCTATGAACACAGGGAACGGCACAATGCCACAATCAAAGAGTGTGACGACGATATAATGCCTGTCAAACCTGACACTAGAGAGCCCCTGAACGGGCAGGTCTTCTCCATGAGAGACTTCGACCCGGCCTTGGATGAAAAAATGCGGCTGCTCAACTCGGTAACCACCTGTCATTCAAACCCCGTTCCATCAGTTGCAGAAAAGTACACTGCTAATCTCGTTCTAAACAACAGGGGATCGAAGAAATCGGCTGGACAAGTTTCCACCTACGTATGTTCTTCCTGAGCGGCTTCGGATACTTCGCGGACAGCCTGATCCTGCTGTTGATGTCCATCACTGTAGGTCCTGCCGTGAAGGAATTTCGACCATCCTTCCCTCGTGGCGTTCTCATGGCCGCGTACGCAGGCATGCTTACCGGCGCTTTATTCTTCGGATTCACTGGGGACATGATCGCGCGTCGTTTAGCCTTCAACTCATCGCTGTTCATCTGCTCGACCTTCGCGATTGTGGCCGGTGCGTCGCCCAATTGGATCACACTCGGTCCCTTCGTCTCCCTCTCCTGCTTCGGCGGAGGAGGAAACGTTGTCCTCGACGCAACAGTCTTCCTCGAGTTTCTGCCCAGCAAGTACCAATGGCTTCTGACCGTGATGGCATGCTGGTGGGGACTGGGGCCCGTTGTGGCCGCTGCATTCGCATGGCCGTTTCTATCTCTCCCGCAATTCATCTGCGCGACTGGCGAGGTTTGCACGCGCTCCAAGAATATGGGCTGGCGATACGTGTGGTTCGCCAATGGTGCACTCGTCATGGTCCTGAGTATTCTGCGCATTATGCTGGTTCATCTCCCCGAGACGCCCAAGTTCCTGATCTCGCAGGGCCGCGACGAAGAAGCCGTGGCGGCGCTACAAAAGGTCGCAAATCGATATAATCGACCCTGCAGCCTTACGGTCGACCAGCTTCTGGCCTGTGGACAGATTAAATCCCACGATGGCAGCGAGTCTCCTCGTGGCTTCACTGCCTTGGCCATGCATTTGAAAGGCCTGTTTCAGACGCGGCAGCTCGCTCTCTCGACCAGCTTGATCTGGCTGTCGTGGTTGTATTGCATGTATATAGTTCTACGTCTTCCTCCCAAAATATCTCGCGTCCCGCGGCGCACGTACCGGTGAAAGCTCGCCGTACTACATCTGGCGAAACTACCTCATCACCAACATGTGCGGCATCTTTGGCCCTATATTCGCGGGCTACCTATGTAATTGGAAATTGTTGGGCAGGAGGTACACGCTTGCCCTTTCCGCTCTTGTGAGTAACTTTCCAATCTGCCGCACCCATTCGAAGAGGTTGGTGGTCCTGTCGAATGTGGCTGATGATGATTATAGCTCACAATGAGCCTTTTCTTCGCATACACAAAAGTGCGCACACCAGCCGAGAATCTGGGCCTGACGTGTGCCATTTATTTCTGCTTCAAGATGTACTATGGGACAATCTGTGAGTTGGATTTACCCTATGCCCCTTTAATGATTTATCAATATATGTTCGCCTTTTCGTGTATCTTCCTGTAGTATCTAGATCATCTCACTGACATCTCTACAGATGCATACACACCCGAGGTACGTATCCTCGCTCCCTCCATCCCCTTGGCCCTTTTCCCCTCTCCCCCTCCCACTGACATCCCACTTGTAGGTCTTCCCTTCCGCCCACCGCACAACTGGCTACGGCATCGCAGTCGGCTGCAGCAGAGTGATGGGGCTAGTCTCCATCGTCGTCGCCACGTACGCGAATACCGCCACCGAGGTGCCCATCTATCTTTGTGCATCGCTTTACATCGTTATGGTGAGTCCTAGACTTTCCTTTGAAGGCTTTACCTTTTGTACATTTGAGTGGGATCATTTACTGATTTGTGAGTGTGTGTGCTCCGGGGATGCAGGCTATTTGTGCGGTCCTTATGCCGTTTGAGCCGTATGGTAAGAAGGCCATGTAATGTACCTGCCTAGGCACCTAGGGCACGGAGGAGGTCTGTGGGGTAGAACGATTCGTCCGCGGGATTGAGCAGGGGATTGGAGCTCCGACCTGTGCAATTGTAAAGGAGGGCAGATAGCGTGGCCAGATATGCAAAGTACAAGTTATTTAGCCCTCGTCCCCAGCGAGCCATCAAGAGGAGAAGGCTCACCGACTTTGCTACTCATGAGGTTAACACACGCCTTCCGTTCGAGCAAGTGGCACAGAGTGCTGCACACAAGTGATAATTGTGTCTCAGCTGAGTACCTGCTTTGCACCCAACAGTACGACCTCAATAGCTCGAGCATTTGCCAAATTCGCGAGTGTATGCATACTAGTTCGGGACAGAAACATCAAAATTTCTATACAGCGAACCATGTGACACATAAAACGATGGTGGATGGCATGGCATTTGGCATTTCCATACCCACTGCCTGGTATTTGTGGTATTTGAGGGTGCTTGTGACTAATTACCTAGGAATGCGTCCCCTGAGGTGGCCAGCCTGATCACGTGCAGTCGACGTGCCCTTTTCTCGCTCGTCCATAACTAAGTGCAACGATACACCATTGATTGACTTGTCTAATCTGCAGGGGGTCTCTTCGAAATACTGAAGATCTCATGGGACGATATTTTCTTCGGATGCATGTATCCTAGCTAGAATCATCACCAACCGACCCCAACTCATCCATGCTTTCATTACGGGATTATTCCACATCACCATCACTGATCTCAACCTCTAGGGCCTGTTCCCGCCTCACTCTCCGCTGCCTCTGGCTCTGACTCTGACTCTGACTCTGACTCTGACTCTGGCTTTGACTGCGACTCTGCGGCTGACTCTTATTCGTCCCTTTCCTCTTAGGCCTCCCTCTATGCTCGCCCCTGCGACTCGTCTCATATTTCTTGAGCGCCGCGATATCCACATGCGGATGCATGCGCCTCACGTGGAGGTACAGCTTCACGCCACGGGAGAACGGGATCCGGTGCCTCTTGCATGTTAGTACGGGGCAGACGATGACGCTTGGCGGTGTGGAGTCGACATCGAGGAAGTCATACGACTCGCTTGCTGCTGCGGTTGGTGCGAAGTCTAAGTCTGGGTTTGGGTCCAGGTCCATGTCCATTTTCATGCCTGTATCTGCTGAAGCATTCAGATCGTCGACGTCGAGGTCAGGACTTGCTCCCATCGCAGGTCTAGCGCGAACCGAGGAGGTTGAACGTCGCATCACACTCGCGCTTCTTCCGCGACTGCTACTACGCCCACGAACAGCAGGTGTCATGCCTGCATGTACGGAGTTCAGGTGCCGCTGTAATCGATACATCTTTTGGAACGGGATCACGTGCCTTTCACATCGTTTGTGAGGGCATACTAGTTCTCGGTTCTCTTGCACCGTGATGCCTGAGCAATCGAGTCCTCTCTGTGTACAACGCTTGCACCTTACTCGCCAGGTTCCGAGTCCACTTCGTGGATTATGCTGCTCGACAGTATTGTTTTCGTTATTGTTTCTCAATGGCATACAGCCATGTTTCCCTGCTCGGCAATGTGCGCACGGCGCAGACGTGCGGACCCTTTCGATGGCGGGTTCTTCATCTCCTGCAGCGCTATTACAGGGAGAACTCTCATCGTTCAATGCAAGCTGCTCAGTATACCACGACTTGTTTGTATTTTCACCGTGGTTCCTGCCCGTTAACTTGTTGGCCACACTTTCCCCTTCGATGAAGGTTCGAAACAACATGTTCTCACCAAATAACCTTGCACAGCGTTCACTGGCACGCTGGACGACATTTGAATCCCACCCTGATAGTGCCGCCATGCCGACCACGTCACTCCAATCTCGTGTCAGTAGCTTTTCTGTGCGAAGAACAGGTCGTTTGCGCTTCCGATTATTCTCTTGACTTGTCATATGTTGTGGTGTGGATGGCATGGAGAGATCGGCATTAGCGGAAGACATGCGATGCTGAGAGTGAGGCCGAGATTGGGCTGTAGAATTCTCCCCGTCCTCGTCGTCGTAGTCCTCAGCATCAGCATCGTTGTTTCTTGAAGAAGCGTCTCGTCGTGGCAGCCGGCCTCGACTCTGTCCGCGGCCTCGCATCTCTGTCGGCTCACGAGACCTTGAGACACTCACACTAGTACTAGTATTTACTCCCGACCGCTGACTAGAGCCTCTCCCACGTGGCTTCCCAACCGGTTTTCCTGCATAGGCAGCACGCGCTTTGTGAAGAGCGAGGAGAAGGTCGTCAAGTTTGGTCAGGATATGTCGACCACTAGGTAGAAATAGTTCTCTTGCCTCGGTATCGTCTGCCAGTGGGGTCGGGCGTGAATTGGCGAGCGGGTCAGGTGAGGGTGAAGATGATCGAGGTGAGTCAAGCTCAGCTTCGACGTGCGTTGAGATGTCTGTATCCGAGTGGGAGGATGTCGGTGATGGGAAGGGTTGTGATGTAAACATTGGGTAGTCTGGATCGTCGTCTTGTGCCCCATCTTGTTCTTCTGCGTTCTCATCGTTGGCCTCATCGTCCTCAGGGTCAGATAGCTCTTGATATGGCTCGGCTTCGTCCTGATCATGGAATGCATCTTCTCCTTTGTCATCCTCATTAACATGACCCCTCTCGGGTTGTACCAGCAGCTTCCTATCCTCATTCTCATCTTCAATGCCGTCTTTCTTTTCATCCTCCTGCCAGTCTCTTCGATTCCATCTCTCCCTTGCTATTCTCGTCACTGTAGCAATCAGACATTCCTCGAGCGCTGCACTCGGGCGTGCATCAGGTGTTGCCCTGTACTCGTCCTCAGTGCCCAATCGCGGCAGTAATTCATCCCTAGGAACCTGGTCAGCCGGTATCGGCCACGCAGTCCAAGTCCTCGGGAGCGAGAAGTCTCCAGTGGAGCCAATTCCCCCTAGGTTCGGATTGCCGTCTCCTTCATCACTCTCATCTCTGTCTTCATCGAGATCGCTTGCCCGAGCCTTTCCTTTCCCCTTGGCTGCCCTTCGTCTCTCTTCGCCACTCGCTTTACCTGCAGCCAACTGCCTCCTCAGAACAAAAGCCCCGCAAAGATGAAGACTCAAATCGGTAGCTCTAGCGCGATCGATTCCCCTGGCGAGATCGCGCTCAGCCTGCGTCCATGATTTCCAGGTGGTCGGGGCACCGAAGAATCTATTGGGCCGAGTGAAATAGGTCTTCGCGTCAGGACCTTGTGCGTAGATGTTGGTAGGAAGTATGGATGGAATTATGAGCGAGTTGATGGATGACTGTCGAGCGTGCGACAGAGGGCTTGTACGGTGACTTTCTCCTAGATGACTTGTAGCGGGGGCTCGAGAAGTTGTTGCCCTCGATGAAGAAAGTTGCGGTCGTTCATGGATTCGTGGAGGCGAGAGCGGAGGAGAAGTCATCAAGTCTGTCAGATCAATCTCATCATCTTGTTCTTCAACCCGCTGGCCTCCTCTCTCCCTCTCCGAATGTGATGCGGACGAGTTACCCTCATCGGACTCGGCATATTCTGATCCGGAATCCATGGCGAAGCGGCTTCGGATGGCATTTCATGGCTGAGCGTGGATTCTTTTGGGGGATTTGGCACTCTATGCAAATCCAACAAGTGCACCGGAATTCTTCTCTATCCAAAGACGGGGCAAGAATAACAGTCGTAGGTACAGGTTCGTCCGCCGGGGTGAAGAAAGCGAAGTTAAGATCGAAATCAGTAAGTGATATTTAATTGGAGGATTCATCCCCACCAGTTTTTTAAGGTGTGAGCAACCGACCAGCCATGCGGCAGCACTTGATGCCCCCCTGCCTTTGCGTCCACAGCATCACGAGATTCAGTATATAATGAGTACATCGTGAGTATGCAAGTACTAATAGCCTCAAGCTACGAGAGGAAAGGATCATTGAGGCATTGGAAATAATTCATGATTCACATCAGGGTCACATATCCTGTACCTACAGGCGCAAAATACTCCCTCGAAGCGCCGGCTGGTGAGAACCACTATCCACCCATTCCCCCTTCCTTTCAGACGAAATGAACACATTGCTGGGGTATAAAATATCCATGATTTGACCTATTCTGGAATTTGCATCCATCTCTTCTTGTCTTTATCTTCAATATCAAAGTCCTAGTGTTAGCCGCCAATCGTTTGCAAACCCAAATTAATCCCTCAAGAACATCTTGTATGTCTCATTATCAGTACACTCCTGGAAGGGGTACCCAACCTCCTTAAGGAAGCCTTCCAACTGGTCTCTCTCCGACTCGGGGCACTGCACGCCACATAGTATCCTTGCCACATCGCCGCCGTAGTTCCTATAGTGGAATAGTGACAGACTTTGACCGTGACGGAGCGTGCGAAGGAATTTGAAGAGAGCGCCTGGTCGTTCGGGAAACTCAAATGTGTACAGTCTTTCATTGGCTACTCCGGATCGACCTCCAGCGAGATATCTGAGGTGTGTCTTTGCGATTTCGTCGTCTGATATGTCTTTAGCCACCATGTTTCCTGCGGCAAGTCGAGTGAAGAGGGAGTCCAGTTCCTTAGCTCGATTTGCAGCAGAGGAGATGGAAAGGCCCATTAAGACATGGGCATAATCTGGTGAAGCATATCGGTAGGAAAATTCGGTGACGGCTTGAGGAAGAACAGCTTCAATCAAAGCGGCAAAAGTGCCTGCACGCTCAGGGATGGTGACAGCTAGGAGGGCCTCCTTCTGTTCACCAATAGTTGCTCTTTCGGCAACAAAGCGTAGTCTGTCGAAATTCATGTTCGCTCCACTAGCGACTGCCACCAATTCTCGAGTTGAATCTTCTGACGGGTTCTGAGCAACCCACTTCTTCAAGCCTGCTAGAGAAAGAGCACCGGCAGGCTCTAAGATCGATCTAGTGTCCTCAAAGACATCCTTGATAGCGGCGCAAATCTCATCGGTACTGACTTCAATGACTTCATCAACGATCTCTTGACATAATCGAAAGGTCTCCTCTCCCACAGTCTTGACAGCAGCACCATCCGCAAATAAGCCGACTTCGGATAGTAAGACTCTTTTGCCCTTCTTGAGAGACTCGACCAGCGCATTGGCGTCTGAAGCCTCGACACCGATGATTTTAACGTGGGGTGCTATGCGCTTGACATAGACGCCGATCCCCGCGATCAAGCCACCACCACCAACACAACAGAAGATAGCCTTTAATTTTTGCAGGGAAGTCTGCCTCAGCAGCTCCATTCCGACTGTTCCTTGGCCGGCAATGACATAGGGATCATCGAAAGGGGGAATATTGGTCAGGCCATTTTGTTTCACCAGGCTGTGGCAATGCTCCTTAGCCGAGTCAAAGTCGGGACCGTGGAGGACGACGCTACCACCCATGCGAGAGACATTCATATGTTTGATGGCAGGAGTCCCCTCAGGCATGACAATAGTCGCAGGGATTTTTAAATGTCTGGCCGAGTAGGCGACACCTTGAGCATGGTTCCCCGCGGAGCAAGCAATGACGCCCTTCCAGCTGGCTGTGGGAGACAGATGAGCCATTTTATTATAAGCGCCTCTCAACTTGAATGAGAAGACTGGTAGGAGATCTTCTCGTTTGAGTAGGACCTTGCACTCCAGGCGATTGGAGAGGTTGATGGCATGTGAGAGGGGTGACTCGGTGACCACATCGTAGACTCGAGAGGTGAGGATGAGACGGAGATAGTCAGGGTAGCCACTGGGAAGAATGAACTCGGAAGGGACATCGTACTTTGGGAGATCGGCTCGTTCAGAGGGAGGAGTTGGCATGGCTGCGTACTCGGTCATGGCCAATGTTGACCGCCTGGGGGAGGTGGGAGTTGTGCGGCCATTGGTGTTGATGCCGTTGCCATTGACGTGGGGTTCACTGTATGATGAGGCGGGAAAGGTGGTGGTCGCGGTGTCCATATCGGACTTTCAAAGTTCTTGTTATCCTTTGAAGATAGTACACTGTTAATGGTTGCTGTTGTCCCTATTTTTGATGGTGTTGCACAGTCACCGCTAAAAAAAATAATTGGTATGAAAATTAATTGGAAGAGGGAGAGGGAAGCTTCCCCCGCACAAACAATTGATGGGCATCCCACCAACCAACGACCACCCGATTCCAGCCGCCAGGCACCGCCCTTCGACATGCAAACGCTTACCTAAAGACAGTTAAGAGGACGGTTAAGGAGCCACCATCTTGGCCCCCCGGAGATGACGCAGTTAGTTAAGAGTAAGAACTTCCAGGCTTTCTCCGCGCCTAAACATCCCCGAGTCATGAGGAATGGTTAGCAGCCAACTGCAGCGCCCATCTTCGGTCCCTGCATAAAGACGTCACGACTCTGCGCCTTTCCTCTTCAAGCAGCCTTCGATCTCTATCATTCGAGGGCCACAAATGCGATCATACGAGTGCTACAACTCGACATTCCACCGTCCACCGCCCTCACCCAGCCACTGCACATTCCACAGGAAAGGAGAAAAAACTGCATCAAAGTCCAGTAAAGAAACACGACAATGTCGGACCCAGACCCAGCCCCCGAGCCCGCGCCTCTCAACAGCAGCCCAATCCCCTCGAGCTTCGACAGCAACCCAGAATTCTTCGAAGAGTCACGGGCGCAAAAGCTATGGCGCAAGATCCGACAAGAGCCCCTAATCCCCGTCGGCTGCGCCGCAACATGCTACGCACTCTACATGGCCACAAAATCCATCCGGGCGGGCGACCACCACCAGACGAACCGAATGTTCCGCGCCCGCATCTACGCCCAGGGCTTCACGCTGCTTGCGCTCGTCGCCGGTAGTATCTTCTACAAGGACGAGCGGGTGCGGAGGAAGCAGTTTGAAACGGTGCTGGAGGAGAAGAAGGCGGCTGAGAAGAGGGATAAGTGGATTCGAGAACTGGAGGCGAGAGATAAGGAGGATCAGGAGTGGAGGGAACGGATTGAGAATTCCGGAAAGGAGGTTAAGGAGGAGGCGAAAGAGGCGGCCGGCAAGGTTGTCGAGGAGATTAAGAAGCAGGAACAGGAGATGGAGGGAGAGAGCAAGAAGAGCCTTGGTGGCTGGTTCTCAAGTAAGAGTGTCAGCGAGGAGGTTGAGAGAAATGGTTGGGGCTTGGGCACCTGGGCCAAAAGGTCCAGGTAGATGAAAGGTTCATTTTACACGCTATCAACCATTGCATTCGCCCCTTCGCTTTGCTTCTGCGGTTTGTACAAATAAAAACCAAAATGTACCTGTGTATCCGCTCAAATACTTGACACTGCTCAAATCTCAAATGCCCTCGACGGGAATAAGTCCTCATGTTTGTATCATCAACCTCGAAGATGACCCCATAGCATCTTCTGAAATCACACATCCACATCTCCAACATCCCTGCAGCTCTGCCTGAGTGCTTGCTAGTTGCATTTAGCTAGGAGATTGCCTGCCACCTGGAGAAGGCCCGGTTGGGGATTCTCGACGTGCTTCCGGGAAGGGCAGTGGTATTATCAACACTTTCCCAGGATTTTGTCGAGCTTGGGTTTCGACGTCAATCTTGAGTCATTTTTGTTGCGATTGAATTGTGTGGTTTCAATCCAGTGCGTTCTCCTTCTGTTCTCATCTCGCAGCAAGCTCATCAATATACCTGCGCATGGTATCAAACTCCGTCTTCCCCGTCGAGAGCAAGTACCGGATCTGAGCTATATCCTGCACAGCTTTGTTTCGCTCAAATTCGTTCCTCACATATGCCACCGTCTCACCCCGTCGATCCTTAGGGATCTTGTAGACGCTGCGGAGAATCGACCGCCATAGCGACAGGACCCGTTGTCGTTGGACGAATTGCTCGAGGCTGGGAGGCGGTGGCTTGTTCCGCAGGCGGCTGGTGATTGTTTTCGAGGCGCTGGACTCTGCGAAGAGGCGTAGCCCGGGCCTCATGAGTGCTACGGAGTTGGTGGATGTTCGGATGTCGATGGGTGGTTGTGGTGCGGATGTTGGATGTGCACGCAGAGGTGACATTTTGCGGAGGTGGGTTTTTCCGGCCTACTACATATGACGTAATCCAGCCTCGTTGTAGAATCGGTTCAACTTTCAAATGTACCCCTTTTTATGCATCAGGTTCTCACTGTCCAGTGTTGACTTTTGTGCCCCTGAAGCGCGAATATGATGTCTCAACCAGATGAAATTCAGGCAGATTTCTGTAACCCCTAAAGATTAGCTATGTATGCTTGAAAGGGCCGGTTGGCACATACGCTTGAAATCTTCCTCCTGCTCCAGACCAATGCTGAATCCAAATTGAACCAACCTTGCCAACAAATACTGCCGTTCTGGGTGGTGTTGTGCTGCCGCTGCACCAGTGAGGATTCTATAGATTGGAAAACTCCGTGTCAGTGCCTGTAATCAGCATCAATGTTTCTGGCTGTACTTACACCCACAGATAGATATACGGTATTCCTCGCCAGTCTTCTAAATTCGCGCTGTTCAGAAACGCGCCCAATCTCCTACTATCATCTCTGTTGACAGGGTCCTCGAATGGGATCATCTTGTGAGTTGCACGATAATATATCGTTCCTGCCACACTGCATGACTCCGCTACCACAAACGGTAGTCCCACTCGAGGATACCGAGATTCGCTCTCTTGGAAGATCATTTGGTACATCTTCTCGTTAGGTGATATTCTGGACGGAATATCCCGCGTGGCAAGATTATTGTACGTCCCTTGAAATGCTTGCTCCAGGATGTCGATGAAGACATCGGGGGGGTCTTTGTAAAGACGCCGTAACCACTGAAAACTTTCGAATTGCATCAAAGGTGAGCTTTTGTAGAAGTCGGTGTACATGTCACTTCTGACGGGCCTCAAGCGCGGAGGATCCATCTGCACAAATGAAGGATACATATAAGAGGTAGTGGCGGCAAGGGTTAGATCGCAGCTAGACAAAAAAACATCAGCGATTGAGTCGCGCCCATATGACTGACAAACATACGTTACAATACCAGGCCTAATTGGGTAGGGCGGGAGAGGAAGCGATGCAAGACCTCCTCGCATATTGACCAATCTAGCCAACCCAGCCAGATGTATAGGCACAGATGGGCCATCCCTAATGATCTTCGCAAAGTGTTAGCATCCCTTGCTGAGTCAAGACGCTTCAAACCTCGCACTGACATACCTCAAATGACAGAAAGAACATGATGGCCCCGACAAGGGGGATTGGCGGCATCTCTGTCGTCGCCGACACATGGCGCTGTATCCGCGACAAGGCCTTTCCTTTCATCTGAACGCATAGCGGCACATTCTCAGGACGATAGGCGATGGCAGTTGTGTGACCGAGATGGCTCAGCCGAAGCGTGAAGAGAATCAATTCGTCGAATGCCTGGTCCTGAAAGCATTTCTGGAATAGTGTCCGCTGCGATCCTGTGAGGGGACGTGGATGGTTACGCATCAATGACAATGGCTCGGCCAAGAAGCTTGAATCTTCAAGAAGGCAAGGAGGTTAGCAAAAAGATACATTTCGCTAGCATGGCTAGAAATCCTTACATGTTTCAATGGTGGACAGAAGTTTGGAGAATTCTTTCGGCGGAACGGTTGAGGAGACAGAGTCACCGATCTGCGATCCAAAGAATGGTCTAGGAAGGAGAACCCGGCCACCGTCGGTGGTGATGATCGGGGTTTCAGGTCGCTTCTCCTCAAAATACCAGTCATCCTCTGGTTGTTTCTGATTATGCGTCAACGGCGCAGATCTGGATCGCCGAGCGTAGGTGGCAGTGACGGGTGTAAGTACTAGGCTTTCTCCTGGAACCATTTTGTTCTCAGCAGCAGGACTCATAGGTATGGTGTGCGCCTGGCATGTGGTCCCCGAAGCGTCTAGTGAGCTGCTTCTGTTGCTGGAGGCATCTTGATCACTCGTCTCGCTAGTTCCTCTAGACGCTGTTTGTCTCGATATGCCAGCTGCAGCCCGCAACGATGCTTCATATTCTGGATAAAATGTGAGCACAAGGAGGATTAGGTAACATGGTCCCTGAGGAGGCTAATCGCTCGAAAGATGGATAGAGGGCTTGTCACTGACTTTTTGTGTCCTCCAAACGTTGCTTCCTTCTCACATTCTTCATCACATGAGACCTGACACGGGTTTGAATATCCAAATCGGCGCCTTTCTTCCGCAACTTCGAGCCAGAGACATTGATGAATGTTAGATCGCTCGCCATGGTCGACACGCCTTCTGCTCAGATCTTTAAACACCTGTCGAAGGGAATCCAATACTGCCTGCGATAGTAGTTCAGACTTCCCGACGCGATTATAATTTGTGATGTTGGTCGTCGGATGTCTTTCATCAAGAACCAGTATGGTCCATGGTAACCTCACACAAATTCTCTCAAGCGGAGATCGGGCCTATAAAATTCCAGGGGTGAAATACTCGTACAACGCTAGAGGGGTGTCGCAAGCACCTCAAATAGAGTAGTATACGTAATTGTGCAGGGTCGTTGACGACTAATGAAACCAGAAGAGGTAGATTATCATGGACATGAAAGGAAAGGTCGGCGCGCAACACGAGGCTGCTGACACATCGGCTAGTTAGCCCTATCATGAGCTAGGGCGGCGGGCGGTTGGCCGCTTCAGTGTGACATTCCTCTCTCTCGCTACCCCGCGATACTACCTTTGGAAAATGCAAGGGCCTCTCAATTGGAGTCCCTAAGGCCGGTGATAAGTAGCTGGTAGAAGGAAAATTGCTAGCTGATAGAAGGACTGTTAAAATCCGAAGGGCTGCAGTAGATGGGACTTTTTCAGGGGAATGGAGCCTCAAGGAGGGAACGAGGTGGTCTACAAGTAATTACTGGGTACCACAAAGGCTTTGTCAGGTAATTTTGGGTGCATTGGCTCTATATAGAACTACGGAGTACATTGGCCTGGAACAAGCTTCCTTGCCAAGGGTGATCTTCTCAGAGAGCTGAATAGGCCCTTTTTGGTTGTTTGTATGCACATCCAAATAGTAATAGAGTCTGCTACAGTGATAACAATACTGTCATCGATGCTAAGTAGAGAGAGTCCACCTGAGTATGGGCAGGTGCCCATAACGAGGACGGAGTACTCTGCGCGTGGCCTATGTATCTCGAGCACGCGCACCAGGATTACATAACGTACTCATAGGCACATGTCCTCACCTAGACAGCCATCGTACTGTAAATATGGCTCAGGGTCAGGGTCATGCAGGTGAAAAACAGAATGACCAGGGGAGAGATGATCAGCCTCCAGGCTACCAGCCCTACATGCTTGGTACTGCAAGCAGAGTCGGGTACGGAGGACAGAGTACGTAGTAGTTGGCTCGGGATCAGCAGCAGCCGTAGCACCAGCACCAGCACCGCCCTGGTCAGCTGACCTTGTAGAAAAGAAAATCGCCCCAAGGACTTTTGACGAAGAAGATTCCAGAGCCGAGGAATATCTCAGCCCAACAGGAGGTGTTGCGGCCTTGGGATCAGCCTTGTACCAAGAAATGGTGCCTGACCAAAGAACCAGGGGCAAGGGTGATTGTGGCAATTCATGATTTTGTCACTAGTACCAAGATGCTCACCGGCTCGTCAAGAGTTATTGTGACTCTTGGAAGACTGTGCATTAATGGATGAAGTCATTGTAGGAGATTAGGGTACGGAGTACTGGAACATGTCATCTGTCATGTCCACCTCGAGACCCGAGAGATATCGCAGGATAGAGGAAGGGTGGATATCTTCTCCAGGCCCCGTAGCCGCCTAAACAATTGACAGTCACTCGAGGCCTCACCCTCTCCCTGCATGTGAAACCTTGGAAAAGAACGGGTCAAGTGACGTTGATGGTGGATTGAGTGGATGAGTGGATGGTGATAGCCCGAGGCAGCCCTTCCACTACTGCCAGTACCGCCAGTACCGCCACAACATCCCACCAAGCCGTTTCTTTTTCTCAGCTGAAACTCCCTCAACACCATCAATCAACCGCCCAGCAATCATCGATCCTGATCCTGAATTGTGGAACCCTAGGGCCTGAGCCTGGAACCAAACACCAGACATACCCACCACTCTGGCGTCGCTACTCCTACTAGCAACTCCTCGCTTGCAGATGATCTCAATGCCTGTCTGGTGATTCCAACGACAATCCTTCGCACAAACATTTCACTGCCTCAAGCCAAAACTAGCACACATATATTATCCCACACCTATTCGCCGCCTGCCTTTCTTTCTTCCTGTTTGTTTTCCTCAGCATACAAGCCGAGCCAAACCCAAGTATTATGTCATCTCACGACGACTACGCACCCAGACCCCGCCGAGATCCAGGTCTGACATACCCCGACGAAGAAGACCACCACAAGCCATCCAGACGTCCTCACAGCGACCACTCACCACTCCCCGCCGCCGACGCCGCTCCAAGGCACAAACGAGACATGGATCCTAGAGACCTCGAGCCCGTCAAGCCGAGATCTGGCAGCCACGATAAGCGGTCAGGAAGGGACGACCCGCCGCCCCGCTACCGTGACCATCTAGACGACGATGCACCCAGAAAATCAAACACAACCGCCAGACGCCGGAGTCCATACGACGACGACGACGCTCTGAAGCACAGCTCGCGTTCCAAACGGGACGACGAGGCCGCCTACGGTCGGTCTAAGGGATACCGCGAGCCCGTCCCCGACCCAGAGCCCCGCAGCAGTAGAAGACCTAGAGACTACGATGATGCCGAGCCGCCGCGCCGCTCCAAGACCCAGCGCGAGCCAGATCGTCGACATCGCGATGACCCCTACGATGACGACCGTCGCCGCCGCCAGCGCAGCGTTGACGATAGACACGATCGCGATAGAGGCTACAAGTCTGATCGACGAAGAGACGACGACCGCTACGACGATCGTAGGCGTGGTGGTGGCGGCAGAGACAGGCGGGACGACGGCTACGCTTCTGACCGAGGCTACCGCCGCAGTGATCGGGAACGCTCCCGCGGTGGAGGCGATCGACGGAGAGACGACTACGATCGTCCCAGAGATCGTGATCGGGACAGGGACAGGGACAGGGACAGGGACAGGCGCGACCACGACGACAAGTTCAAGAAAAAGAGCGGATTCAATATCAATGATCTGGTAGATTTCGGCCAGAAGCATTACAAGGATGTGCTCCCCTACCTCCAGAAGGCCGGAAAGATGTATATGGATAGCAAGGGTGGCAAGTAAAGGCCGAATTCAAGGATGGGCGGATGGATGGATAACGATATGATCGAACGGGCCCTCATGGATGATGGGTGAAAAGTGGGTGGATTTTCGGTTTTTACAATCACTTCTCAGTGTTCAATTTCCTTGGATGATGGCAATGCACTCTCAAATCAACATCCAACAGGTATACATACCTATCGTACCAGACGTACCAGAGGTGTATATACTTACCTATCTAACGACGAACGGCGTTTTCCGGATTGGAATTGGCAACCGCGCGATTACAAGTCAAACGGAATGGAATGGAATGGATATGACTATGACTATGACTACGACCCCAGACCCAACTGGGTAAACCCTTGCTTTCTTGTTCTTTTTCTGTTTTAGCAAAGCAGCCCATCTTGACGATGGGCGGACAGCCTTACTCTGCCGAAGTTGCACTGAGTTTCTTTCGCCAATGATTGATTTATGGATTTTATGGATTTCGGGCTCTCTTTCCTTCCTTTTGGCATGGAATTGGATATCGATTGATATCAGGGAGAGAGAAAAGGAAACCTGTGCCTCTGCCCCTTCCATCAGTGAGCCGGTAGAAATAATGAAATATAGTACTATATCAGCAATGATGCAATGATGCAATGATCTGTCAAACGATAACTAACCTGTCCATCCATTCATCCAATATTCCAATCCCAATCCCAATCCCTCTCGCCCGTACGTGCCAGGGATCGTCTCCCCTGGTGCCCGTCCTGGAGGAAGGAGGGTGGACCTTGTACTCCGTACAGAGAGAGTTCTTCTTAGGATCAAGCTCGGAAGTGGGGCACACATGATACTTAGGAACTATCCATAGTATTGGTAATTATTAAACTAACCACTCCTGACGATACCATACTGTACTTGACTAATTATCTAGGTACCTAGGTCCCTACTTTAGGTAGGTGTGTTGCTGAACGGGGCATTTCTAGGTTCAATGTTCAATTGATTTACCCTCGCTATACTTCGTGACCCTCGCGCTCTAGCTAGCTACTTACATAGCTCCTCCTTCTTCTTCTTCTTCTTCTCACTCTCTCAAAATTAGACTGACTCGGTAAGACTGCTTAGAAAAACAGGGAGGGAATAAGACTATACTGCAGCTATACACTGCTACACTCATTCCTTCATTCATTCATCCATACAAACAAATCGGTGATCACATCAAAACCCAAGGTCTCATCTGACGGTCTCAAAGCCAGTGAAAGCGGGCAACACGGCTCGAATCTCCTTGACATAGGCTGGGATGCCACCCGCGTAGTTGACCTGCTCAAATGCCTTGCCAGGCAGGCTTCCACCCATATACGTGCTCCGCGTCGTCGGGAGCAATGTGATGTTGCTCAGATCGTTGATACGCTGCTTCCATTTCTCGCTGGCTTCCAGGGTCGGGTTGATGTACTTGAGACCCTGGCGGTCGGCTTGCTTGATGGCATCGCGGATCCAACGGCCCTGTACCTCGACGCTGGAGGGGCCATTCGAGAGCAGAGTTGGGCCGTGTGGGCCATACAGGTGGAACATGTTGGGATACCCGGCGATGGTGGTTCCGAGGTAAGTGTACGCAGCATTGCGCCATTCGTCCTGCAGTGTCGTGTTGTTGATCGATTTCAAGCCCATGTTGGTCATGCCGCCGGTGGCGATATCGAATCCTGTAGCTAGGGCGATGATGTCGAATTCGTGCTCCTTTCCATCCTTGGTCTTGATTCCCTTCTCCGTGAACTCGACTATTTCGTTGCCGGATTTGGCGGAGATGTCCACGATGTTGACGTTGTCCTGATCGAGAACTTCGTAGTAATTCTGCTCCAGACACGGTCGCTTGACCCCGAATGGATGCGGTGGTTCTTCTGGAATGAGAATGGCACGTTTCTCGAGGTTCTTGACTCTTGGTGCTTGTTTCCTCTGCCAGAAGTCGTACACACATCGATTGGCTTTGGCATCAAAGAGATAGTCCTTATGCGAGCCCAACCACAGGCCAAATCCGGCCTTCTTCCACATCGCCTCGTACACGGCCTCCCGCTCCTCGGGGGAGTCTTCAAAGGTATTGCGTTCGACAAAGTCGTACGTGAACCCGGCGAAGTTGTGCTCTCGCAGTCGAAGAAGTTCCGCATATGCCGGTTTGAGAACATCCTGTTCTTCCTTGGTCATATCATGCTTGCCCATAGGGAGGGCTAAATTCGGAGTTCGTTGGAACACGGTTAAATGCTCAACCTCTGGGCCCCATTCCTGAATTATTTGTACACCCGATGCACCGGTACCAATCACCGCAACCTTCTTACCACGAGCATCTACCCCTTCAATTGGCCAGAATGATGAATGATGCATGATACCTTTGAACTTGTCCATGCTCGGATAATCGGGAATGTATCTTTTGGCTGCAAACCCAGCCGCAATGATCAAGAAACGGGCCCTCGCCTTGCGCCCATCGGCAGTGCCAACATGCCATTTTCCTTCATCAGTATTGAATTCGGCCGAAGTGACGACGGTTCCAAAGGCACAGTCCTTACTCAGTTTACAAACCTTGTCACAGTGGTCAAAGTATGCCTGTAGTTCGCGCCAGTCTGGATAGTTGGTTGACCAAGTCCAACTCTCGTAGACTTCAGGGATCGAGAGTTGGTAGATAGGTACTTCAGAATCAACGCGAGCACCTATACAAGCTCAGATTAATCATCAAGAATGAATGAGAGGTTTCACTGACCAGGATAGACATTCCATCTCCATGTCCCTCCAAAGCTTTGGCCAGCTTCGTATAGTACAGTCTTGAAGCCGGCTTTGCGCATCTCATATAGTAAGTAGGTTCCACCAAAACCCGCTCCTACAATGAGGACATCGATGTCAAGCTTATCGGCATAAGGGCCATCAGTCCGCTTCCGCTCGGCATATTCGTGCAGGTGACGTTTGAGAATGCGCTCTGGCTTCTGGTCTCCTTCTGAAGGATCTCCCATGTTGATGATTCCGCTGTATGAATAGACTGGGCAGAAGGAGAGTTATGGCGGGCTGTTCTTGGGGCGGTGGTGAGAGATGTCAGGGGAGAGCAGGGTTCCATCATCCTTGAAATATAGACGAAGCCCACCCCCCTAGCGAACAGAGCGAAGACCCGGTAAAATGGAGGTCAAAACTTACTCCACCCTCGCTTGCAAGTAGTTATGGTGAACGATTGCATTTTTGGATGAAAAATCATGAAGGATAGGGGAGCGGATCCGCTGGGAAGCATGGTATAGCATTAGTGTTGACAAGGTGTCGTGTTCCCCCGCTTCCCCTCCCAGAATCAGGATCAATATAATCCGGGGAACTACCAGAATGGTATGTCGGCATTAGAACCTATTGGCTTGGATAGAGCTGTAAATAGGGAATTCTGGCCACCTGGGATTTGAATGGCCTGATCTTGAATCCATTATCCTCGGTTGACTCCTCTTTTCGAGAGCAAAACCGTTTCCTGAATTCCCCTACGCCAATCACACCTCCTGTTCGCAAGCAAGTCGAGGTTCGATTGCCCGTTTGGCACAAGATGAGAAATCACGAGTGGGGTGCTCTGTGGCAAAATGGTGGTGGAAAGGACGACGGTCTGAGGGAGAGTGTCCGCAACGATCCCACCCAGGCTTTTTATCGGCACTGATGCCAGATTAGCGGTGATCCGATCAAGGCGGTTCCTGGTGTAATGAGCCCCATAGATGCAAGGTACTGGGCTTTGGGGAGGTTCAAGCATGTCCCAGATCATGCTCACCCTGGGTGCTGTGTGTTTGTAGAATTGGTTCATGTGCTGAGTCCTGCCAGCTTCTGCATCAACCGAGAAGTAGGACAAAAGCCTAGCATTTGGACCATGTGTTCATAGTAGGGCTATCCCTTCAGCAGAGAGAATAGGCCTGTTAAACATACAGACCTGGACCTAATTTAGGTCGCTGTCTGGTGATAGGAGTACTTGTCCTCCTGTATGCCTCTCTCCAGAAATTTGCCAAGGAGGCGGAAAACTGCACCGTGTCCTGTCATTAGCAGAGTGGGTAGTTTTATTCATCGTGGCCGTTCTGCGCAATAGAGGATAGAATGCGGCGACATGAATTTCTCGCCAGTTGCGCATGGAGGGCCGATTGATGTTAGTTGGTGCCAGGTGGTTTAATTCCAGCTGAAGTTGAGGCTGGCCAATACGAGCAGGCGAGGAAAGTAATTACCACTTACCACTGCTTGTGATTGGTGTTGGAGGGGGCATTCAGGGTCTCCTGCTTGTGACCCAAACAGCCTGATCATTGTTGATATACATATTACTGGGTATGGAATAGGTACATACCTCTTCTGGGTGGGTAAAAGGTCACACCTACTGTACACTACACATGTGTCCAGATATGTAAAATCCTTTATTTTCTTATGAGATGAACCAATTTCCGGTGAGAGATGTTAGCTGCCGACCCCATTCTAAACGTCAGCGAGCGGGCGGAGGGGCCTCAGGCCTTCACGTACATAAGCGGGTCGTTCGAAGCCTTTAATAGTAGGGAGTAGGTGCGCCTTGCTTCTTACTCGTAGTGTGAGAAGTGACAGGTAGACAAGCTCTGGGATTCAATACAGAGTACTCCGTCTTCAGCCTAGGATCTAGATTGGACAATACATATATCATTACTCTTCTACTGATAATCAACCGTAAACACACCTTGTTGGACAGCCTAATATGAGTCCCTTTTACGAGTATTCTAAACGAGGATGACCACTCAAATACGAGTCAGGCTCAAACTCACCCGCTACACTATCTATAGGATCTCGTAGAGAAAGTGGAAGTTAACCGATGGTCATGTCTGCACAAGAGGCCATCCGTTCTCTCTACAATAAAGGCACCTTGGATATAACAGGGAACGAGGAGTTCCATCCATGGATCCTCAATTGATAACCTTTCGTCTCATGGACCAAGAGATGGAGTATTGATGTCAGCCGCCCCCATCGCTACCGGATTGCAAGGATGCTGATTCCCAAGTAGGATAGACAGACGTTGTGGACGTTTGGTAGGTAATCAAGCACAGACTTTGCTATATTAATACAGAGGACATTACCTCCTTAGTTTACCCACGATAAAGAAGAGCAAAGCACAGATTCTCGGTACTCGGTACTTCTGAACAAAGGGACCATCACCAACACCATCACTATCACCGATTCACCATCGCCCCAATCCCTGTCCATCCCTGGCCTCGTCCCCCATTTCATCCGACCTTAATCTCAATCTCCATCTTGAAATCCCTTCTGCACATCACCTGGCACCTGGCACCAGTTACTGGTACCTACAGCCCTGTTACTTGCTTAGAGGGCACCATCCCAAAAGGGCCCTTTGCGCACCGGGCAACCTCCCAAGCCTGGCCAGAGGCCCAACCTTGAACTTTTCCATTATCCGCCCAAGTTTCTCAATTATTATTGTTACTATTATTCCCATCTCCAAGTTTCAGTCCGCATTCAAATCGATTCCGCTACATACATACCTGGCGGCTTCCTATACACACCACTGGCATAGTAGACACCCACCCACGCGGACGGAGCACTCGCACACGCGCACCTTCCCATGTCTGAGTGTGAGTTGCACCTGCCATGACACGTCGAAAGCGGACACCTTCCTCATCTCCATCCCCCTCCCCCTCCCCGTCCGCTCCTTCCAAACGCGTGGCCTTCGACTTCGAAATCCCCGCCTCGCTCCGCCAATTCTCGTCGATCTCACGCTCCCTTGCGACTCATACAAGTCCTCCTTCTGCTGCTCCCACCGCATCACCGCACACGCAGACCCAGCCTGCCTCTCAGTCTCAACATCGACCGAGTTCTCAGCCTTCCTCAAAGCCCTCCCCTCGCTTCACCACCTCTCACCCTCCGAGCCAAGTTGTAGGGAAGAATGTAACATCCCAAAGGACTACTGCTTCAAGTACAGCTCAGAATAGTCAGCCATGGGCCCCTCCGCTCCCAAAGGGGTTTCACGCCACTCCCACAGCAAAACCCTCGTCTCCTGCTCTTCCCCAGCCAAAGCCTACCCAGCCCCCGAATGGCTCTCCTGTTCATGCACATTCGCGAACTCCTAGTAACCCTACACCTCCTGCTCGTCCCCGACCAGAGCCCATTCTTCGCCCAGGCGAAACCCCGGTCTTGAGGACACACCCTAATTTAATAGCCTCGTTGATCGCTAAGAAAAGGGCCGCAAATGAAGCCGCGGGTCATCGAGCAAGATGGCAAAGACAACAAGCAGAATATCAAGCTGGGAAATCTCCTGGAAGTCAACTCATGACTGAACTCAAGGTCGAAGCAAGTCGCGCCTCTCCCACCCAATCTCAACCCAGGTCCATTTCCAATCCTTTGCCAGCCCGTCCAGTCTCATTGCCTGCCACCACCTCTAAAACTGTCCCTCCCAAAGTCGAAGCCCCGGTGCCAGCCGCTGAAAGTCTGAACACCCCTGCGACTGAACGGTCCACACATGAAACAGCAACCCCGAAAGATGCCGAGCAAGACCAAAGTGATTCCGTATATGGATCACCATTTTCTTCACCGATAGCAGACTTTCTCGAACAGGCGACCGATGAGGCTGGACTCGGAAAGGACCTTGCTCATACCACCGCTCAACACCCTGGCCATCAGCCTGATCGACCCTCCAAGCCATTCAAAAATCATACTCCTTCGACTTCTGCGCATGATCAAGAATCGGTGGTTTGGGGTCTTCAGAATGGGAATATGGGAAACATGTCACCCTCAACCCAGGTTGGCATTCCTCCTCTTTTCTCCGACAATCATCAATTACACCAGCAAAAGCAAAGCCCGCTCCTTCGACCGCCATTTTCGCAAGGCCACTCTCAAAGTCACTCTCAAAGTCACTCACGTGCTTCCCGCTCCTCGCAGCAACAAGGCTCGCCATATCAATCACCCCACTTTTCTACTGGTCAACTACAGCCCGGAGTGGTAATGCCAAACTCAGCTGGACTTGCGCAGCAACAATACCAATACATGAATGCCCCATTTCCTGATACCCCGCAAAACTTCTATAAAATGAATTATCCCTCGCAGTATCCAACCACCAACAGTCCTGGAGGAACCCCTATGACAATCCCTGTCGGCATGAGGCAGCAGAACTTTGCCCAACAAAACCTCAACAATTCGCCAAATTTCAATCCCCTCTTATCCTATCCAACACAACCTATAAATGGTTTGGGACAGGTAGACATGCCCATGGTTTACCCCCCATCCGGACCTATGCCTACATTCGAGACACCAGTTCCTAAGTCTCGTACAGACGCAAATCCTGGTCTTATGACCGCTGCCGACATGGTTGCAGGTGCCAACGGTATGTTCAGGGTTGCTACGCAGGCTCAATTTAGTGTACCCAAGAAGTACTGAGATCCTGTTGGCCGTCTGATCCAGGATTATGTTTTTCAAATTACTACTAGAAGACCAGAGTGATGATAACGACGCGCAACACCCAAAACATCAGATAATTCACGGCCGTTTGAAAACATCGAATTTGATGTGTGCCTTTTGAGCACTTTCGTTATTGATAGCCTACAGATTACTATACTTTCTTGGTATTGAATTAGCGATGGCGCTTGGAGTTGGAATTGTGTTTTCTGTTTCTGTTACACTGCTGGGGGTTGGGTGAGACCATGCTACTATATGCATCTGTCCAAGGGAGAAGGGGGAAAAGACGGAAAATGTAGACTTTAGAGTGAAAGTAAATATTACACTGGTAACTCGCTGAGTAGTGGCACCACAGAACAACAGCTCACTGAGTCGAAGGGTACACATACTTTATACGCCCACCGGGTTCGGGACATCCACTTGAACCTAGTGGCCAGCCGGGGTAATGGTTAATGGCCATCCATGGAAGTGCCCTTTGATAGACCCTTATTGGGAACCACCCTTTGTAGGCGTGTCCAGACTCGTCATGTAGATACGGGTCTGAGTCTCATGAAACCAAGACCTGCATCAATGACCGGCTTCCAATATGGTATGAGGTCACTGCATGAACCTCCTCCTCCTCCTGCTCATGAGAACGACATCGGCCGCTTCGCCAGGCCCTCGACCAAATCCCCAATGAGAGCGCGCTTCCGCTTCCTCCTCCTTTCCGCCTCGTCTTCCTCGTCTTCAGTTTGTTGATTGCCCCCCTCCCCTCCCCCGCCTGACTCGGCGGCAACGCCCCAGCGCCGAGGAGGCTGCCCGTGCATGGTACTGTTGGCGCGTGCGCCTTGGCCTTCATCTTCGTCCTCGTCCACACCCGCCGAGCTGGGAAGCCACACGCCGATGCGCCCGTCGCCGTGCGCCGTGTACATCTCGACGGGTGCGCTGATGCCGCCGATCGCCTGGACGCGCCAGATCATCGCGTTGATCCGCCCGCTGCCTGTTACGCGTGACGCGACTACGCTGCTGCTGCTGCTGCGGTTGGGCGCGTTGTTGTTTGAACTGCCACGCCCGCCGCCGTGACGTGGAGCGGAAGAAGAGCTCGAACCGGGGGCGGAAACCGCAGACGTAGCTTGTACCTGCGCCAGTTTCACACCCTCCGTGCGCAGCACCCGCAGCATATGGCCCTCGCGCAGATGATGCTGGAAGATGAAGCCGCGCGGATCGTCGTTGGGCCAGAACAGGGACTCGCGGCCGGGCAGATGGGCGGCGAGCGGGGAAATCAACGGCATGAGTTCGCCGGGGCGCTCGTTCCTGATGCGAGGGCCGAAATGCACGAGGTCATTGCGCCCCGTCGCGGCGTCCCACACGCGGATGCGCTGGTCGTGGCCCGCCGTGACCAGCTTGTCTCCGCTCGGCGTCCACTGCACGCTCGTCACGGGCCCGTTGTGCGCGACCGCGTTGAAGTCCAGGTGCTCTGCGCGCGCGTCGTGCCCGACCACACCGACGGCGTCGTCGAGGTCCAGCGATGCGAAGGCCGCGTTTGCGCGGCGGATGTCGAAGAACAGCACGCGTCCGTCGCTCGACCCGGAGGCGACGACGTGCGAGGCGCGCGGCGACCACGCCACGCTGTAGACGGCGCCGTTGGGCCCGCTCATGCTGTGTGTCGACAGCCCAGTGCGCAGGTCCAGGAGTCGGATGGCCGGGTGTGCGGTCCCGACGGCGATGAGTGGTTGCGAGTCGACGAGTGGAGACAGCGCGTGCGAGTATGGCGTGAAGTCTAGTGCGAAGGTGTGCACTGGAGTCAGCCCGCTGGGGGCGATGGACGTCACTTTGAGGGTCTTGTCGTACGATGTTGTCAGTAGCGTTGATGGTACTGGATCGAAGGGGTAGATGGATATGGATGTCAACGCGTGTGTGTGGGAAGCTGGCGTGCTGCGGCTTAGCGTCGCTTTGGGATTATACAATCTTGGCCTGCTTGATGAGTGGCCATCGCGACGACGTGGCTGAGCAGATGCAGTCTCATCCTCCAGATCCCAGAGTCGGACGGTCGAGTCCGCACCGCCGGAGAAGAGATACTGGCCTTGGTTTTTGTCGATCGCGAGGCAGTTCACGCCAGCCTGATGTGCGATTCCACCTGAGTATGATGTTGCATCTGTTGAAGACGTGCCATCTTGTTTGGCATAACTAAATGAGATGCCTTTCTGGTGCGCGAGGCTGTCGATCAGTGATTCATGATAGTGCCTTCGCAGTGTCTCAGGCGACAGGGTGCCCAGGCTCTGCCGAAGGTAGAGCTGATTCATGCATCGGAGGAACGTGGTTGAAGCTCGATTGAGCTGTGAAATCGGCCTTTGTATCGTATTGAAAAATGGGTGAGGTGAATCAGATTGTGGCCGTACGCTCGAGTGGAATAATATATTCGATTTACACGCGAGAGTGAGGCCTAAAGTTCAAGTTGGCGCCTGGTCCATGACTCGACGAATGGGCAATATAGGGATGAAATGACGTCATGTTCTGAATCGGTCGTGGAGCACCTATGGAGGGGTCCCTGCGAATTGGAGGAGCCATCATGCGACTGTGAAGTAAGTATATATTTTCTAGGGGAAGCAAGGCTCCCTTTGAGAAGATTGATAGAGCGTCGATCTGCGCTGCAATCTACTCTGTTCGCTAGTCGCACCGTAACTCCTATCTATCTAATTTCTCACATTTATTCTCAACGTCAAAACCGATATTGCAGTACTCCGTACAACTGAAGAATTCGTTCTTCATGAGAAGCTTAGGTTTCAACCAGAAAAGTTGTCCAAAGGTGCTTCGTGGCTGATCCCCTCCCAGATTTTATCGATCGCTTGGACAGCCTTATCACTCAATCTCCCCTTCTCAATCCCAGACAATGTGCCCTCGAGTTGCTCGTGACTGCTTGCACCAACGATGATGGCGTCTCCATTTTCCTTCTTTAGAGGACTGTTGTAGGCCACCCAGCGGTACGCCAGCTCTGCTTTGGTGGCTCCCTCCTCCTCAGCAACCGCAGCCCATTTTTCCAGTGCGCTCAGAAGGGCTGGTTTGGCATACATCCTTCTGTACATACCACCGAGCGCCTCCTCGCTGAAGCGACCAGCACCATCGTTGATCTGCTGTGCGGTCTTGGTCAAGAAGCCACCGGCTAGAGGACTATATGCGTAGAAGGCTATGCCGAGTTTGCGTAGTGTTGGGAAGAGCTCAGTTTCCTGTCTGCGAGCAACTGGAGAGTAGTTCCCTTGGTAGACGGTGGGCAAAACATACCCTTGCTCCTTGGCGTGATCGTATACTTTCTGGACATCTTCAGCGTTATAGTTGCTCAAGCCGAATCGCTTGAACAGTCCGAGTTTATAAATCTCCTGAACACCAGCGAGTGTTTCCTTGATGTCAGTCCCTGAATCTGGGCTGTGGAGGTAGAAGATGTCGACCTGCTTGACGCCCAGTTTCTCGATACTGTCCTTGCCACTCTTGACGATATTCTCGTGGGTTGACCAGCCGGATTCCTTGAATCCACCAACCCACTTGGTATCGATGGTGAATTTCTCACCCGCTTTCGTGGCACCCAAGGTGGCCTGGGAGTTGCCGTAAAGTTGAGCGGTATCGAGGATCTTGACGCCGTGTTTAAGAAGAATGGAATACACCTTTTCCAGATCCTCAGGCTTGGAGAATGGTTCGTAATTGCCGACCGTAGCAGTTCCAAATACCACCGTTATGGGTTCGGAAGACATGTTTTCTGGACAATGGAATTCTATACCTGGACAAATTTATGTATGAAGGTGAGGCTGGTTCTTGGCTGGCAACTTGGATGGTTTAGATGTCCACAAGAGTAGGTATTCTGAATTGAGTAGTAAATCTGAATGGTTTCCCAGGGGGTCTGCAATGGCTTTAAAGCTTCACGCCTTTGACTCAAGTCATTGTGTGATCGCTCCACCATCCTGGTAGATCCAACCTACCTAATTTGGGCGGGTTAGCTAGTGGGGTCAGTAGGTGCCGCCAACATTACCATGGTTCTCAATTGCCGCGGACTGTAGAGAAATGAATGAAGGAGGAGACACTCGGGAACTGGTCATTTGTCATCGGCCCACATTTGACCCATGTTCACAACCATACAGAGCAACTCATGCTTCGTGCGTTTTCGGGCCAATCCTTATGCAAGGCACAGTGTGACTTTGTCCACGACGAGCACTATAATTCATTTCAGCTTATGATCGTGGCATAACTTAAGCGTTGCTCAGAGGACCGAGAGAACTCTGGATAGAAACTGGGCTACTGAATCAGCAGGGCGGGATGGCAGACGAGTGATCGTGTCAGCTTGTTGCTTCTCCTCGTCCGTACAGCCCCGTCGGGTCAGCCTTTCAGGTGCCTGGTGAATTACTAATCCTTCCCCGCACTAGTCCTAATTAGGATATTGCAACACCAGCGTGTGTAGCGACCCCTCACAACGGCAGAGAGCGTGAGAATTGATTCCTTAACCTGCAGCTGAGCCATCCTGTTCAGGAATCTTGCCTAGGAAGCGCCTAGTATCTAATCTTGGGCCTCGGTACCCGTTGGGTGCCTGTACGATTAGATTAGTCTTATATGATTCCAATATATTGTAACGCCGTATCGGGTCTTCTTGACGCGGCCTCCAATCAGAGTATCAGTAGCTTTCAACACAAGCCTAAAACAGCTTAAAGCAGCACCGTGCAGGCGGTTGTCCCAAAGAGGAAAGGTTGCCGTGTGCGTGTTCCAGCCATGTTGCAGGCTCTGGCGTCAGTGCCAAAAAGGCGCGTTCCTTCCGCGGTTCAATTCACACCACTCAATACTGTCCTTGAAATTCCGCTGGATTTTGAATCAAAAGGGCCATCAGAAGGCCAGAGATGGTGTTGGAACTCCACATATGGGGTCCAGCATTTGGCCTGCCGTCCCTGGACGCTCAATGCCTGGCTGCTGTCTTTTATTTTCAGAACTCTCTTCCTGCTGGGGCCTGGTCGCTGGTGCCCTCGAGCAATCCCAATGTCAGTCCCCTTGGTGAACTCCCGGCACTTAGGGATGGCAATGCATGGGTTGCTGGCTTTGGCAACATCGTTGAATATCTTCGAGATACCTCGAATGGAGACCATGACCTCGACCGAGACCTGACTGAATCTCAACAAGCCGACTCCATTGCGTTTTCCTCTTTCCTCGAATCTCGGGGTCAACCTCTCCTCGATCTAACCCTCTACCTGAGCAGCGACAACTACTTCGCCTCTACCCGACCGGCTCTGGCCGATATATTGCTTTGGCCAGATAGCTGGTTTGTACCTCATCTGCTACGAGAAAAGGCCAAGAAGAGATCGGAACATCTTGGCTTGAGCAGCTTGGATGTTGACACCGTACGAGAAGATCAAGACGAGGACGTTGGGCTTACTGCACACATCCCCAAGTCTTTGCGAAAACCCCGACAAACCGTGAGCAGCCTAATAGGTCGCAATGTGCAAAAAAATCGGTTTAGACTGGATGCGGCCACGGCAGACTTTTTAGATCCTCTGTCGGAGAGACTCGGAGACCAGAAATGGTTGCTTGGTGACACCGTTAGCAGTGTAGACTGTCTAACAATCGGATATCTTGCGCTACTTCAAACACCCCAATTACCGCAAGCATGGGTGAAGGAGGCCTTTCAGAAGAAGTACGTCAAATTGAGTCAATGGGCCTCGGACCAAACATCCCGAGTACTAGGCACCTCCCATCGTGCAGCTTCTCCATTGAAGCAACAGATAGGCGACCGAAACACAAAACCAGACTTGCCATGGCAGATACCCCCGCAAAGAACCTCGCAGCAAATCCTACACTCAGTCCTAGAAAGTTGCATTAGCGCTATGCCAGTCATCGGTCATGCATACAAGCCCTCAGAAATCAACCATCTGCAGGGCACTGGTGACTTGCGCCAGAAGAAGCAGTCCCAATTGATGATCATCCAACGACAACGGGAAATCTATGTCCCGGTCTTGATCTCAACACTTGCTGCAGTTGGTGTTGTGGGCGTGTTGTCCTACAAAGGATTACTTCTCCTACCTCGGCCGTTTGCAAAACCGCGGGGACGAGATTTTGGTGAAGCTGGTTCTTTGCTTGGACTGATCTAATCAAAATTTTGGACTTTGTGTCGCTAAGATACTCTACTTTGTACACGTGGCTGAGGGTCCATCGAGCCGTTCGTCAAATTTGGTACCTTGCAAGGTTCCCAGCCAGGGTCTCTCGACCGTGGAACGAGCCACTTGCATGTCTGCAAAAAAGTATGGTACTACTGGGGCCAGCTGTGGAACCCCTGTTTGTGTTTTGACCCCAGAGAGTTGATTGTCATGCACACTCAAAGTCTGGATGAGTCCTAATCAGGTCCTAACCAGGTCCTAACCAGGTCCTAATCAGGGTTTGGAATGACGCAGCAACCGACTAGTGACGTGATGTGACAGGCACATGCATCAAAATGAGGACCTTAAGACGCCAAGGTAACGCAGCCTCGTGGTGAGATAAGGGCAAATGTGCATGTCCAACTGCCTTGATAACATGGATCTATTGTAAATTACACTGATTGATTGATGAGCGATCAGGTCTAGATGTCTCTCCGATCAAATCAATACGAAATTCGAATGATATAGTTGTTATTGCCATGAGTTTCGAGAAGTGTCTCTCTGATAAAAGCAATATATGTAATCAGCGGCAGGGGTTTCATTGGCATAGACCAATCAGATCTCCGGCGTTTGGGCCAGCCTTGGGCGCACGCACTTCTTCTGATTGGCCAGTTGCCCATGTGAGGATCCTTTCATCCTTTTAAGGTCCTCAGATTTGAGCTTCACCACTTGATCGCCGACTACCTCGTCCTTACACGACATGCTGCCTCCAGGATGCTGACTCGATCCAAATCACAAACACTTTTTTGCTTTTGTTGCAACACACCCACGTCGCTGCACGTTTCTATTAGTCCAACTTCCACCCCCATGCCCATCTATTCTCTACCGTGACGCTGGTACGGAGTTCTAGGCGTTTGGGAGGTTCCTCTGACCCATATTACACACTCATAAACACTCGGTTGTTCGATGCCGATTCTTCTTTAAAAGTCTGCCACCCGACCCACAATTCGTGCCCTCTAGTGAAATTCGAGTGTCTCCAAGAACAAGGTCCTCGATCTCAAGCATTTGAACAAGCTCCTTTCACGTGAGGCTTGCTCCCGCTTTGCTATAAATCAAATAGAGTCATAGCTCCTGTTCCAAGAGCTTGTTCCATCTGTCTGCAAACACCCGCTCCTTGCGACATCTTACCTGTTTGTTGGTAGCCGCTGTTCTCCAGCCGATCTGTTGGACAATGGCCAACTTAGAAGCCCTCGGCCAACTGATTGCTCGACAAGAGGCAGACGCCCCTCCATCCTGTGCGACAGGTAACGATTACGATGGTCGCATTGGCCTGCGAGTTGCCGCCCTCTTCATCATCTGGGTTACCTCATCGATCGGTGCCGTCTTCCCAGTATTCGCGAAGCGACACAAAGGCATGAAGATCCCCGAGTGGGTCTTCTTCATCTGCAAATACTTCGGCTCTGGTGTCATCATAGCCACCGCTTTCATTCACCTCTTGGGTCCAGCAGAGGAAGCCTTGACAAACGAATGTCTCACCGGTCCGATCACTGAGTACTCGTGGGTGGAGGGCATTATCTTAATGACCATTTTTGTCCTCTTCTTTGTTGAATTGATGGTCACGAGGTACGGTAGTTTTGGCGATGGACATAATCATGCTGGCCACGGCCATAGCCATGCGACCCATGAGTCCAAAGAGACTGAATTAAGCAACACTGTGGACTCTACGCCATACAAAGATGCACCGCCTGAGAGCACTGCGCCCGCCGTCTTCTCACCAACAGAGGAGGGCGGACGACGCAGCACCCACATCCCTGGCGAGGACCACCTTGGCCACCGCCACGAGCATAATGAAATCGACGAGGCAGCCAGCCCCCTCAGCTTTGAAGACTACAAGGCTCAGATGACCGCGATCTTTGTGCTCGAGTTTGGTATCATCTTCCACAGCGTCTTTATCGGTCTCACTTTGGCCGTTGCAGGCTCAGAATTCGACACCCTCTTTGTTGTGCTCATCTTCCACCAGACTTTTGAAGGCCTGGGTCTCGGATCACGACTGGCAGTCACACCTTGGCCCACAAACCGCCGCTGGACACCTTACATCCTCGCACTGGCCTACGGATTGAGCACTCCCATCGCCATCGCCGTCGGCCTAGGCGTTCGAAAATCCTATCCACCTGAATCTCAAACCACACTCATCGTCAACGGTATTTTCGACTCGATATCTGCCGGGATCCTCATCTACACTGGTCTTGTGGAGCTGATGGCCCACGAGTTCATGTTCAGTCGATCTATGCAAAGAGCCAAGATCCAGACTGTCCTTTTTGCGTTCTTCATGATGTGTCTCGGTGCTGGCCTGATGGCCTTGCTCGGCAAATGGGCTTAGTAAGTCGAGCCCTAAGAAATTTGGATCAGCAGGCCAATGGAAAGGTCGAGCAATGGCTCGCCGAATATACGACATCGACACCATCTCCGGGATGGCGCCACTTTAATATCAGCTGGGACCGCACCAATCCGGGACACACTGTCCAGAGTCAAGCAACTCGCTTAGATAAGCGTTGGACAAAACGCCTGAAGTGTTCTTGTCCTGACGACATGTCCAGATCGAAAGCCAACGAGACCTAGGTCTGCCCCTAAGTGACACAAACCGCGAATGTATTACTAGGCAAGATACTAGGCCGGTCTTGTGCGCCCCCACGAAATTGTACGGGGACATCGAGCCTCATCTCCTCGACCGAAATGCAGCATCGGCCTGACCTCGTATGCACCAGGCCAGCGGAAGCTCAGAACAGAATTTTGCAGCGTTGGATGTTTTCGGTGCTTTTGTTGTTGTTATTGTTGGAATGCAATTGATACCCCCCTCCCCCAAGATCACGACAAGCCGAGAGAAAACAGACACTCTCACTCTCATTCTCGTCCTATGTTCGTGCTCACAGTCATAGCCATAATCATGGGGCGACTAGTCATTCATAGACAGATAGGCGGGGCTCTGCTCCAAATTAACAAAGAGGAAAAAACGTCACGAATTGAAAAGGCTTCTCATTTCATTTCATATCCCAGACTGAGATATGTATATATATCCTGGTGGTTCCTTGGATTTCATTTCGCATTTCCCCTTCTAGATTGGATACGATTATTGTGAGGATGAGGATGAGGATGATCTGATTTAACCTGCGTCGTGCGCGCGTGCTGTTCGTAAGTGGGAACTCTGTAAAACACTTTTCGTTGACCTTCGCTGTGCCATGGGGGTCATGACATTCAAATCCCAACCGCTGGACTCAATTCCTATTCCCAGTAACGCCACTTCACATTAGCTGCCCTCCTTTCACTCGCGACGCACCCGCCCACCCGGAACTCGTAGCATCTCCGCTCCGCGGCGTCCTGTTCCTAATCCGCTTCCTTCCGGGCCTCACCTACGATCCAAATCCATAATGCTGAACAACCGCACATTATCGACGGTGCAAGACCGGGACGTTTCTGCATCGCAGCAGCCCAGCTCCGGGAGGATATCGACTGTGGCGCTGCTGTTGGAGGTCGCGACGCCACGCATGCTCGCGATGATCAGGGCTGCTTCCTCGCACGGCGTCGTGTTGGCGGGGAACGTGCTCGTTGAGGATCCACTCGCTTGGGTGGTGTATGAGAGGCTCTGTCCTTGGGCCCAGACGTCGGAGAACGCGTGGTAGTTGAGATTGGAGGGCTCGTTGTTGGGCGTGCTGTGCTGCAGGCCATCGTCCGTGTTGGAGTCGTGATAGACATCGTAGAGGGTTCGGGCAGGGTGCTCGGTCTTTATGGGCGCATGGAAGTGTCGCTGCGGCGACCCCCTCGCTTCCCTGCTCTCTCCTGGCGGTGAAGGATACTGGCCCGCAGCAACATCGCCGGGCACATCGTCGTCGACAGCGAGCAGCGTTGAATCGGACCTCTGGTCCTCCCACTGGTCGTGGTTTTGGTGTTGGCGATTTTGTTCCTGGTCCTGCTGTTGGTTCCAACGCCGTATGCGATCCTCATGCTGGAGTCTCCTCCAAGCTGCGTCCAACTCGACATCTCTGTCCGTACAACCATTGCTCACACCGTCACCACCGCCAATCCCAGATTGCCGTACGTCCCTCCGCCTTAGCACCTCCTCCAAACACCGGACCTGCTCCCGCAGCATCCTCATCTCCTCCTTGAGCACCCGGTTCTCCTCCGCAACATGGCGCGCTGCATTTTGGACCTGCTCCGTCGCCTGCACGCCCTGTGCTTCGTACTCGCGCACTTTGAGCTCCAGAGAATTGACGTAGTCCTTCCGCCGCGCTCGGGATGCACGTTGGTTTAATGTGTTGCGGTTGAGGCTCTCGTTCCGGCTGGAATGGCTGTAGCTGCGGCTATGACTGTTACTGTTGTTTTCTCTGCTTGCTGTGGTTGTTGCCGCCATGTTTGGCTCCCAACTTTCTCAACGAAAGTGAGTAGTTTCCAGATTAAGCTATTGTGTTGATTGAAAATTATTGAAACTTTCCACCCCAGATCCAGGGTGCAGATGTGCTGGGAGATCGTGTTGTGTTTTCTTCACCGTTCTGACAAATCAACAAATATGGAATAGTTGCTGTAGCACCCAACCAATTACGATTACCAGGGGAAGAGTCATTCAATGCAAGACACAAGCTTCCCTCAGACACAAATATCCGAGAAAGCCGCCACGTAGAATGCGTGAAAGCCAGCAGAGAAATTGAAGAAATTACACGGGAAGAAAAAACTCGGATCGAGATTTTGAGGTCAAGAAGAAAAAAAGCCTCACTATTGGCTAGTGGATGTGTCACCGCTCCTTCCCCACTTTTGCCCTCAGCCTTGCAATGGTAATCTGCACAAGGCTGGGCCCGGCTGTGCCTTGTGGCTTGGCTGCTCCAGGGATTCAATACTCGAGCGAGTGACGGAAGCTGTTATTGTTTAGTTCTCTGGCGCTCTGCTGTCATGGCTAGGCTCCGGGTGAATTTCTTGCCAACAACCTCAGCCCGGCGAAGCTCGTGCGAGCCTCGGGTCCCCTTGACTCTTGGAGAACAGATTACAGTACGTCCTGACGGCTTGGTGACAATAATAGTGCATGACCGTGAGTGAGACTTTCCATGTGGCAGTTATATCCGTGTACCATATACGTCTACAATGCAGATTTCAGTCTGGGTAGCACTCAAATACAATATGAAGGAGTGACGGGGCCAAACACTATCAAGGCGTCAGGATCTCACCATCGGGCTGAATAGACGCACTCGTGCGGTCGGTTCCTGTATTCTGGCATGTGAAATGGAAGGGAGGGGTCTTAGCATACCTACATTCAGTTCGAACCCTGCCATGTTAGACTTACCCTTGAAAAATCCATAGGTTGGCGGGGAGTCTAATCCACCTTCCTTTCCTCGGTCCTGGACGATGAGGGGTTTACAGTCTTGCAAGTGAGAATTCGTACACGATCTCGTTCATTGCTGAAAGTGCTGCGAAACGATATGCCCTGCCCTCAGACCAACTTAGGCATATGGAACCTTAAGCTGCGTCCCAAAGAGGCTGATGGGATCAGACCGAATAGCTCTCTAGATATTTCGCCAGAATTATGTAACTCGATAACCGGCCACTCGGGTTGTGGTAAAGTCAAATCGATCAAGCCCAGGATCGGATGCTTGAATAATGATATTCGTCCTTGTCTAAACCATAACCAAGATATTGGCAAAGTGGTCTGCAGTGCGTTCGTACTTGGTTCACCAATGAACGGTCCATGGGGTTAAGCTCAAACTTTTGGCTGCAGATAGGATTGATTTGCACCGTGGTACGGGTAATGTGCCGGTCTGTTGGGATCCGATCGACAGGTCCTTTTAGACTTTCGTCCAGAATCCGAAAATGCAACCTCACCAAGTGGAACGCAAGGACTTACTGCCTGAGCAGCTTAGACCTGGGCTTGAATTTGGAATTCGAAAGTTCCTTTTTCTCAAGCCACATCGTCCACCTGAGACGCGGATGCGGGGTCTACTTGCAGCCACAACCTTTGAGCTTCACAACGTCAGTACCGAGTACATCAGAAATGAGCCATCGTAGCGTTTGCCCATCGGGACGAGAGGTGTCGCAGCTGGCCGATGCCGTCGTGATTAATTCGCTGTCAGCATGATGGCTAGCAAACAATGAAGGTAAACATGCGAAAGGGAGAGGAAATTTCAGTGGTCTTGAATCTTGAAGCTGTTGCCGCTTTAAAGGTCACCGTCACGTGGTGAGTTTGGGGGCGTTCTATCCGTTCAATCCTCATCCTTGAATTTAATTACCAACCCATTTGGCGATGAATAGTAATCTCATGATTTCAAGCGTCGTGTGAGAGAATACACCAGTTTCTGCTCCAAGGACTTCAGAGCATCGTCCGTAAACGTCAGATACCGTTCGAGCATGTAAAGATGCCGCTCTACGATGTCGAGCATATCGTCCCTTTAACAGAGGAACAGCAAGCATCATTGGCCATAGCATTCACAAACCTCCATTCCAAGCGCTTCAAGACCCCGAAGTTCTTTGTCAATGTTCGGTACTCAGATGTCAGCGCCCAGGTTGTCTACCGAGGGGGAAGGAAAGTAGAATACAATCGTGTGATCCTGAGAACTCGGGTAGGCGAGCAGCGTTCCAAGGACCTCTACGATGACCACTGTCGGGACATTGTCAAAATATGGGAAGAGCATATTGGCAGCGGGGGTAGAGAAGGGCTCAGGACGGTTTGGGTGCTTGGCGCCCTGACGACAGCGGTGGAAAGTGGGATTGCGCGACCAAGGGTAAGTTCGTAACTCGTCCTGTTTGGGTGGAACAAACTTCCCCCCTGAAACCTGCTGAATATAAACACAGGTGGGCGAGGAGGAGCAGTGGCTAAAGCTCAATATGGAGGAATTCCGAAGATTGGCCCAGGAAGGAGATGAGGACTTTATCGAATTGGTCCAGGAACTTGACTCGACTACCACTTCGTAAAGAGCTCTCAATCACAATAAGGCATCTGTCAGGCCTAATTTCCCTATCACTAGCAGACACCTATGCTTCTGGCTTGAAACGCGTCCTACTAAACCGCAAACCCTGTGTTATCCCTGATGTCTCCTCGCTCTCGAAAGGCTGACGTCCAAAACATCTATACCGTTCCAATGTTTCCGCGCTGCTAACCCTCCGCTGCACCTTCCCTCCTCGCATTATCCCTTGCAAAACAACTGCATACAAATAGAGAATCGAAAGAAATGGCTCGGCCAGCCAAGCTCAATTGCTCATGTTGCTAAGTGGAAATTCACCCCGGGGAGGTCTTGTACCAACCACCCATCCCACTAACCTTTGCTTTGAGTCTGGGTATTGTTGCTATTTCTGCTTTTTATTTGGGGATTGTCATCATGGTCATGTCATCGTACAAACGTGAGACGTCGCTTCGTGAAACTTTGCGAGCTTTGTACACATAACGAGCGTAGGGTCTGCAGCTTTTAATAAGTCCTTCCATACATCCCGCCTGGGGCGGATGCATGGGGATTCATGAATGGGCTTATTCCTCCCTGTGATGATGGCGGTGGCGGTGGTTGTTGGTGTTGTCGAGTAGTGTTAGAACTTCCAGCAGGCATTTGCGGACGGTGGAACATGCTAACAAGTCTGCGGCCAATGCTGGGTTCGATTTCGGTACCATCCCGAGCTATTTTCACCTCACGATTGGAGTTCCAAGGGTTGCGCAATCCTCTTGTTCGGTAGAAAGGGAGTCGGTCGGTCGAGAGCCACTTGATCTTGAATGGTTTACCAAAAGGTTGTGGTGTTCCAGGGCTTGGACTTGTGGAGTCGTCGTTTTCAGCTGACAGGTTCCCGGCCTCATCCTCTGCGGCTTCCTCTTCTTGGATCTTTTTCTCAGACTCCGCTTCCCAAAAGATCGTGCCTCTTGCCGAATCATCGATGATACGCCCTTTGGGAGCCGTGGAAGTCGTAGGGGTCGGTATCGTAAGCGGAAGGTCTGTCGTAGTCGGAGGCGGAACTTCGGGGCTGGGTTGGTATTCGAGGTCTGCGACCGCATCGCCATCAATCGGGGACTCCATCCTGGCGTACCCAAAATATTCGCCCGATTTGTTGGCTGAAAAGATTAAATACACGTTTTCAGCTGCCTGAATCTCTGTTAGGCTACCCGCATAGTCATTGAATGGTTACTCACTTGGAATGCTTTGTTCAGTGCAGCTTCATTGTGAGACTGCGTCGCCCAGACGCCGCTCAGGACACTTCGCTCCAAGTCGTCAACTGTCAGACTCTTGACGACGAAAAACTTTTCCTTGACCTTCTCGACAACCTCTGCGTTTGTGTCAGACGAGACCTTGGCTTCCCCATCCGTAAGAGTGCCTTCCTCTCCAGTAGGCGAAGAATCACTCTCGCCTACTGACTCATTGGCTGGCTTTGTAGCTGGTTGGGAAGCGCTGGTCGATATGCTGCCTCGACGCAATCTGCAGACCAGCCTGACTCCTTGGAAGCGAGAATCATGGAAACGAGACATTGCTGCTGCACAGCTTTCTTCTGTTTTGTAATTTACAAAGGCGCAATTGCTCTTGGAAATTAGAAAAACGCTTTCGATGGCATCTGTAGCGTCCCTAGAAAAATGGTCCTTTAGGTCCATGATGTGTGTAGTAGGCGGAAGATTGCCAACCCACAGCGCATGACCAGACTGCTTGGGCTTTCTTGGAGGACCTCTCAGAACTGATTTCTGCAGCGACGAATTTGAGCTTGATCGCCTTACTGTTTTCATCGTCAGCCAGTACAGCGAGGTGGAATCAGGAACCATACCTGTCGGTTGAGTTTGTGGATGAAGATTGCTCGCTTGTGGATGCACGAGTGTGCTATCCAGCCGTAGCTGTGGCAATGGATATCCACCCATCATTCTAGAGTCATACGAGCCCGCGTAGATAGGGTTCGCTTGTCTCGAGAATTGGGACGCTTGTAGTTGATGCTGCTGCATGGGACCACTGGAGCTTTGAATTAATGGTTGCTGAAGTATAAAGGCATGATTTTGTAAATGCTGCGCGTTGTTGGGACCAGTTGGCCCGGTCATGAATTGAGGATAAATAGTATGTTGCGGTTGCTGTTGTTGCTGTCGAGGCTGGTGATTCTGAACATATTGATTTGGGAACTGTTGACTATAGGGGTGATTGTAGTTTGTAGCAGCCTGTCCGGCAAACTGGGGGTTCTGTTGATATTGAAACATCAAAGACTGGTCGGTCGCACCTGGCGATTGGAAAGATTGAGGGAAAGGTTGCTGCTGGTAATGCCGTGCCTGGTAATCAGGCAGTGCAGCTACCATACTCGCCATATTGAGCATTCCTGGTCCAGGATAACTATTTATGCCGAACTGTTGTTGAGAGTATGGCTCAAATTCCATGTTTGGCTGTTGGCTAGTTGAAGGATGTGCAACTGGTAACGAATGTTGTGGAGATTGATCTGTAGTTGTTAGCGAAGGTCTCAAACCGGCGACAACGAAGGACCAACCTCTTGACTGATTTACTTCGCCATCGATCATGGGAGGACCAGGTCTGGGCAGAGGTTCGTCGCCCATACCTATATTCTCAAATATGACAGGCAAAGTGTAGTAGTGCTGCACCCAAAAGACAGCCATCAGTTAACCATCCATGATGCTGGCTGCTTGCAGATGACACATGAAGAACTAAGACAAACGGTACCTCAAATAGCCACACCCTGACTCAGGAGAAGAAAGATGATCGCCCTGGGATGAAGTGTAGGCTGAGCACGGAAGACAATGGATCCGAATGGTCCCTTTGAAGGTGGTGAGAAAGAATCGACGGACAGGAGTTCCAGGAGGATAGACTCTCTGCTTGCCAGAAACGAAATGAAACAATCGACCAGGCGCCAAATTTGGAAGGGAATGTGGTTCGCAGGGGTAGAGTCGATTTCTCAAAGCACTAGGATGGCAATGGACTTGATCATGGCTGTGCTAGCAGCCAACCATGGAGTGGTAATTGGCCTGTCCCATATGCATGAAGAGAACGAGGATGGAAAGAGAATCCGTGAAAGGGATACTTGAAATCTGTTCTATCGGGAGTAGAAAATTATGACTGGCGGTGATAGCGACGAGCAGGTGACTAGAGCCCTGTGGCACACAGCAAGTAAAATTCGAGAATGAATCCCGGGCCCACCAGACTCCAGTGATTAAAACGCAGGAGAACCTTCAGAGAGAGTAGTGATTGGAATTGACCAGGGGAAAGGAGGCTTGTGGGAAGGAGCCGGCCAAGGGTTCATCAGCGAGCAGCCTGCTGTAACTTGTCGGGGGGAAACTGGAGAAGAGCTTAAAAGGCTGCTGGGAATTACAGACACCATGGCAGAAGTCTAAGACCCTTTTGGTGCGCCACGATTTATTTTTTTCTGAAGAGGAGCCTACGTACGGCCTGGGACGGGGGAAACGAGTTCTGAGTTCTCGTGGGCGTTCAGATTACCAGCAGAGGCTGTCCATGGCTTCATTGGACGGAACAATGATGCGATCTTGAAAATTCGGATGGGGTAAGCGCAAGTCCAAGAACTGCTTGCTGCGGATACTCCATGCCCACAGGAGGGATTAACGGCAACTGATCTACCCCTAGTGGCTGGTGCATTGAGTGGAGGAGACAGAGGTGCCGTGCAGACAGGCCATGTGAGCAGAACCTTGAAGCTTGTAGCTCGTAGCCTGTGGGTCAGGCTACACAGTGGTGGCGGTGTTTTGTTTTCCTTTCCGGAAGCTTGGGCCGGATGGCAGAAAGTGAGATAGAGCTTGACAAGATGGCCAGCGAGTGACGAGTCCGGGCTTGTGGGTGCGGTAGAACTCGGTATCCCATGCCAATCATTGCCAACTATGTCCATGCTAGAAGTTTAGGGCCTCGCCACTGGATAGGTGTCCCCGTAAAGCGCAAGCTCGTAGGCCCATGGGTGCGAGACCTGAAGCTTGCCTATACCGAGGGAGGAGGGAGGGAGCCATACTTAGCAGCAAACTCCAAATGTGGCGAGTTCGAAGCCTTGGAGGAGAGAGCCAAAGCGACCTGGGGATTGGTTTGGCCTGTCCTTGCTGACATTGGCAAGCTTGATCGTCGCTTAAACCGTTGACAGGCTTGCTAGTTGGCCAAGTGGGTTCTTAGTTGGCCTCTTGGTATAGCACTAAACACCACACTGGAGTGCGCTGGCGATACAACATGGAGCGAGATGGGGTGGTTGTGGGCGCCTCAAGCGTGTGACACCAAAGTCGGACCACTGTCCGTGCGTCAGGGATCCGCTTGCAATGCAGAGGGGTTTTCTTGCAATCCAAGCTGATAACTGGGAGTCAAACTCGTGGACTGTGGTTGGTTTGGTGGAGACGTAATGGTGGAAAAGGCTTGACGTTCTGGACCTCGCCGATCCCTGACGATAACAGTTAGGATGAGGCGCATACTGCCAAGCACGACGACGAAAGCATCGTCCAGCAAGGACTAGGGCAAGCCACACACCCACCAACTTCATCTTCCAACCCAGGATCTCCCTCCCTCCACCATCGGCATCTGCGAAGTTCTGGATCCAACTTGGGCCCCAAGATTTTGGCACGAGGAACCTCACACTTCGCAGTGACATCTCGCGACCCACTTCGTAGCCCAGAGGCGCCAGAGCATGTAATATGGTACTCAGCCCGTACTGGCGGTCTCGGATCCTAATCATGCATGTCTCCCTGATCCTTAGGCTCTCGTACCCGTAGATCTGGGTGCCCTCTACGCGGAGGTGGTGTTGCGCCACACTCAAGGCCTTCGTACACTGGGCCTTGCACCGACGACCAGACTCGGTTCTTTTGCGATGATCGATTGCTACAAACTGTTCCTCGGGCCAAGATGGACAGGCAATGAGTCAGAGGGATACCGCTGCATTGAACGTCCCCCAAATCCTTGAACCCTGACAGACTGAGGTAAAGATTGGGCATAGAGCGATGGAATAGACGTGATGTCTCGGGATTCTATACCCTGCGCTTGCTACTGGTTCCTCAAACTCGTTGCAAAGATCGACCTGAGGGAGGAACCAGTGACCATATCTACACACCTTTTTCATATGGCGTACTAGGTTCTTGCTTAGGCCATATGATCTTCGGTGTTTATTTTGGAAATCCGATGCTATACAGCGCTTTCGGGCTGCCTGAGGGAGTGCCCAAGCACCTTCAGTTGCACAGGAATTACAAAGATGACACTCCGTCGCAGATCACGATTACGCGGCGAATGGCCTTGATGAAGCGATGCTTGGGAGCCCTATTTTTAGTGGTTATATCTGAGATCACACTTGGAAGATCACCATATCATTTGAGTCATAGGTGTTCCAAGCAGGTCTTCAAGCCGGGTATAGAACGGTGGCTGGATCTTGATGTGGCTGAGCATATCTGGAGGATGGGAAAGCTCCAAAGAGGCAGGCACGACCAGATGGGAATTCTGCACAAGCCCATCACGGCTGCCGCGCCTGGACTCAAAGCCCACGGGGAAACATTTCAGCGAGTTCCGGGTGCCGATCCCTTACGTCATAAACCTTGTTCTTAACCCAACCTCACTTCTCTGTTTTCTCAATTCTCAACTTTTGCCTCTTGATCGTCGTCGTGCATCGCACCGCGCACCCAAATGCCCCAACAAGACTGGAGACTTCCGATTTTTGCAAGAGTATGACGAATGACCTTCACTCGCCTCACTAGGTCTCTCCCTGAAATAAAAGTCTTTCCTAGCATTTCGGGCGGGCACCCTCCCGACGGTGAGACATTCAAATGCCTGTTTTTGGTATCTACGCCTTATTTCGCTCGACGCTGCAGCTAGAAAGCCCTATGGCTTAGAACCTCCACCGTACTAAATGCCTTGCCTTCGGTTGTTCGAGATTTGCCACCTGAGCGACTTGTCTCGGAATTCAGCTCCTCCTGAGACCTAGACAGCTCGGTGGAACGTTGCCAACTGTGGCAAGCCTTCCTGCTAGGTCTCTATCTACATCGAATCCTCCTTGTCAGGTATTTTCCTCGGAGTCCTCCCAGATGCCGAATACTTGGGTACCAGCAGTTCTACTCCATGTACACGAGTCCTCCTCCTGACTCTGCAAAGATCGACGGTCAATGAACACGGAGTCCCCGAAGGAGAAAACCCTGATAGTTACATCTCTGCTTGGTCGCCGTCGACTCGCTCCGCAAACGAACTCGAAGACTCCTCAGCAGGGTCTATAATTCGTTTCAGATTCGAGCTTGTTATAGAGCTATGAGCATGGGTAGTCGTTATTCATTCCACAAAAGCTCTCGGTGCAAGTCATGCCACCTCGGCAGTAGTCAGAAGCGGCCCGAAGCGACGAACACCAATCGTCTGGTTGTCATGCAGTTTTGCAAGCGGTGTGGCCATGTGGCTAGTCATAAGGGTCCTTCTGTGGCAACGCAATTGAGATACTTGATTGCTCACAGGTATACCGAAAGGCTTGTCTGGAGGAGTCATGTCTTTCTTCTGGGTTACCAACCAATCACGAGCCCAAATGCCACTCGGCTCGTCCCCCTTCCTGGTTGAATTTGAGCGCTCGCGTACAGAAAAGTGCATTCTTGATATGGTACGATCTGCATTTCAACACCTAACACAGCCGCATTCTCAGACTTGCATCAAAAGTACCATCCTCAGTGCAGGTACATTCAGTCCCTGCCGCGTCCCTGCCGTCGCCAAAGGAACGAGCCCATCATAGCGGGGTTGGTTATGGCCAACGACTTCCATCTTCTGCACGTCGCGAGTATGCAGGTTAGCCCCGCCTGATTTCCCCTTGCATGAGATTATGCTTCAACGGTAAGGTGGTTCCTATAGCCCCAGAATCGGGTCCCAATTGATCTAAAACTGTCAACCAATCGAAGGTCAGAAAGGCCCCTCACGCAATCTTGAAGGGAGCGAAGTGGTGTCAGAGATTGCCCATACGGAGTTTTAAATTTTTCCAATGTCGTTTCGAACGGTGTGCTCGATGTTATACTCCGTCTGCATCGCCTCAAGTCTGCACTATTGGTGGGGTCGGCGGGAACTGATCACACCAGCAAGGCGCTTAACGCAAGGGGCTGTCCCGGTTCCCTCGTACCAGCGCGTCCTTTGAATTCTTGCACTATCCAACCAAAACGGACATCTAAGGACGGCTTCGCCTCACCCGCCCTTCCACGTTCTGGCATGACCTTCAAGCGAATGATCTGCTCGTCAAAATGGACAATATCACTTCCAGACCAATCATATTCCCAAGAATGCCAGTCGCATCGTGAAGCAAGGCTCAATGATGGTCTCCCGGGGAAAGGTGCTCCACCCAATCATCCTGCTTTTACAGGCCTCTCCTTATTCTCACTCGCTTATCTTCCTCTCTTGTTATTTTGCCCGGCAGATGGGTTTTATCCAGCCTAGCTGTTCGCTTTTTCTTTTGTTGCGAGCTTAACTCCAAAAGCACCGCGCAAATCTCGCCTGATCTGCCCAGGCTGGTAGGAGCGCTAGGGAACCGGTTGGCTTTCCCTCGAAGGAAACTGATAAATTGGATTAGACATCAAGTTGGGTCTCCTTGAAGGGCGATAATGTGCACTAGTTCACATGAAGGACACCTCCCCGAAACAAAGTGACCAATTGCACTACTGGGTACGACTAGCTGGTTATCAGGCAGGCATTCTCCGAATGAGAGCGGCAGACCGTACAATGCACGATGCGCGATATCCCATTTCTCTTCTTCGTTCCCCTTTGTATCTGCCCTCCTCCCTGAGTCAACCCACGAATATCTCAACAGCAACGGAGGCACACAACCTTGCGAGTGATGCCACCCTTCCCTCCCCTGACACCCTTCCCCGTGGAAGTCCTCACTATCAATCCGGCTGAATGAACTACTCAGCCGCGGAGAATATCTGTATGCCACTCGTATGATATGGGCGGTTGCAGCAGGATGTAACACAGGGCCCCAAAGTCTCAACAAATAAAACTCTGGTCCGTGACCAACTCTTTTATATTTTCTGCCTTTGAAGTTCCTTGATGTTTGTATTTTATATCCTCATCGCGTTATTACTATTAAGCTCCTTCCTGCCTTCCTTCCCATGCTCATTATCTCCTCTCTTTCCCTGTAAAGTAAGAGAAGTCGAGCGGGCGCGTGAATACCCACCCAAGCCAAGACGTATACACTGCCCCTAAGCCCCTTGACCGTTAGGTGGCACTAAGTAGCTATTTCCAAGTTCTCTCCTCTCCCTTCGTTCGTCTCTTCGTTCCTCGCCTGCAAGTTGTAAGCTGTAGGACAGGTGGCCCTTACATAGCTACATGCATGTATAGATACGATATGTGAAGTTTTATTTAACGGGGGCCCAGACAAGACAAAACTTATCAACGCGGAGGCCATGGGGGTCCTTAGTGCCTGAGACCTCAACCTCAAAGCTGTCCGTGTGTGCGTGCGAAAGTAGAAGTGCTGAAAGGGAAAAGAAAAAGGAAACAAAGGGTCCTTCTCGTATCATATTGCCTTTCCTTTCCTTTTCGCAAGTCAACCGGAGCGCGTGCGCGGTATCCAAAATCCCAAATATGCATACTCTCGCTTGCTGGGAGGTGCGCTAGGTAGGTATGTAACAGTGACGCTCAAGGATCGTGTCGTGTCCAGAAGCGATGGTAAGCGACAGGCCAGTCCCATCCCACCCTACTCGGAATCGCAAGTATAGTATGTGAAAGGCTCGAGCCTCGGCTCGACTCGCAGCCAGAATCAAATCACCAAGCCGCCGCCCCAGCCGCCAAAATCTCCTCCGGCTTGTTGTATGAAGTATATATGTAATATGTTCAAAATGTCCTCAAACCCCTCGTCTCTCACTCGTCAGCACCAGCGTGCATGCATCGTCAATCATTCGTGTCATCATAATATCCAACAACAGTAGTATCACAAAGCACGATGGGCGTCCCCATGACTTCGATATCAAGGTCAACCCTAGAGGTAGTCCTGTAACGGTGCTACCGTTCACCGAGCCCCGTCACTTTGCCGGCGAACCTGGCTCCGGCGCTGCCTCGCTTCTGGAGCCTGCTGGTCGTGCCATCTGAGGGCAGTAACGGTGCGGCCTTCATCATCATGGGTAGTGGGCCCAGTGTGTCGTTGACACCGCCGCCAGATGCTGCCCGAGAGGTACGCTGCTCTATATACAATTGAGCGCCCGATGAGAGCGGGATGGGCGCTGGCTCGGTGGGGATCTCGGCGCCGTTCTGAACCAGTAGTTCTGCCATCGCAAAGGCCTTCACTGTCGAGGCCTGCTGTGGACTCGTTGCGTGAGACGAGACTGGCCGCGCGGGGTCGGCGGCTGCCAATGCTAGGAAGACTGCGTGCGTGTTCCTAGATCGGTCGCGCGCATTGACATTTCCTCGTCTTGCGATATTAAGGAGGACGCCTTGAATGTCGTGTTTCTTGATCGATGTCAACAATGCATCGTCAGCAGTCCCATATTGTCCGACAGGTTCGACATACGCTCGCTCAACATATTTTGCCGTAATAAATTTCAATCGCTGGTCACGAGTTGCGGTAGGAGCAGGTTTGAGATTCCGATCGAGCAGACTCTCCCACACCATGTTACTGATTCGATTTCCGATCAGCATCATGAGCTCTACAATATCATTCGTAAAGGAATGTACGTCCAATGTGAGTGATCGAATCTTCGACACATGAGTTCCAAGAGATCGATGTATACCGCCACACTCTATACAGAGTATTATGCCAAGGTTTAGGGAAACCCACTCAACTTTGGAAGTGGAATTGCAGTCCGCGCAGAATTGATTGCCATGGTCGTTGTTTCTGATCTGATCAAGCAATTTTGATGGATTTTCGTCGTAGCTGTTGCTACTTGTGCGGGTGTAGGTCGGTCTCGCACCAACAGTGATTCTTCGTCCCACTCCGACCCCCAGGGAATCGTTTTTCCCTGAATAACCATGGGGGCCAGACTGCGAGGAGCTTTTACCTGTGAGAACGTGGCCAAATTCCCGACCAACAGGCTCTTTGCGTGTTGGTTGAGCCGTCTGACTACCTGATTCCATAGCGCTCTGCAAGGCGTTGTTGATGGAATTGATCCAATTATTCATCTCGTCTTCGGTTGTTGCCTGATAAATGCGTTTGTATTGAGGTGTTATAACTTCGAAGCAAAATCTCCTCTCAGCATCACGTGCTGTCCTGACGGATGCCATCCGCAAATCGATAGGTTCTCGATGTAAGTCTAATTTGTCTTTCCAGTTGCTGTATTCAGACAGTTTGCCTTGGTCGAGAACAATCCAGAATCTATAGATATCAGTATCTGTGGTAATCATTCACGGAGGACGGCTCACTTGTGCCATGCCTGCTTATTTATGCCCTTGGGGTCAATGTGCGAGCCAGGTCTGCTCAAAGCCCAAAGGAGACCCTCTTTCCGATACTGACCACCCGAAGATTTCTCACTCGCAGCTACTGAAGTCTCATCCAGATCACGAATCCCCTTGAACTTGCTTGGTGTCGGTATGATGGATGATGCCCCGGGGGATGTTGATAGCGCTGCAGTCGGGATGTTATTGAAGTTGTTTGAGTTGGATATTGGCGAGAGGGTCTTGATGGAGGCAGCTCCAAATTGCGAGCTTACACTATCCGCTCTCGACAAATCTGTGTCAGAGGTATATCCAGTCGATCCATTTTGCGCCGGCACTTGACTGGGAGGAGCTGCCGGTTGATGGACAATTTCTGTCTCCACAATGGAAGGGCCATTCTTTTCTAGATTTCGACGTTTCTCCTCCCTTTCGGTTCTTTGGAGGTTGTATTCCTTGTCAGCTTCCATGACCTCTTTTACAAGAGCATCAAGTCTTGGGGTCAAACTTTCCACGCGCTTAGCCGCTGTGAGAAATGATTTCGTTTGACCGTCAGCGTATTTTGTAAGCTGGGAGAGGAGCTCTTGTTCCTTGCGGCCTCCATGGAGATCTTGCATGAAGCTCGAATAATCGAAACGCTTAAGCTCAAAGTTTTTCTTCTTGGTCTGATATTTAGAATCACTTTCCGCACGCTTCTTGTCTTTGAGAGAATCCTGCCGTTGGCCCAGGTAGCGGCTAACGTAGGCATAATAGTCGCGGCTTTCCTCCTCGAAATCTTTCTTCTTGGATTCTGCTTGTTTGATGTCGAGATTGTAGAGTTTAGTGATCGGATCAATGATTTGCTTCTGCAGTAAAACCCCATTCTCTTTCTCGTATTTTAGAATCCGTTGCGCGATGTTGGTAAAATAATGCTCGATTGCTGGCTTGAAGGCAGTCGCGTTTGATGCTGAAGCCTCTTGTAGTGCACCAAGAAATGCCGACATGGCCTGGTTGTACTCACTCTGCGCTTGCTGAGCCGCCTCTGCCCGTTTCAGAACCTTCTTTATCTGTATTCTCATATTGCCGGTCTTTTGTTCTAAAGACTTCATAGTAGCTCTAAAGACTGGCCCATCCTCAACGGCACTTACATCTTCCCCGGGTCGTGTACATTGAACATCAATAACTGGAGGAGCTGGTATAATGGTCGAGGCAGTCGAACTGAACTCTGTTGACTGGACGTGAGGAGAGGGCGGACTGGCATACTCAACAGGAACAGGCCCCTCGGCATCACTAACCGTTGACTGAAAAGATTGCGAGGAGGGCATTCGAGCCCTTTGTGACGGGACTACAAGTTCCAGGCCTGGCGAAGCGAGTGGTGCCATGGTGACAGGGACATTGTTGTTCACCCAGAAAGAGAAGGATGCCAGGGTATTCAGTCGATGCGCCCTGGAATCATACTCGAGAAAACTGCAAGAGTTGCGCCAACCACCGCCTTTGTCTTCGAAGGACTTTGGGGGTTTCCAGCGCCAGTGCCATTCGTACGTGACGGCCGGACTTCCGTTCGTACCAAAATCACCAATGAATTGGACATTGGAATTCTTGTGTAAATTGGGATCGGCGTGGAATTCCCTCGTGATTAATTTATCCAAATCTTTTGTATTTTGCGCGTAAGCGAAGGTTAATCCGCTGATGTTGGTGTCTACAGCGGCTGTAGCAGTCGAAGGAGTAGAAGGCAGCGGAGCCGAATTTTGTCGGCTCACGAATGTGAAATGCAGGTCAAGTTCATCTTCGAGATCCAGTCTCGGGAGGAAGGACAGATTGATGGACTCGGGATCCTGGAAGAATCAGTCAGAGTAATCGCCACGCTCGTTGGTTGCGAGATAGTACCTGTACATAGGATATTGGTTTGTAGTCGACCAGGTCGGGTTTTCCAACAAGGCGTGCGGCAGGATATGCATTAGGTACGACGGTTATAACGGATTTGCGGCGGCCATTCGTAATAACGATTGAACTGATCGAGACTGGGGAGGATCAGCGTATTGTTCAATGGGGAACACTCAACAGCCAACGGTCAACATACATCGGGATTGATCCTTGAGGTACAATACTGAGCCATCATCGGGCCTACTGCTGATATTTCCCATGATGGATACCTAGGTAGCAGCCTGGAATTCAGGCGGGCAAGTGGAGATACGCCAGTTTGAGGGATAGATGTCGAGAGCGTGTCCAGGGTTGGAGGGGTCAGCGTGTCAAAGAAGGAGACCGGAGAGGGTGTTTTTGAGCGAGTGAGCGATGCCGCTGGACGAGATGAAGATCTATAATGCAAATGCGGGAGGTTACAGAGTATTGGGTGAATTGTTGTGTTGGTCCAAGTGAGGGAGACAGCATCAAGTGAACATGGATTCTGTGGGGGACTGAAGAACGACTGCGCCTCCGAATCTGAAACCGAAATCCTGCGAGGCGTAACTCGTGATGAACGCCTTGCCCACTACTCTGTACTCCGTACTGCTAGTGCCAAACCAGCTGCCTAAGGTGCGGATTAGGTCCGCTAACGAGCACTAAACACTCTAGTTCAATGCCAAGTCTCGCCATTTTAAGCTTAAGAAAACGTGACCACAAAAGCGCGATCCGAGGAGTACAGCGTCACTACCTAGGTACGGAGTACTTAGTTATTAGCTGGTCGTACAGATTGGGACCTGTGTCAGGGAACTGTAAGACCCAAGAGAGAAATCGTTGTTGCACTTAACAAGCTATCGAACATTCCCATCCCAACCCATGCCCGAGGGTATCACTTGATTCATCGTAAAGTCATTCCATCCGCCAGCAAAATTGTTTCCTCACCAGGTCAATACTGGGTCGCTTGCTTGCCTCCAGTATCAAGTCGCTAAAAGCTTGCCATTTCCAACCACGTCCCGACAAACGCCAACCTCCCTAGCTCTGCGCTACTTTCCCACGTTTCTTGCCCGCCATCTCTCCTGTCCTTGACCCCAAGTGCGTTTTCTACCTCATCATCAGGGATCATCTTCTTGCAGAACTCATCAAAGCTCAACTTCCCGAAGCCGCCCCTCCGATCAGCCTCGTCGTCAATTTCATCATGTCGAGTCCAGAGTTCGTAGATCTCCTTTGCTTGTTCCGGGATGCCTGCAAATGGATTCGGGGTGGCATCTGATTTAGTGGTCGTCACTCGACTCAAATTGCTGCTAGGGACCTCATCATCACCCTCACTAGGCCTGAATTGCGGCAGCGTTGGGTCATGGTAAGAACCGGTTGATTGCGTCTCTGAACTCGCTGCACCTGGTGGCGCCGAGCCGAACATCAGTTCAATGTGGTCATCAGGGTCAGAGGCCTCAGCGGGCTCCATGAATACTGTTTCAGCATCGGTCAGATCCACTTTGAATTGTTCAGTGTTGGGGTTTGAGGCCAAAGCTTCGGTCTTTCCTTCAATTTCAGGATCAAGTTGTCCACCCAGAAGTAATTCTTCAGTCCGTTGTCTGTCTGCCTCTTTCAACGCCGCTGCTTTGCTCTCTTCCGACTGCTCAAGAGATTGTTTGTAATCTTCTTTTTCTGCTCGGAATTTGAGTCGTAGCTCGCGTGTTTTGTGCGAGGCCAGCCAATCATTCTCCTTGTCCTTGAACAGAATATCAAGGAGTTCGTTGAAACCCTGCTGAACGGCTTGGTACAAGATGTCTTTACCGATGTCGGCTTCCGCTTGACCTAGTTCATAGCTACCCCATCTTTCATTAACTGGTACGCTTCGTGACGATGCGTTGGAACGAGTTTCGTAATCTGTATCGATGGCACTATCGTCAAAGCGAACTTTTGAGGATGATCTGGACTGCATAGATTGCCTCCGTGGACTTGCCTTGGTCCTCTTACTTTGCTTCACTTCCGAAGTACTTGCTTCATCATCAGAGCTATCAGGCCCCGTATCACCGGGAGGTTTGCTCATACCTTCCTCCTGATCGAGATAAAACTGTCTTCTTTGCCATCTGTCCTCGATGGCGGTTTTTCTAGTTTTCTCTGCGCTCTGATCAAATTCCGCGTCCAGTCGCTGCGATTGAGCGTACAATACTCGGGATCTATCAACAGGATCGGTGATCTCGTCAAGGGGTACCTCCTGGCCTAGTGCATCAATGATGTCCCTCGGTTCTGGCGACAGTGGCGGAGGCCAACCGTAGGTTTGTAGAGGCGGGTCTGGTCCATTCATCTCCTCCTCGGTTGCTTCATCTTGGTCTTGGAACCCAGAGTCAATGAAATTACTATGTATTGGCAGAAGTATTAACGATTCATCTTCCGCTGGCGCTTCTCTGAAGGATCGAAATGGATGATTTCTTGTCCGATCACCGAGTGCAGCGTTGCCGATGGCTCGAGCAGGATCTCCTTGCATGTTCGAATCAGGTTCAAGGACCCCGTCATGGCCGTTGACTGGCAGCAAATCGCCATTGGGCTGGCGCTCCTTATTCTGTCCGGTTCGAGATTCATGGCTGTAGAGACCACCTGCAGTGAATGCAGCACTGAGAGGTTGGCTGCTTTGGACGATATCTCGAATTTCTTCCTCTACGTATTCGAAGCCAAAATCGTCGTGCACACTGACCATTTCGCGGCTCAGCTCTTTGCTCAGCGCATAGTACGCACGAAACATGCGGAGGAAATCTTTGCGATCCACATACCCGTCGGCATCGAGGTCGTAACCCTCAAATATGCGTTTCAATCTGGCGGCGCGGGATTTGTCCTGCAGGCGTGAAAGGCCGCGAATGAATTCGTAAAATCCGATGAGCCCGTCATGATTCGTGTCATAGAATGCAAATATTCGATCGTAAATCAGATTTGCAGGGGATGGCTTGTCGGATGTTGTAGGAATAAAATAGGCGTCAAAACCTTTGCGGTCGATGGCAAACCCAAGGTGTGTTGGATCGGCATTCCAATAATGCCCTGCAAGACAAGTGAATTGCTCGTAAAGTGCATCGAGTTCGGTCCGGTCATAGGTCGTCTCTTCGAGAAGCCGCTTTGATATCTCCTTCGGCAAGGTGGTCAGGAAAGCACCGGGCCTTCCTGGATACCATTTCTGAATGACTTGTTTTATGTTCCCCCTTGAAGGAGCCGGTATACGGATTTTATAAAAGACATGATTCCTGGTGTGTGCGGAGCTAGCCTCACAGCTCTCGCACAGGTCGAAATCAAAGCAATTTGCGCAATGGTAACGGATGCCTTGGATCGGATGAACCCCACAACTGTTGCATTCGACCCCTCGGTGGACTGATCCTTCTCTCCGTGCTTGTTCACCAGCTATGTGATACAGCAGGTCAAGCATGTTCTGGCTGCCTTCGGCGTCATCGTCATTGTTGATATACATCTCGCTATCCTCATCGTCGTCTCTTGAACGATCTGCTAGAGCGTGAAGCGCGTCATGGGGGTCCAAATCTTCGGCTATCCCGTCGGATTGTGCAGGGGGGATGGTTGGATTTGGGATCGCACGGGTAAAAGGATCCCAAGTTTCAGTATAAAGAACTGCGCCCTCATCAAAAGCTTTCACTACCTCATACACTGTTTCCTCTGCAACTCCGAGTATAGCCAGCCTGGCTGCAAGATGATAGGTATCGTCACCAATAATATACCCTTCAGGGAACTCTTCAAGAAGGAAGTTTTGAATAAATAATCCATGAATATGGAGTCGGAGGCAGTCTCGTAGGTAGGGAGAGAGTTCGCCGGACTGGGGCACCAGAAGCTCGTAGATGGACTGGAGGTTTTGGGGATAAAGACCCAAATTGAGATCAGCTGCCTGTGCTTGGTCGGAGAGGAAGTAGGTGTTGCGATAGTCACCGTAGGCGATACAGCCATCGTTACGGACTTGGAGATGGGCTATGGCTTGTTCAGTAGGATTAAAATCAAGGTGAGTATGTGGGTATCCAGGCCGCCAGCAGCGTCTCGTCCTAGGCCGCCGAACGGCATTACTGCGATGAAGGGAATTAGGCTGCGTCAAAGCTGGTTTAGTTTGACTGGCAGCGTATCTCTTGTAGGCCAGGTAGGACGCTGTTAATGCTACCGCACTCGCGAGGGCCAGGAACAAAGGCTTCCGATATGTCTGATTAGACATTCTGAGGGCATATTGCAAGGCAGGGTTATCAGATAGAAAGTCAGAGGGGTGGCTCAACCTTGACTCTAAGCAGACGCTAGGCTTCATATGAAATGCGAGGTGAGGCGAAGATGGACGGACGATATTCAAGTCGGCTGCACCTCGGTGATATTGAATACGGTGGACTTTGCAGACCCAAGTGTTACGTGTCATTGGCTGGAGTCACGCATGACTCGTGGCTCCAGGTTCCTTGACTTGGGCCAATATTTGCCTCCCACGGTGAATTTACTGTGCTCTCACGCTTACGCCATGAATACAGCATAAAAATGCCTCCGATCCATATGATCGTCAGTCTGCCTGATAGGCCAACTTCACCAGGAGCCGTCCATATGCTGTATGGAAGGACATAGCGCGCAAATGGTCACGTCGCTAAAACTGGACAACTCCGTGACATCTGAGATGCTTGCCATATAATTTGAAGATCTAATGTGCACGAACAGGTTCTAGATACAGATCTTGGGCGGTAACAAACACATTCATTCTGGATGACCAGTTTTGTGGATTAGCTGGATCGTTCGGACGACCTTGAAATATTCCATTCAACATAATAACTCACTTCATCAAGTCTATTCAATTCGCATCAATAATACGAGCTTGAAACCACCGGTGACATCAAAAGACGAGCCTGCGACTCAACGTTGGATGTGTACCTATCAGTGGCGCGGCACGCAAATTCCTCTATGCGGAGAACAGTGCCTGAGGTTGGTCTCTACAGACTTCAGTGACTTCCTGCACAATTCTGCGCATGCAGATCCTTGCTGACAAAATCAAGGTTAGATCCTCGGGTGGTGGCATACGCATATCGTCTTTTCATGTTTTGCCTCTCGTCCATCCTTGCTGATCTACCCCATTCTTGAAAGCGAATGTGTAAGCAATCCTTGAGCAGTCAGCCCATGAATGTCGGCTTCCATTGGGCCCAACTAGCAATCTGCGATCTATGTTCTGGATCTTGGACTACAAATCTTCTCCTGCGAATCTCACGCTACCTAACAATCACGGTACAAAGGCGGCGTGTTCCACGGGGATTGTTTGGAAGTGCCAGGTGTCTACAGTCCTGGACTAGGAGTATACGCAGGGGTGCAGGTCTTAGCTACGAGACCTTCACTAGCAGCTGACAGGATTTTGGAATGGCTGACCACCTTCCAGGAATACCGGAAGCATGCACGAGATCAAGGAATCCTTCAAGCGGCTGTTCTGTATTCGTCCCTATCTGCAGTGCAAGTTGATTCTTACATATCGGTGTCCTCCTTAGAATCCTTTGTTGAAACCATCAATGGTAATCAGAAGGAGATCTTTCTCGAGGATTTCGTCTTTTTTGGCTTCAAGCTCCGCAATGTCCCATTCGGCCCAAACAAAACGGTCTCTCAAAAATCCTGCATCGTCCGTTGCAGCCCAAGCGAAGAATTGACCAGACAAGGCACCATCTGTCATACCATTTGGAGGCTCAGGAGCCCCAGATCTGGTGAATCCATCGGACTCAACTTGGCCCGGGTGGATGCTGATGAATCGGACCTCAGGGTGCTCGAATCGAAGAGTTTCAAAAATTCGAGCCGCACCCAATTTGCTACAGATATAGCCAGACCAGCCATGCAGTGGGAAACGCATGTGGGGGGCCATTGTGGAACAGTTAAGGACGATTCCGGGTGCAGTTGGACCTTTCGCTTGAAGGTATTTTTGAGTGACGACTGCCGTACCCAAGATGTTGGTTTCGAACCCAGACCACCATCGCTTCAAGTCCTGTGAGATAAATGGACCATCATCCGGAAATGCTCCAGCATTGTTGATTAGGACATCAGGGACGCCAAAGTCCTTGAATACAGCTGCAATGGCTGTCTCATCAACAATATCTGCGGAGTACCCAAAGAACATGGTAGAAGGATATTCTTCGCTGAATTTTTCTTTGGCATTTTGAACACGCTTTTCATCTCGGCCCAGGATACCGATCTTTGCAGCTCCAGCTGCAGCGATGGCATGAGTTATATGCTCTCCAACTCCACGGCTCGCACCCGTAACGAGGACCGATTTACCCTTCAGGGGCTGTGAGGAGAGTCTTGAGGTGAGGCCCTCGTAAGGTTTCAAATGATTCTTCACAAATGTTGTCATTGCTTCTCCTAGGCCGCGACCTTGGCTTTTCTGTCTTGAATACTATTTGCAGTGTTCTTGTGGATTGGTTAGGCTTGGAATACCAGGAAAGTGTGTGCTTAAGTCTTATCGTTGTTTAAGTACTGGACTGCTTCCTTGTCTGCCGCTTCAAGAACCTTCTCGCCGATGTTCTGTCGTTCGCCATTCCTTGCGAATGATAAATCAGAGGTCTTTTACAAAGCATCGACCTAAGTAATCATATTTGACATGCAGGTCGAATTGAGTTCGGAAAATCCCTCTAGCTTTCTGAACAGAAGTGTGGATTCTGATAGCAACTCTGGAAAAGATCTCCTTCTCCATTTCCTGCCATATTAAACGAGCGGGAGGAATTAAGTTCAAAGGAAGTGTCTAGCTTACATGATCCAAGCGTCAAGTGCTCTGTGATCCCGTCCCATTCATGAGCTTGATCCTTGAGGAGACGGACGAAGCAGCTTATTTAATGAGCGCGGCGCGCCCCAGCCCACCAGAGCGTTGCAAGCGACAGGCTGCAGGAGAGCTAGCGCACTGTTTCGCCAAGAAACGAATTACTTGATCAAGGCATCAGTCTTCTTCTCGAAGGTTGATAGGTTCTAATTAACTGGGATCGATATTGGTTGGACACCAATGGTTGGTCTTGACGACGCTGACTAAAAATGCACCATCTTTCCAGGAATACGAGCTGAACCAGATCTTAAGTGAGAGCTATAACGAATGCCAAAGAATGGCATCCAAGGTTACAGAGATCCCATGCCCTGAAGTCATTCTACCGAATTTAGCGAACGGCAGACCTAAGGACGCAAAGCCATGCGCTCATGTCCTGGACAACATAAAATGACGAGCAACGAGGGAAGAAGTGGAGCCAAATACATCTTCGTCACAGCTACTGCCGAAGGAAAGTCGAAGAATGACTCGCTACGAAGATCTCATGTCATGCACAACCATGTCAAGACGCGAGCACAAACCGGGAACCCTCATGTGCCTTCCTTACCTCATGTCTTGCCATTCCTGGCTGCAGGAAAGCGAAGCTTTCGGCTGGCTCGCCGTGAACCACAGCTTCAACCCAGTCGGAGGATGGTCATGCCAGCGTTGGCACCAGCAAAACACCAAAATGAGGGATTGTGGGATACTACGCCTTCCCCTGCGTCCAATCAGACTAATAGAGATAATGCCCCGGGGTCAACGGCTGCCAAAGTAGGAAACCTTAGCACAACTGAAATACAAACCCTGCTCCAGCTCTCCACGTCTCCGCTGCTTCTGTTTGGTACTTCACGTCTAGACTCATTCAATATCCTTCCCATGAAACTTAGCCCCTGGGATGAAGTCCTTGTCGATCGCTTCTGTCACTACGAAAAGTGGCCGTGGTGTCCAGTTAGTGGACAGATTCTGTGGTTACCTTTTGCTCTTTCAGACGAGCTAGCCTTTACTGCCACCATGTACTCCTGGAGTGTGGGCGTGGGTAGTCGACTTCTGGGGAAGGCCGCCTCCACCTGGCTCGAGAGCAACCAAGATATCATGCGATACAGAGTCTCGACCATATCACTTGTCAATGCTAGGATATCGAATCCGGAAGATGTAGTGAAAGACCAAACCAACGCTGCTGTCACGATAGTAGCCCATCTAGAGCTTCTGTATGGAACCAGGCAAGCTGCAACCCTGCACATGAATGGCCTAAAAGCACTCATCGAGTTGCGCGGCGGCTTATCATCTTTTACCACACCCTTTCAATTGCTATTGCAGAGGCTACTAAGCTGGGTAGACATCTTCTATTCCGAAACATTTGGAACAGTACCTATGTTTCCACCAGCAGAGATCTGGGATTTGGCGTGGCATTCTCGCGATCAGCTGGTCCTCCCAGGGTCGCCTATTGGACTCTTAACCCAGGATTTAGAATCAAGTAGCCTTCGACACCATGAGGTGATCGAAGCGCTCCAAGACGTCTATGAGCTCTGTGGCATTCAAAGCTCAAGACCCATGTCAACTCTTACAGACCATGAAAGAATGTTGAGATGTGACATGTTCACGAAGGTCGAGAGCCAGCTGAACATCATTGTACAATCAACCAATAACGTGTATTCGAGCCATAGCGGCCAAGGAGGGCTTGTATGGAGGGCAACCGCCCTTGCTGCCTTGATTTTTGTGCACCACTTCCTCCGCAGCAACTCACTCTTGCACCCCCAATTTGGCATACTTCTACCCATGTTGCAGAAGACTTTGTCCCTAATGCAACCAGACCTAAGCGAACTTGCTTTTGCTCGTTCACTGCTCTTCTGGGTACTAAGTGTAGGCTCAGCGACCAGCTTCGGGTTGGCATGTCATGATTGGTTTGTTCAAAAGCTGGCTGCCGCATGTACGGCGTACCTCATGGGATGGCGGGAACTCAGATCGCTGCTCATGGGCTTTATATGGACAGGAATTGAAGACGAAGATAAGTATACCGGTGTCTGGAGGATGGTTGATCAACACCACTGTATCCAGCAACAAAGGCTCATGTATGTCCCGGCCTAGGCCTCTTGCCCCCTTTCCTGACACTGGCTAAGCACCTTTGGGCGGTGGCTGGAGCTGCCTGTGCAATCCCAAGTAACGCTTTGCGGCCCTGAAATATGCCCCGAGCGCCCTTGAGCAAAGCCTTGAGTTCATGTATATATACGTCAAACAGATGCCACTGTCGGTACTAGTTGGATAGAGGCGGAGGCTATTCCGCATCCTATTTTGGTCCCGCTCAACAAAGCGATAAGATCTCTTGAGAGTGGTGTTCAATAGAGATCCTTTTAGATGGGGTGTCTCCGATTACGTCGCGATATATCTCATTCATCCATTATTCGGTTTAAAAACACACCTTCCATTATCGCGAAAAGGCTCTACCTCTTCCTTCGACCCTCTCCAATCGGAATGACACATGGGCATCTAATGGCATTAAGGGCCTGGAAATGCAACTGGGCACGGGTGATGAGGAGCGTAAATGATGATGAGCATCAGTCAGCCTGATCGGTTGGCCCAGAGGCTGAGCCAGAGTTGAGCCAAGGCACCTGCAGCAACAGCACCAAAGAGAACAGGTATCACATTCCACTAGGATCGACATCACTTCATTTTCCTCGCCAATTGGCTCACACCAGTCGCACATGTTAAATCACTGTGAGATACCGAAACATCTGAAATAGCCGCTCCTCTTCGAAGCTATTACAACGGTCTTGGATTCCTGACTCCCTCAGAGCGAGCTGTCAGTAACAAAAGGGAGAGATACATGATTTCCTTCGCTAGTCTCGCCTGCACTGAAGAAGAGGCGGGTTTGAATTCGCGCCACAATTGTCAAACTCAACTCAGTCCACGGGTGAAGATGCTGTCCTACAGTGACAGGAACGCTGTACAAGGTGAGGTGATACGGAGCACGACAGTGTTTCCGAAGGAACCTGTCCAGGCGATGTTGATCCAAAATTGGTCTCGTTTTCCGTCAACGTCCTATTCAAAACAACGCGCTCGGTTTTCTTTTGATGTTTCAAATTATACGACAGGTGGACTAGGGTGGGCCTACCTCTGACGAAGTTCCTGCCCTTTCATTATCGCCGGGATGGCAGTGTAAGTCGTCTCGGGTTTATCTCCGTGTTATTTAACAACCAACATCAGCACTAGCAAAACACTGGAGAAGTTGTATCATGAGATTTTTCCCAGGCACAAAGAAGAAGTATTTGCCATTTGGAGAGTGTCAAGCAGCTCGATTGAGATGAGAAAACGGTGCCCTTACGTGAGCCACAGCAAATAGTTTTGATTTTTAGCCTAGTCATGCGGGTTATGTAATGTCTAATTAGCTTGAGATTATTCCATCTTCATCTCACATTCAAGCAATCAAGCAATCACCATTATAAGTAAATGTGAATTCAAACTTGTGAATTCATGGTTCAGCACTCTGTACATCAATTGACACAGGTGGAGCTGATACAGAACCCGGTCCGAATTACGACCGCCAAAACTTAACCAATCAACCCCGGGATGGCTTCGGCCCCTGCCCAAAGACGGGGTACGGGGTCGTCCCGCTCGTATTTGGCGAGGGAGCTCAGCCTTCATGCATGCAAGGAAGGAACAATATACAGGGCCCAGCTGGGTATTTATACTCAGTGACCCTCCTTGAGATCAGCTCGTGAAGGCCTCACACACCCAAGATGAGTCCCAATGAATCAACAGCCCCGAGCATTGTGCTCAACCCTCAGAAGTTCAAGGGTCAAGTTGCTGTTGTCACTGGATCGGCTCAGGGCATAGGACAGGTCGTGGCTACGCTCTTCGCGGAGCAAGGTGCGAGTGTTGTTCTCGTGGACCTCAACAAGGAGAAACTTGAACAAGTCGAACAAGCATTGGTCGCGAAAGGTTTGGCCGCATCACATCGAGTATGTGACCTTACGAGTGAGAGCCATGTACATGAGACCATCAACAAGATTGTACAGACGCTTGGCAAGATCGAGATCCTCGCACACATCGCGGGGATATACCCAGCCAAACCACTCTTAGATGTCAGCGCAGCCGAGTACCGCAAGATCTTCCAAGTCAACATGGACAGCACCTTCTTCCTCACGCAAGCAACCTTGCCACACATGCAGAAAAGGGGATATGGACGGATCATCAACACATCGAGCCAGACCA